>Ga0065711_1045533_pt1:5000-13417 | contig 13417 bp, 6 predicted proteins | sample Hoacrofraction12_FD_59098 | JGI IMG/M metagenome (GOLD analysis project Ga0065711, IMG submission 59098) | Hoatzin crop microbial communities from Cojedes, Venezuela - Epithelial fraction 12 v2 (version 2) | ecosystem: Host-associated > Birds > Digestive system > Esophagus > Crop...
TAAATATTTCATTGAGAGTTACTGGGACTGGGACGTGGGGAGTTTACGAAATTTTTGTTCATACAGCCAGTCCACATTTTCCAGTTTCCTTAGACACCACATATTGTTTTATCTAACCTGTCCTACTTATCTGTTAAAGTAAGCAGAAAAAATGGTTGTACTTACTCTAGAAGTTTGAAAAATAGCTAAATGTTCCCTCTATTAATGTTGCGCTTGGTAGAGTCACTTTTAAGTCAAAATAGATGGAACTTCAGAAACCAGAAACATGTTTACCATGTTAACACATGAGAATTATCAAATTGTCTCCCTCAATTAATAAAGCTGATACTGAAAATATTTATACAATGCAGGTTATTCTAACTTGTACTGCATACAATATATGTCACAAACAGTAGGCAATTAAGTCTTACTTCTTTGTAGTGGCACTTAAGGACTATTTGGATTAAATATAAATTTCCTAATCCCCACTTCAGTGAAAAGACTTAGCCACTGTTTTGACATCATAGAGCATATCACAAAGTATCTTCATGCTCACTTACTAGATTTACGCAGCAATGTGTTGGGTAAGCAATCACAATACACAGACATCTGTTATCTTTCTTATTCAGACAACTCCAGAGGGAAATATTATTACATGGCGAGATTTTCAAAGGTAGAAAGGGAGTGAAGTATTCAGTTAATACTGATTTTCAGTCAGATGTCTAACGGCTCTTTGCTTCAGAAATTCTCTCATACATATGGCATTTTACAAAACAATGAAACATCCTCATCTGAGACACTGACCTATTCTGGCCAGTATCAAAAAAGATAACAAATACATGAGGGCATTCAACAGTGTAACGACAGGGTCAAGGACAGAGGTAAAGAAAGAAATAAGGGGATGACTGGGAATTTTTCTTCAGAAGAAAAGAAATATAGGCTAACATGACAAAGATTTTAAAGTAACGTGGAATGTAACTCAGACACTGCTTTTTACCCTTTTCTTTAAACAAAAACATTGTCTCACCCAATGAAATAGAAAGGCAACATACCTAAATCTCAAAAAGGCCAAATTTTTTCCAGGCATTTTTTTCCACAATAGTGAACTGACAAATACTTACCCCTGACAGCAAGAAACTGAAACTTGCAAACAAAGACAGTAACATAACTTCATGCAAGTAAATGTCATTCTTTATTTTTAGTACCACTGGAGCAATCACACATTAGGATTTCAATAAGCAAGGGGCTTCAATTTTCTGTAACTTTTTGTAACATGTCCCCAAAACCTTACACCCTACAGACACATTTTTAATACCATCTCTGTGAACATACCCAACATTGCTTTAAATGGGCTAGGCTGAAAGCAGATAATCTACCACCACAAAGCACAGTACAAGTTAACCATGAAAATATTTACCCTGAACCTCAGCAGGTGCTACAGCTTCCTCTAAGTTCTACGATGGAACTAATGTCCCAGGCCAGCCAATTTAGACATGTCCACACCACACCAAAGTCCCTACCCATCAGTCATTACAATAACCAGTGACAACTGTATAACACTACTTTATGCTTTATCATATTTTTGTAGTTATTACAAGAGAGCTTTTAGAAGAAGTCCACAAACCAAAGGAGGAAAATATTCTAGATGTTTACAAGGCATACATACCTCCTAACAACAAAGCAGCTTGGAAGAAATCATAAAGGTTACATCAGATTTACTTAGTCTCTTTCTTTTATGAAATAACAAGTTTGGTTGATGAAGGTGGGAGGTACAGACATAGTGCACTTCCGTTGCTGTAAGATCCTTGGTGAATAATAGCTCTTAATTTCATTTAATAATTAGTAAGAAAAAACAGGCAAACAAAATAATTAAAAACTGAATCATTACTAAGACAAGATGAATCTGTGGTCAGTGGTGTTCCATGTTTACAGCAGTGACAAAGAAGAAAATACATAAATTTTGATAAAGTTTGTAGGTAACTGCTGATGGAGACCTGAATCATAGCAAGAATAGGTCATTTATATCCAATTAAAGAACAGACATAGAGAAAGTCAAATGTGACATCATATATCTGTGAACAAAGGTGGTCATATTCATAGGATGAAGTATTCTGGAAAGCAGTAACTCTGAACAGAACCTTAGGGTCATAACAGGCAGCAGATAACCTAATAAGCATAGGTTCCCTGTGTCATGCTGTGGCCACAAGAGCTACTGAGATAGCTTGATGGGTCTTCTCGTGCATAAGTGAGGAATAATTGGGTAGACTCATTTGTTTTTTAGATCACTACTGGATTACAGGTCTTGAGGACCTCCTTTTCAAAAGGATTAAATACTAACACATTTGTCTTTTTTTCTTCGTCCAGAGGACAGCTAAGTGACCCTATTTTGAAGCAAGCAAATGATAACTCCTTGTAAAAGAACAGCAATACTTACAAGAGAAATACATGTGCTTACATGCTTAAAGGCATTGTGGAATTCAGTCTTTTGGCTATTTCTTAAAAACAAAGACATAGACATGCTTTTACAAGTAAAATTAGTAAAACAGAAGTTAGGATATGCTTTCTTTAAATAAGAGCAAAACAATTGAACCAACTTGTTTTTCTCATCTTCACTGCAGACCAAGAGGTGTAACAGTTTGTTGGGAGGTCACAGAACACCTGATATACTCATCTATACAGAATACTGTTGGGCAGGGTGATTACTACTATATACAGATCCAGAGGGTTCCCTGTTGTCAGGCAGATTGTTGCCGAGAATTTTAGGATGCTTAGAGCAGTTAATTAAAGAGAAGCCCTGGGGGCACTGCGAGGCTATAAATTCCTCCCTCATAGCTTATGGGGCTCAGTGCTGGAACTTTCCATATGTCTGTTTTTAACCGGCATAAACTTGTTTTGACCTTAATCAGCATTTTAGACTAACATTACACAGGGAGGAGAAAGAGAGAATAGGAGAGGAAAAGTTACTAGTCAAAGACACTTGCTTTAAAATGTATATAATGGAAAGATCAGCATCGCTGTTTTATCCACTGGTACGTTAAAAGATTCAAAGCAAAGACAACATGGCATTTTATAATCTAACTGTTCTACAAGAACATAAATTAATACACATTTTGCAATCAAACCAGCAAGCACTTGAAGAACAGGTTTGTTGTATCTGTAGGTATCAAATATCACAAAACACATAAATTAACAAGTCTGTGGATTATTAAATGACAGTTGAGATGCCAGCTTTCCTTTTTTAATCATGGAAGATATTCCCAGGATCTGTGACATCTGTGGTGGCTAATCCCCCATAGAGAAACTGACATTAAAAGGAATTCACACTGTGGTGAAGCCATACACCATTACAATGTCAGCTATGGGTTGCCAAAGCTCTCCTGGATTCTAGGCTGTAGAACAGAACATGAGTGAAAAATGACAAGGTTGTTTTCCATATTTGCATTGCAAACAATAGCTTTATAAACTATGACTTTGAACTATTTCGCTGTGGTGAATATTTCCAACTTCTTTCATAGGAAAAAAAAAAAGATATCTATATGCCACTGTTCTCATCTGGTATCCTGAATGCCTTGCATCTTTCAAAAAAATATTTTTTTCCAATTGCTACCCACATCATTTTCAGCACACGAATTAAACGTGACAAAATGGGAAAATATCACCGTGAAATATCACTGCAATCTCTCCAAACAAATTCTGCAGTTGACAAATTTATACATGATTCACAACAACTTCTCAGAGAAGAAATGACAAAGAACAAAGAATAAACAAGTCTACTTCCTGCAGCGCTTCACCCCAGGTAGTTAAGAAGTATGGTCTTGCTCCCATTCCAAAGTCATGCTCTGCTGGTCTTGCATTTCTGACCTCGTTCCTGCTCTTGCCTCCTCTCATAAAACCCTTCAATTTAAACACTTCTTGCATTCCATTTCTGATAATGATAGTATCATGATTTTTCTTTTTCTATCTTGTGCTTTTGGGTTGCAAATCTTGTATCTCTGCATTGCCTCATTCTGACTTTATCAGATCCTTGCTGTGCTACAGGCCTTCCAGTACAGACTAGCTCAAAGAGTGACTCTTCCTTTTGGATAGAAGGTTCGTGTCATTCAATGACTCCACCAACATTCTGCCAGAAATACAACCTATATAATCAACGCAGTTCAAACTATTTTTCACTATCATCACAGGACCAAAGAGAAGAAACCCAGAAACCAGCAGATCGCTTGATAAAAGACCACTGTTTCAAACTGCAACTTTATTTGTCATTGCTTCACATCAGCTGTAAACAGCCACCTGCTTCTAAGTAGCTGGGGTAGCAGCTGTAAACAAGCAACTAGATGGGACAGACACTGTGAAGAAAACAGGCAAGTACCCCAGAAGAAACTGTGTCAGTAAAAACAGCACTGCTAAGGAACCCAACTGAATTTGCATTCAATGTTTGTCTCTGCTAGAAAGATTTTAAATAGGAAGCTATTTCTGCTCCATTGCTTTTAGAAGTAAAACTCCTAAAAGGGACATGATCTTTAAACATCTCACACAAGGAACTGTAGGACTCAAGCTCATTTACAACCCAGGACTAAGTCTTTATAGTGGTATGGCAGTAACTCCACACATGAAAACATCCAAAATACTTAATTTCTAAAGCATTAATCATACTTTCCACTAGCCTTGAAACACAGCATTCTTTCATCCAAAACAGCATCCCCAAAGTAATACTACATATTTTTACTTTGCTGCTATGATGAGAATAGCAATTACTGACTATGCACAGTTTCCACTTATTTAGCCAAAATTATTCATTCTTTTAAAAAAGAGCATCTTATACTAGCTTATACGATAGTAAAGATATAAATCAGAACTTTCTATAGCATAATATTTACCTCTCATATAAGTTAAATCACCCATTATGTTTATTTGAATTACAACAGTCCTATCATTACATATTCATATCTCACTAGACCTTCCTCTTTCCTTCAGTATGTCAAATAATCTGTCAATGAGTGCTTCACCGTGCACTGTATAATATCTAGGATAAAAGCATAACTAATTAGCACTAGAGCGAGAGAAGAAACTTCAACAAAAAGCCCAAAATAATGAAATAATTAAAATAAAGGTTCAAGTTACATCAGAAAAATCAAATTTAAAGAAAGGCGGACAAATGTCATTCTAAAAAAATACAAAGAATGGAAATAAAACATTGACACTATTTTTTCCCCCCCAAAATCATTTAAGAAAGGCAACACCTAGTCATTGGATGGTAAACACTGTAACATCAGAATTACAGCTGAATCCTAGCAATCTCTTTTTTTCTGCATTCCCAGATACTATCTACTTCAACAATATTCTGTCCCACTACCCTAAACTCTTTAAGCTGTATAAACACAAAATGAAAATTTTCAATGCTTCTCAGAAATACTAGATCTGTTGAGCACAGTGACAGCCACAGTGAATGGATGGTCCCTGAAAGCACCTGTCTTACTACACATAAACACAACAGCAACCCCATGCAGCACTACAGCAAGTGGTTGAGTAATTAGTAAAGGACAGTGAAACATAAATCTACATTTGGCTAAAAATAAATAGGGAAGAAAGAATACAACCAAATTTGCTATTGGCACCACAATTTCCTACATTTCTGTTTCAGAAGATGTTCTCCCTAAGCACCCATGTAAATGGCCAACAATCCATGCGTTCTCATATATTTAGATAATTTATTAAAAAAGAGTAATGTGATTTGTCATTGCACCTGCAGTAGATGTAACACAGAATTCATACTGAGTGGTCACTTTCGCATTTTCCTTCAGGAAAATTCTTTTATCCAAAACATATAATATGCTCACTCTAATAATTCAGATATTCTAGGGACTACTCAGATAATCTAGGGACTACTCACTAGCAGTGGAACTATCCAGAACGTCCCCTTTCATGCAAAAACTACCCAACCTTTCCTCCTGTACCTTCTACATTACATTGAGCCCTAAGCAATGGCCTCATCAGAAAAATCTTTGTTTGGTGGACATCCTTACAGCCTCCGCATCATGTCATGCTTGGAGTGTCTGGAACTGTTCTTGTAAACTGCAGTGTTATCTTGCATTTATTTAAACCACGTGAGTCTTCTATATTCTTAGGGAACCATATTCTCCCGGTCAAATAAACAAGATCCATCACTTCTAGTTACACTGGCCAGCAGAGTTCTACATATGCAGTTCCCATTAATAAATATCCTTCCACCCAAAAGACAATCTGTTGGACTAACCTGAGAAGGAAGGCTGACGTTATTCAAAAGTATTAACTAGAATCTGTGCTAAAATTAAAAAGGAACACAACAACCCAGAAGTCCAATATAGCTGCCAACATTTTTCCCTTTCATGTGTCCTCTAGAGGAGGAATCAAAACTGAACTCTAACCAGGAAACCAACATAATAGCATGAACTGAAGTTTCTTCCATCTAAAATGACCCAAAACGCACTCCTGGAAAAAAAAAAAAAAGGTGGGCAAAAATACCAAGCTTGCCTTCCCAAACTACTGATAAATCTCTGGGTTGAAAATCCATGCAAATCTAATGCAATGAAGAAACGTGATGAAAATGAAATTAATGTACTTTTGTACATTTGAGGATTTGGAAGAATCCCCCTTTCTTTTGAACATATAAAATTAAAAGATCCACAACACCCAGAAGGCTGTGAATAATTATTTTTACTAACAGGACTGCCAGAAATTTTTAAACACTTACTAAGCACAAGATTTCAAGATAAAAAAACATAACTTTTAAGTTTTTTTCCCCAGATTCTTTTCCTCAACAGACTTCACATAAAGAACTTATTTCAATTTTCCCCTCTATTAAAAATAAATGACATTAATAAAGCCAAAGAGGAGGCATTTCTAGTCATCTAAATTCTGCAAGGAAGCATATTTATGCAGATGGATGTGGTAGTGAACAGTACAAATCATTCAGAAGTGTGGCTGCAGTGCTTCAGTTTTGGCCTTCCTTGTGAAGTAAACAATAAGCTTGACTCTACTCTGTTGACTTACAGCAGTCCTGCCTCTTTTGTTCTTCTCTCTTGCTGTTCAACAAATATTACCATCAACTTCTGATCTCTAGAGTATGTCAGTGTAGGCTGTGAAATCCCCGACCACGAAGTCTGACATAAGAATTTAACCTTTGTAAAACCTGCTATCAGTTCTCTTGTATGGTAGCCAAGATGGTGGTATTACAAAAATAGAAGCTCATCCTGGCTGCAAAGTGCCTTGAACCTTACATTCACAGAATCAGCTTTCTTGGTTTAAGGAAAATAACATAAAGGCTATGGTCAATGCATGTTACATTCTGTTTCTAATACAGAGTGGCTTGAAGTCTATTAACAGAGCCTATCAGAAGTCTGACCTTATTTCAAGGTGTGAAGAATCATGCATTTAACTGAAAAGTTTCTTATTTAATTAGCTGCCTGTTGGCTAAGAGAAGTCATCATGTTTATACCCTTACTCCCCAATTTGGCTCAATCAGACAGGAGCACATCCTAGCCCGGTTAAGCCATTTGCTTTTTTTTCTTTGGTTATAAATGTAAAAGCTCCAGATATCTAGCTGGTTTATACAGCAAAACATGCAGAACTTTATCAGTGAATAGCTGCCAAAGAATTAAACCAAAAAATGTTGTCTATCAAGAATAGCCCATGCAACTCCTTCATTATAAAATGAAATGTATTTGAAGAACATTCACGTCAACTATTCACCTGTGTAAACCAGGTGAAAACATCGGCACTGTCATCTGGATTTCAATTCCAAATTTAGTCTAGAGAAACAACCACTCTGGTTTTTTAAATCAGTTTGTGGAGGTGTATAAATAAGCATCCTTGATAGAACGATATATAGTTCTAATGAAAGTCTGAAATAGCCTGGGGGGACAGCTAAATATGTCATGGTGCTAAAGCAGTGCTGTATTTTTCTTAAATGCTTTAACACTAGAGAGATACTGACAGGACCACAAGAGCCTAAGCTAAATAAATATTGTCTCCCTTTTGAGAAAGCTGTTTGCTCCATTTTATCTTCATCCTTAATAAATGCTCAGACTCACTTTATGCATCACACCTTTTTTCACAAAATAATGCTTCTTTTAATCACTTCGGTGGAATACACCATGACACCTCCAGGCAGGCAGGAAGGTGTCCAGGCACTGTCGAGTTAGTCATCAACACGCAGCGGTAGAACATCTGCATGTCAGTTTTAAAGACCAGAGCCATATGTAATCTTTGCATATCCAAAGAACAGGATTGTTTTGGTTTCGGCTGCCGCCGGCAACAAAAGCACCACGCGGCCGCCCCTCCCCCCGCCGCAGAGCGGAGGAGAATGGAAAGAAAACAGGCACAAACTGGTGGGTCGGGATAAGGGCAGTTTAACAGAACAGCAAACAGAGGGAACAGGAACAACAACGATACAGATAAGGAGA
>Ga0065711_1045534_pt1 | contig 13417 bp, 16 predicted proteins | sample Hoacrofraction12_FD_59098 | JGI IMG/M metagenome (GOLD analysis project Ga0065711, IMG submission 59098) | Hoatzin crop microbial communities from Cojedes, Venezuela - Epithelial fraction 12 v2 (version 2) | ecosystem: Host-associated > Birds > Digestive system > Esophagus > Crop | place...
GTTGCAGTACATACCAGGGAGAAGAGAAAGAAAATAAAAAGGATCTTGCTGCCCATGCAGTCTCTGAAAGTTTGCCTCTGCCAACTTACTTACAACAAACAGGAAAAGCAGAACCAAAACACAGCCCCCACGTCCCCCTCCATCCACCCAGCGCAGGCTGCACTAGTGCCAGCTGCCGCTCACAAACAATTACGCTGCGAGCCTCCTCTGGCACATCCTTCCAGGTGGCCTGAACAGCAGAAAAGCCCAGCTCAGGAAGCCTGCATCCGATGCATGGGGTGCTTGAAATCCTTTCCAGGAAGTGCAAAAGGTCCTTTGTGCCCCCAGACAGAGGAAAGGTTACCGTCAAGGCCCTTTGCCAGCTCCTACACTCGAAGATGCTTGTGTTCCCCTGTGAAAGGAGAAGCCAGGGAAGCAGTAGCTGGGAACGGAGAGGAATATTGGCTGCAAAGTTGGCTGTCTTCCCACTGAGCCACCCCAAGTGCTTCCCAGCCGCCGGGAGAACAACAGGACTGGTCCCTCCTGCGGAAAGGAGCTGGGGCACAACTGCTGGGCTGCAGCATCCTCCCAGTGACCCGTGCCCAGCATCTTTCCACAGCTTTCAGGCCATGGTCTGGCATGGGCAGGTTAACAGCAGTGTCTCCAAAGCCTGGCTTTAAAATACTACTGCAGACAGTATTTCTGTTGCCACAGACTGAGGCTGGGACCGCTTCAGTGGGCAGTCTGGCTTTCACTGAGCACCAAGTGCACAGCAGATGCATTACGCTAGTCGATGCTAACACAGGAGGCAACCCACACACGCAGCCCAGGAGCTTTATACCTGCTGAAAGATATGAAAGATGCCTCATCATACCACCATACGTCACGGTTGTGATGCAGCAATCCCCACAATTTGTTTCGGACACTCCGTAGCAAGATCCTCAGTGACACCACCTGCTTTTTGTGACCGCCAGGTACGTTCCTCGCCCCCACCGGTCATCTCCCCAGATGTGCTGCCCTGACCATCAGCTACTTGCCCTCCTGCCCCCCCCACACAAGGCAGTACAGTTCTGCCAGTGTCACTCTGATCCCTCCTTGTAAGCTCTGGCTTTCAACTCCTCCAATGGAAGCAGGCGTCGATGTCCTGCCTGTCCCCCTTCCTATGAGAGTAAGATATTCAAAGCACTGTCAGCTTTCCCAGTGCCATGTTCCAGTTTGATTTCATGCTGCAGTGCTGAGTCCAACTATCTTTTATCCCCGCTGCCTGGTATCTTTTCTCAGATGTCTAAATACAAAAGCCACCCCTGAAGCAAGCAAAAAGCAAGACTTATTAGCAGCAGCCAAATGAGCTCCCCTGGTCCCTCCTGCTCCAGTCCAACAAGACTTCAAGCCCAGGAGAAGAAACATCTGAATAGTGAAGTGAAAGAGGGTCAAAATGTAATTAAGCTCTGCATTTCCTATCCCAAACTGTTAGTGGGTGTTCCTGTGGGTTTGAGAGCTACTCAGGCACTCTTCTTTCACTGGAGAGGAAGCCAGTTCCGTCTTTAACAAGACAAGCTCTTCTGGATTCCTTAGGAAGAAGGCAGTAAGCAAATTACAAATTTCTACACCTCTCCCTATCCTCTTCCCTTCCTCTAGAAAGGCTCATATGCAAAAAGCAGACATCTTTCCTATCAAAATCCCTCTTTAGGCTTTCCAGCTGAACCCCACTGGGCTCTACCGATGGGAAGACCAACCCAAGTCATCCTCACAAGGACACGCCATCTTCCGAAGTTGGGGAAGGCAGAGAATTTAGATACTGTAGTACATAAAAAGCAAAACCTGCAACCAGAGCCTCTGATTGCATGTCCTTTGCTCAGGGTCCACATGCCCTGTGAGGTGTGTATAGCTTACATGCAACCCATGTCAACCCCCCTTCAACCGACAGCCATGGAGAGGGGACAGCAGAGGGCATCTGCAGCAATGCTTGCCAGTGAGAGAGCAAGCAGGCTGTGGCAGTTCCTTGTGCAGAGACCAAACCAGTCACGAGTCCAAAATACAAGCTGACTATGACACGGCGGCTCATCCACGCAGAGGCTGAGGGAGGAACAGGGCAGACCCATCCAGCTGCACGCAGCTTGTTTGAGACCCCAGCACATGACTCTTCTTCATGTCACCCTGCCAAGGCACCACTGTGCTCTTCCAGCACTGGGCTGTGATCTCTGTGACCCACCAGCAGCTACAGCTGTGGTCAGCAGCAGATGTTAGGAGAAGCGTAAGGACTGATCTTTTCTTCTGCTTCTGGAAACCAATGGTGTAGGGACTTTCTGAGCCAGAGGCTGCACATGGATCTTCGTATTTCATAGCCAGCCATCCCTTTATGAATTTCTATACTTCCTTTTAGAAGCCATTTATATCAAGGTAATTTCCAACTTCCTACAGCAATGAATTTCATGGTTCAGTTCTGTGCCCTGCTCCCCCAGATGTGCTGCTTGAACTTTTCATCGGATGCCAAATGAAACTGAAAAATAGTGATCCTCTCATTCCTCCCCCTATTCACAGTTTCATAGCTCTCCATCTCAGCCCACAGAAACAAGTCAGCAGAAAGACCTAAACACCAAAGTACAGGTCTTCATACTCTGTTGAGACAGGTTTTGAAGACCCCTTAATCAAGGGGTGACCTTCAGAAAGCAACATGCACCTGCTGTGTGCCACGCATGCCTCCATAATCAACCACAGCCCTTGCAAGGGGCTAGGAGCCAGGACACCTCTTCTTTAAAGGGAAAGAAAAATGCCCGGCCTTTTCACAAATACAGAAGGCCTTGGCACAAGCCAAGGGCACAGGAACAAAGCCAAAGCACATGGAAAACAGCAGCAGCAGCAGCTCTTACTGCTGCCTATATAACTGGGGATCCAGGACGCTGCCCCAGAGCGAGGGATCTATTGCAAGCTCCGGACACGCAGTGCAGGGTGCCCCAACACGGGCAGAGACCGCTCTAGTGCCACCCCCACCACTGCCCCAATGGCCCCGGCCCGTCGGCACTCGGTCTTGTCACGGGCTGCTCTTTCTCAAAAGCCTGCGAAGCATGTTGGCTGGGCCCCAACGAAAGCACCTTCTAATGGGATTTTTCAGGTTTCAAGGATATCAGCGTCTGGCACAGGCTGAAGTAATTAAGAGGACATCCAGCAGACGATCTGGCATTGATTAACCGGCTATTTACCACTGAACATTGCAAGTCCCACTCTAAAACTCCACACCAAAACACTTGCTTTTTCCCAATTGTTTTCTCCCTTACCCCATCCCTGCCTTTCACAAAGCCCAGCCGTGGCCCCTCTCACACGGCTCCCTTGGCCTCGCTAAATAAACCCTGATGTGTCAGCCAGGCTAAAGCTGGAAGGCTTGCTAAGGGTTAAAGGGAAAAAAGTGTGTTTCTCTTGGCAAACAGCTAAACACAGTTTTCACTGAACAGGCCTCAAGATGGACAGCCACATGCGCTTGCAATCATCATGTTTGCATTTGACTCTTCCTGTTCAATACCAGGGTAAGAAAATCCTTGGGCTGATCTCATTTCTACCGGCTTCACTGGGCTGGTCCCTACGCAGCCACAGATCTGTTCATCATCAAGCTCTTTCAGACCAGAGATAACCCTAAAGCTACAACAGCCGAGTTACAGACTTGTTTCACTACAGCTCCCTCCTACATCACTTAGAAAGCATGCCTGGAGGAGCAGCAGACAGGTAGCTCTGGAGGGAAGGGTTTGTAGTCAGCAGTGAAGAGCTACTGGTGGCATTCAACACCTCACAGGAGTGGTAATGCAACTTCTGCAGGGAGAGAGCATTCAAAGACAGGATTTGTTACAGCAGCCAAGAGAGCAGTGTTGGCAGGTCTGGTTTCGCTGGAAGCAGGCTGTGTCCTCTGCCCCAGCAGAGGAAGACCCCATGCAGCGGGCTGGGCAAGCTCTGCACAGTTTGTCAGTGGTTCTCATCATGCAACAGCCCAACACACAGAGAACAAAAGATCCGGTGGGTTTGTAACAGCAATTGCTGTTTCCATACACAGACCAGACTGCGTAATGCACCACGTGGGCCACCTCTTCTACACATGCCAAGCGAATTATCAGAGTACTTCCCCTCTCTTTGCAGGAAATATCACCCGCGGGTATGTTGTCCCCTCTCTTTGAAGGAAAAGTAGAAAGGTCTTCCATTTCCAGGGTGCTCCAAAGGAGCAAAATGCACTCAGCATCTCCAGTATTCAGGTCCTCCCCAGCAAAGCTGTATCATCCCCACTCCCAATGCCCCCCCAGCAGCACAGATGCATGGAAAGACCAGAGATCGGTGGGGCAGGACTCTGCCTCTTTTCATGTCTGCAGAACGCTATGTAAATTGATGGGGCAGCATAAATATTTATTATTCAGGGAGTGTAAGAGAAGAGGAGAATGGAAACTGCTAATCAATAATGAAAACCAAAAGTGAATAAAACCTGCAGGGAAAATTCCCCACAAGCTGTTTATTCATTCCTAAAATACAACTGTAATGGAGTACCACAGAAGAAAGCAGGATAAATTGGTCAGATATGATATTAAAAAGGAAAAAGAGCAACCAGGGAAAATTTGACTTCACCTATAGTAAAGTATATGAAGACCAAAAAGGAATAAATGACACTTGCAAATAGTCAGCTGTTACCAAGACGATGACTTTACTGGACAAGACAGACATGGATGATCCAAGTAATTAGCCACTGGCACAGTTTACAAAAGGGCTGTGATAACATCGCTGGTTGTGAATGATTTTAAGTAAAAATTGAACGTCGTTCGTAACGCTGTAGTCAAAACAGCAATTCACACAGCAAAAATCTGTGGTCTGAACTGGACCAAGAGTCTGACTTACAGATGGGACACCATCCTTCAGGCCTTCAAGCTGTGAAAAATGAACCCAAAAGTACCAGAGATGGATGCACCTAGGAGAAGACCTGACCTCGCATGGGCTAACCTCTAAACCAAGTACCTCGGCCAAAGAAGAGGGCAGTGGTCAGATCAGACCTCCTACTGTTCAGTTGATAAGCATGGGATGGAGGTCTCCAGATGATGATTCTTCACAGAAGTGGCCTTGACCAGTTGCCACGACTGATAACGTTAGCATAAATCCTTAAATCAGACAGGAAATGAGACAGCATTGATACAACAAAACAGCCCCGGAGACGGACAAAGGAACAAACTCTTAATAGAGCATCAGGTGGTGGAAAATGTGAGAAGTCCTCAGAGAAGTCATCCAGACAAATTAACTGGAAAATGGCAGAAGGCTGATGACTATTTGGCACCAAAACAGCTATCGGCCTCCCTGGGTTGTTCCCAGAATGAAACTGTAGAATGAGCCATAAATAGTCTGATGTGCATCTTGCTCCTTTGCCCCAAAGGCAGCATGGCTGTACAGGGGGAGTCTGGAGGTGGGGACAAGCAAACACCTAAAATCCAACCCTGAGTCACCGGAATAAATCAGTCTACAGCAATCTACAAAGGACCACTGTAAGCTGAGGAAAAGCCTTCTAGAGACCTTAAAGGCATGTGACACTTCTCAGTTTCCCTCCTGCCAGCTTTTGTTTCATTTGCAATTAAAGTATCAGAGATGACAGCTATCCTTTTCCCTGTTTCTGTCAAGGGCTGTTGGCCTCAGATGATGTATGATACCTCCTCTTAAGCAACCTATTCTCTGTCAAGGGCTTCCTAACTTTACCACATATTATCTAGTTTACGATATTGTACAAGGGCTTTGTTTTAAAATCTTCCCCCATACTCCTGTGTCAAATATTAATTTTCTGAGCACTTGCCATTTCTCCATTCCCCAAATCCCCTTTCATTGAAAGTTTAAGGTCACAAAGTACAGATTTCCTCACTTCAGTTTCCCCCAAAGCTGGAGTCATTTGGCTTGGCTGCAGGGCAAACTCTAGAGCCTACAGAAAACAAACACATAGGACACTTCTGTTACCCTGAAATGCTGAGCAATAAAATCTCAATAAATAAATAAATACATGGAAACTCGCTTTAGGTCAGAGTAGGTCATGCTGCTTGGTTTGCTACAATTAAAAATAAAACCTATTTTAAAAAAGAAAACAGACAGACAGACTGGGGTCCTGCACCTAGAAAACAATATTAACAAAGACAGCAAAAAAACCTCTACATCTAAATTTCCTTTGAAAATTCAGTACGGTATCTTATTGTTAAAGAAGAACAGTACTTTAGCCTAGATTAAGCTGCACTTTGAACCAGACCCCAAAATTCTAAGAGCACAATTTTATTTTGAATTTGGTGGATAAATATTGATCTTGAACAACCACCCTCCCATGACAAAACTTCCCTTTTGCCAAGCTGAAGGAATGTTAGCATGGCAAGGTCGCCCTACATTTCCCTGTGCACTGACAGAACCTGTTGGGCCCATAAAGAGAACCAAAAAAAAAAAAAAAAATCTCACTTAAGGGAAAAATTAAATCCTTCCTGGGATTACTGCAAGGGCCTCCTGAGCCACTGGATGTGGGACTTGTCATCATCAGCCACATCACACTCCCCTCCTTGGGAACAGAAGAGCATCTGCCCTGCCCTTGAGGTTTCACCTGGAAAAGATGTCCTAGAAGGACAGTGCTGCAGCCAGCAGAAGATGCCTTGTTTTCTGGACAGGATATTATTAGGGCCGAGTTATGGTATGCTGTCATCATGCCAGCACTCTCCTCTAGCTCACAGCGCTCTTTCCCCTCCCTGTCTTTGTTTCCCTCGTGTATCTCAAGGGAGCAGCCAAGTCCCCCCCTGCCAAGCCCTCCCCATGGCTCATGCTCCCGCTCCCCTGGAGCTCATCCCTGCACCTGCGCCTGCCCACATCCATTTTTTTCAAGCTCATGACTGCAGGCAAGGGCTTGCCAGCTGCTTTCAGAGGGGTTAACGCTTCCCTCCTGCTGCGGGATACTTGTCTCTGGGTACAGGGTGAGCCTGGGTGGACTTTGCAATGCAGAACGTGAGTGGCAGTCCACCCTCACCCTGGGATCGATGAAAATGTACAGGTCTTACTTGTCCACTGAGGGATCCTGCTAGCAAACGTCCTGTACGTCAAAGAAAGTCTCGGTCCAGTCTTTTACTGCCCATCCCAGCACTCTGCGCTATTCTGTTTTATCCCATTCCTGACCCTGTCACCCCTCCACATCACTTATCCTAAAGAGTTTTCCTGAGCTTTCTCTCTCCCTGACAATGACACAAACTCAGTGCAACCACAAACATTTCACACCTTCACACCCATGGTTTCCACTGGGGCCATCACTGCAAACCTGCAGCCAGGCACACCTCACATCCTATCGCTGGGGTCCTCTGTGGCCAAAACCCACCATCCCCGCACAAGCCTCTGTCGCTCCCTCGCCTCCACTTCTCAGACTGGCTCCCCTCATCCCCATTTTGAGGAATATTTTCTCACGTGCACTTGCATCTGCTGCTTCATGGGAGATCACACAGACCAAGTCCACTGCCCTTTTCTGAAAAATCAGTTATCAGGCAAAAGTGTCAGCTCAGCCTGGCACGATCCACTGTCGCTTCATCTGCTTGGCATTTACCCTCAGGCCCTTTATTACTCTGTCCTCCAGATCTGCTACAGTGTCAGTTAGATTAATGGGTCCGCATTTGTTTGAATCACTCCACCACCACTGGCAATCTGAAAAACTGAGTCCCTGTCTCCTATTTACCACCACAACCTAAAAATTTTTATTCATAACAGCAATTTTTTTTTCTTTTGTCCTGGTCCCTTCAGAAAGTGGGGTCGATGTTCCTGGCCTCTGCTCTCCAACCACTTTTGATCAATTCAGTTCTTAGAATTTTGTTTTTCCCCTCAGTTTTCAAGGCTTCCATGTCTTCATCCCCTCCAACTGTACTGAAAACTGAAGTTCCTTTAATGCTGGAGCCATACCTAGACCATCTTTAATCTCCAGTTGGTCCTCACTGCACAGCGGCTTCAAGTCTCTTTTTATTTATATAGCTGAGAAACCTGTTGCTATTTGTTTTAATTTCCTTTGCCAGGCCTAACGCAGCTTGACTTTTGGCAATTCTCATTTTATCCCCATCCCTCCTGACCTCTAAGACATTGCTTTTTTGCCGATTAGTCTTTTTTTCCATTCCTTACAGACTCTCTGTGTAATCCCAACTATCCTTTTTAAGGTGGCTATTCACCAGCTTCAGCCTCAATCCCTTTCCTGCCATGTTTTCCTCCTTTGCTTGGGATCCCTGGTCCAGACAGTTTCTGCACCTCTGAATTAGAGAGATGCTGTGCATCCTCTGCATTCAAATTCTCATGCTTCTCTGCCGAAATGACTTCACTCATCAGGTTTTCTAATTTTTTTCAAAGTTTGCCCTTTCAAAGACAAGTATCCTAGTTCCAGACCTACTTTTGTTTAGGCTTCCATTTAATTTAAAAGGAATCCGTTTTACGAGCACCAAGTCCAAGATTCCTCTGTACGACCAGGCCCTCCTGTAACATCAACACTAGTTACCAAAACAAAACCTAAAATAGCACCTCCATTTGCTGCTGCTGTTACTATTTAATGAAAAAATCTGGGCTATCACATCCAGGAATATATATGTTTTACCTTATTAATACAATGTGTTTGCCAACATGTATTCCTACATATTAAGATACATTCTTAAGTTCCCACAGCAATATTATTTTGGTAACATTTATCTTTCTAATAACATTACAGAGAGATCTATCCACATAACCCCTGCCACCCTTCATTTCACAGTTTGCAGCTCTATTATCTATGCTCCCATGGCTATTTCCCAAGGTACTCAGATGAACTGCAGTTTCCTAAGGTATTTTGCGAGTACCTTCAAGTGCTCCTGTCACGAGGATGTCTCTCGAAAGAACCAGACCATCACAGGAACAAGTGTACAAGCTCAGACCACAGGACCACAGAGCCTCATCTGCTACAATAGACAAAAGTGGGTGGAGATCAAAGACTGTTTATGGGGGATTTTAACCCCGCTTAACTTCCCCAGTCACTCCTTGAGCACTCAGAAATTTTGCACATTCACAGCATCCTCAGGAAAGTAGTCCCACAACTGAGTTACTGGTGCTATGAAAAGGCTCATCCCTTTATTATGGGACCTGATGAGATGCATCCCAGAGTCCTGAGGGAATTGGCTGATGTAGTTGCCAAGCCACTCCATGATATTTGAAAGGTCATGGCAGTCAGGTGAAGACCCTGGTGACTGGAAGGAGAGAAACATTGTGCCCATTATTAAAAAGGGTAGAAAGGAGGACCCTGGGAACTGCCGACCTGTCAGCCTCACCTCTGTGCCTGGGAAGATCGTGGAACAGATCCTCCTAGAAGCTATGCTAAGGCACATGGAGGCCAGGGTGGTGATTTGAGACAGCCAGCATGGCTTCACCAAGGGCAAGTCCTGCCTGACCAACCTAGTGGCTTTCTACAATGGAGTGACTAGGTCAGTGGACAAGGGAAGAGCTACAGATGTGATCTATCTGGACTTCTGTAAAGCCTTCAACACGGTCCCACACAACATCCTTCTCTCTGAATTGGAGAAATATGGATTTGATGGGTGGGCTGTTCAGTGGCAAAGGAATTGGTTGGAAGGTCGCAGCCAGAGGGTAGTGGTCAATGGCTCGATGTCCAAATGGACACCAGTGACAAGTGGGGTCCTTCAGGGGCCCGTACTGGGACCGGTGCTGTTTAATATTTTCATCGATAACTTAGCGAGATCGAGTGCACCCTCAGCAAGTTTGCAGATGACACCAAGCTGAGTGGTACAGCTGACACACCAGAAGGACAGGATGCCATCCAGAGAGACCTGGACAAGCTCGAGAAATGGGCCTGTGTGAACCTCATGAGGTTCAACAATGCCAAGTGCAAGGTCCCACACCTGGGTCGGGGCAACCCCCACTATTAATACAGGTTAGGCAATGAGGGGATTGAGAGCAGCCCTGCTGAGAAGGACTTGGGGGTACTGGGGGATGAAAAGCCAGACATGAGCCACCAATGCGCACTTGCAGCCCAGAAGGCCAACCATATCCTGGGCTGCATCCCCAGCAGCGTGGCCAGCAGGTCAAGGGAGGCAATTCTGCCCATCTACTTTGCTCTGGTGAGAGCCCACCTGGAGTCCTCCATCCAGCTCTGGAGGCCCCAGCACAAGGACATGGAGCTGTTGGAGCAGGTCCAGAGGAGGGCCACAAAGATGATGCGAGGGCTGGAACACCTCTCCTACAAGGAAAGGCTGACAGAGTTTGGGCCATTCAGCCTGGAGAAGGGAAGGGTGCAGGGAGACCTTGTAGCAGCTTTTCAATACCTGAGGGGGGCCTATAGGAAAGATGGGGAAAATATTTTCAGCAGGGCTTGTTGCAACAGAACAAGGAGCAATAGCTTTAAACTAAGGGAGGGTAGATTTCAAGTAGATATAAGAAATTTTTTTGCTAAGGGTGGTAAAACACTGGAATGGGTTGCCCAGAGAAGTAGTAGAGGCCCCATCCCTGGAAACATTCAAGGCCAGGTTGGATGGCGCTCTGAGCAACCTGGTCTAGTTGAAGATGTCCCTGCTCACTACAGGGGGGTTGGGCTAGATGCCCTCTAAAGGTCCCCTCCAACCCAAAGCATTCTATTATTCTGTGATTTCGGCAGCCTCTGACCTCTCAGTCACGGTTCTCAAAAGAGACCCATAAGACACCTTTAAAAGGCAAGCCTGGAAACAAGCATTTATAACTGTTAGATACTAGAAATCCTGGTTTCAACAGGGAGATTGGCTTTATTCCCTTCTGTATTTCCATCCTGCCTCCTCCCAGCTAATCTCATGTCAACAGATGGCAAGTTCTCTCTCTCTTCAGCATAGAAGATAATTTCCTTAATTTCACTTCTTTTGCTAATACCCCTCTCATATGCAGATATGAATTACCGTTCTCTCCAACAACCTGCCTGATCAACCTACTTCATTAAGCTTGGAGTATTTGCTCTCAAACAGAATATAGCTTTGAATATTGCTGTCTCTGTTCCAGAATTCAACTCATGCACCTGAAAGCTTGGCCACCAGCCTAATAAGGGAGGTTACCCTTCCCCACAAAGCTTGCCTTGCCTATGTCTTTAGACTACTACAGCTAGGACAACAACACTACCAGTCCACACAGTCCACATGCTAGTACTTGTGGTGTCACCAGCTCTGGGGCCCTTGACTTCTGATCACAGCCACCCAGACCCTCCTCCTCTTTGAGGATACTATTAAAGAAAACAAAACACACCACCAGACAAAAAACACCACCACAAAAACCCTTCACTGAAGATCATTTAAGTCTTTGCTACTGGACTCCTCATCTTTGGTCTGTTTGAGATGGAGTCAGGAGTGTTGTCTCAAGGTGAGGGACTGTGAATGGACTTGTCATGGAAATCACAGGCTCTGGCATGTTTCTTCATCAAAAGCAATGTTATCCAAAGAAAGGAGAAGTGCAAATGAAAGAGGATGAATTCGACTAAGACAAAAATGGATTCTGGTAGACTAAGTAAGTGCCAGTGCCCATTCTGTTACTGACTGCGAGGCCAAAGAGCTTTGCTTTCAGCACTGTCTTTGTTCCTGCTCCCACTCCAATTTCTGTGCACTGTGTTTCACAGTAAAGTCCTTGAAAGCAGCTAATGTGGCCCTGGCCATAATCTGCTTAAGGCAATTTGCGCTGATGCAATATAGCTGACTTCAGGGAAGTCAATACTGACACCAAGAAGGTCCCATAAACAATCTCAGGGCCAAGTCATGAACTGGGATTCAAGAAAATTGGATTCAAGCCCTCCTACCCTGCTTCCCCTTCCTTAAGAGACCTTGAGGAAGTAATTTTATCACCCTGTCCAGCAGTACACATCTATAAAAAAGGATCATAAAAATCCCATCCTTGACAGAATGACTGTTAGCATCAAGCCAGCAGATAGAAGGAAGCCCTTGTAACTATGGCAAGGACAGCCATGTAGCCACACAGAACGGATACTTAGGTGCAAGTCTCTTGCTCTGACACTGACCATACTTTTAGTGCAACGTAAATAATTCAATTTTATTCTGGCATGCTATTATCTCTGCCTATGCAGGTTAAAGTGAAAAGGGAAAGAAAAAAAAGTCAGGTTTCTTTGTCTTCAGCCCTGCAAAGGCTGGATCAGTTTAGTGAAATCTGAGAAGAAAAGGATTGTGGTAATTACCTCACCTGCCTCACTCCAAAGATTGCCTCTTCACAAAAAGCCTCCTGCACTGCAGCTGCCCAAACCGAGACAACCCCAGGCATTAACCCTGAGCTGTGCATCTGACTTGCTTTTTATCTCAGGCTATGCAGATTAAGCAAAGCTGACCCCATGCAGAAACCCAGGAGAGACAGCTGCCTCTGGGTGCTTACCCTGACATTGCTCCCACCCCGAACCACTCAGCAGGGTGGAGGGAAAAGCAGCTGTTTCCCCACAGCACCAAACAAAATCCACCTAACCATATCACCTTGTTATCTGCTGAAAAACTGCTATTCTTGCTTGGCACCAGGCACTGTGATTACTGAGTGCGGCAGAGGTTGGACACTCCTCAAACTCAGGACTTTCAGGAAAGATTTGGTTGCATGTTTTTTTTTTTTTTCCTTCCATACAACAAGAATCAGCAATTTTGCAGAAGTGATTTGCATTTTCTCAACCCAGTCATTTTTCATATCAAAGAGGTATACGTGCCAAAACACATGTGAGCCTAGGCACGTAAGAGGCAACAGTAGTCTCCAACTTGCCCTTGAGAAAATTTAGGCAGTAATAAGCTGTTTACTCATGGGGAGAAAGTTCCTCCCAGTCAGTGAACATCTAAAGAAGGACCAAGTTTGGTCCTGACAGAACCGTAAGACCCTGGGAGCAAAGGTCAGACTCTGCCTTCTAGGAATGATAAATCTAATTCTATACCTGAGTCACTTCGTCAAATGTTATTGTTATCACTTAAAATGAACGTTTTGACCCGAGGTTCCTTCAGGACAACAGAGTCCCAGCATACAATTTACTGAACAAACCCATTTAGAGATAAGCTTGTCTCCTAAAGACTGCTTCATCAAAGAAAAACAGTCAGGCTTTAAGGGAAGAGCTGAGCACCCCTAATCTCATTGCTTCATGACTGGATTAGCTAATATGGATCTTCAGGTTCAGGTCCCAAAGCCAAGCTCCCTTGAATCCACCTGCTCCCAGTGAACCTCCTGGGGCCTGGGTGACTCAAAGGCTGCAGTAACGAGCCACATTATGGAGAAGCCCTCCTGCCCAGAGCCTTCACTCTCCTTGAATACATCAGGGTTTATAAATTCTCCAAAATCAACAGCGCACCATTGCAATGCAGCAGACAGGCAAGCTGGAGCAACTGAGGGTCATCTGCTGAAGATCGTGCAGACATCAGTGCCAGAGCTGGGAATAGAGTACTGGCCTCTGGACTCCAGCCCTTCCCCCCCC
>Ga0065711_1045535_pt1 | contig 13417 bp, 10 predicted proteins | sample Hoacrofraction12_FD_59098 | JGI IMG/M metagenome (GOLD analysis project Ga0065711, IMG submission 59098) | Hoatzin crop microbial communities from Cojedes, Venezuela - Epithelial fraction 12 v2 (version 2) | ecosystem: Host-associated > Birds > Digestive system > Esophagus > Crop | place...
CATAGGAAGTTCCATCTGAACATGAGGAAGAACTTCTTCCCTCTGAGGGTGATGGAGCCCTGGCCCAGGCTGCCCAGGGAGGCTGTGGAGTCTCCTTCTCTGGAGATATTCAAGACCCGCCTGGACAAGGTCCTGCGCAGCCTGCTGTGGGTGACCCTGCTTCAGCAGGGGGGTTGGACTGGGTGACCCACAGATGACCCCTAACATTCTGCGATTCTGTGATTCTAGAGGCAGTGCAGGACTGGGCCCTGCCTTGTACTCGGTCCTTGTCTCCGTTTTCAGGCTGGCTGGTCTCCAAGCTGACCTATGTGGGCAATGTGTCCCTTTAAGCTGGTGTAGTGCTGCCGTGCTTGGGCTGCATCCACATCAGCCCAGCCTTGGAGAGTGGCTCCCGGTTCTCCTTTCCCTAGGATTAACACAGGAATTTCTGTCAGGAGCTGGAATAAGCAGTCGAAAACGAAACCCATGCTGAGTTCCTGAAAAAGATAAAGATTTAGCTGCAGGCAGAGAAGAAAGATCTCCCGTGGCCTGGGAAGGGACAGAGCGGACACGGTGGTGGGATGGATGGATGGATGGATGGGCTGTACGGCAGGGCACCCGCCAGGCCTGGCTTCACTCAACCTGACCCTGACAAATGCAGCCTGATGTAATTTTTTTTTTTTTTAGTGCAATGTCTGGATCTCATTGTTCGGGAGCTTTACACATGGCTGAGCCTGACAGACAGGCACACAGGTCCCTGTTGAGCCGTCCAGCCCGGGGGAGAGCACGTAGCACGCTAGCTGATGAGAGGCCCCCAGTGCAGTGTCTCTGCCGAGCTCTGCACCGTTGGTGTCTGAGCGGTTTGGTGATGCTTGGTGCAAGGCTCCAGGATCTGGCATCCTCTGGTAAAATCTCATCTGCCCCGCTGTAGCCCAGGGGAGGGTGCAGAGCTGCCTTGCAGCTTTCCCCATCCTGCACACCAGCTGTTGTAGGGGTGCTTTTGGAAACTTCATCACTGCTTTTTCTGGGAAGCTGGCGTTCTCGTTGTAGGTGAGACCCATGTTGTGGTCGTGGGCAATAGGCTGCCAGGGGTGAAGCTCCTTGAAAGGTAGCTTGTTTTGGAGGTGGTGAAAAAAAGATAGATTTCCTGGAGCGTCAACATTGGTAGTTGATGAAAAAGAGCATTTTAGTTGTTGCAAAATGCTCTGTAATACATGGCTCCGTGCAGGATGCTCACAGAGGAGGACAGGGACAGGAAGACCCATGCTGCCCTGCAGAAATGAGCCCTGAGGGCATCCCGTGCTTTTGGGCCCACCTGAGTCATGAAGGAGACCCCGAGATGCCCCCATGAGCCCTCACAGGATTTTCCCTTCTCTCTCATTTGTGGGGTGTTTCCAGCAAAGCGGCATTTGCTACTGAAAACCCTTTGAAGGCAGAGAGCATACCAAGCACTGGGTGCTGCAGAGCAAACAAAATTTATTGTAACTAATTATTCTGCAGTCCCACTCCGTTTAGAGGTGGCTTTCCTCATCTTTTGCATCCTCAGGATCCAAATGTGCAGCAAATCCCCCTCACTGGCTGTGCTCTTTCTGCGCTTCCTTTTTCTTTTTTTCCAAGTTTCCTTGTGAAATCAAAATATTCAAAAGACCTTGTGGGTGTGTATATCTATCTATACATCTGTATTTCTCTTCACATTGCATCCAGCACAGTCAAGTCACATAGAAGGCCTATTGCATGTTTTGTTGGTATAGAGAAGTAGAGATTTTGCCATCAAACTGAGCAAAAGTTAGTTCTTTAATCCAGAGTAGCCCATGGAGAAGTGAATGGGGATGAAATTGCTCTGAGCCCCTCAGTAGATTTTTTTAAAACTTTCAGGATTGGCATATGAGGTTGGAAAAAACACGGTCTCAGTTTCTGTCTTCGTTGCTTATCTGCTGGCACAGCATTTTAACATCAGCAAATAAAAGATGGGTGTTTCTGAGATAGTAGAATGGGAGTATCTCAGTTACTACAGCCACTGAAAAATTATTCTTAGTGTAACTTTCCATGTGAAAAAGCAGGTTAACTGAACTGGAGCCATGTAGTAGAAATGTGCTGATTCCAACAACATTTTCCAGCAGCAAAAAAGAAGCTGAAATATTTTCTTTGGACAGTATCAAAACTCCAGCAGAAGCAGAATGTTTCTGTTCTGTCACTTAAATTAATTTTGTGTAATGCAGGCTGTAGATTTTAGTATTGTATTGTCTTTATAGATTGTGTAATTCCATGTGCATGTGGAGCAGAGTTTAAGAAATGTATAGGAATGAAAGGAATAATGAAAAGAGTCATTGAAGTGGAACACTGTAATGGCCCTAAATTGCTTGCTGGGAGGAAGTGTTGTTTCTTGGCAAACACAAGAATTCTAGCTTTTTGTGCAGAATAGACGAGATCTCTCCCTTAATGTCAGGATTTCCCAAGGAATGGAAATTGCGTCTCCCGGCCAGCTCTGCTCAGGATGTAGTCTGTGTTAATTATTCATCAGAGTCAGATATAACAGGAGATAACTTGGGGGAAATCTGCGATAACACCACTGCTTGAAAGTCATGTCACACCCCCAGGCTGGCCGGGACACGGAGCGGAGGAGGATGCCCGGCTCGCCGTGCCTGGGGATGGACAGGCTCCTCTCCCATGGATGGTCATGGTCTGCCGGTGGGGGTCTCTGACCTCACAGGCCTGGAGGACACCGTAGCTCTGTGTGTGTCCACAGAGACCCAATTTGAACGCTACAAAACCCTGACGTGGGCTGAGGAGCCCAAAAGCTCATCGTGGCTCTTGGCTCTGCCTTCCAAGCGCTCAGCCTGCGGCTGCTAAAGCAATAACGGGGCTGCTGCTGCCAGGAGCCAGAATCAGCCTTCGCTTGCTTTGTTCAGCAAAGCGCTGGAACCCTTACAGACCGTGCGTGCGTGCGTGTGCGGCGGCAGCGGGCCGTGCTGGTTTGCGCAGGGACCCCCAGGGAGGAGGTGCGTGGTGGCCACTGCCCTCAGCTGAACGCAGTCCAGGGATGGGGAGCAGGCGGGAGGCACCCACAGCCCCAGCGCGCTCCTCCTGCGCTGGGTCTCTCCAGCGCCCGCTGAGGAAGAGGCAGCGGCAAGAATTTCTTTTCAAAGTTTTCCGAAAAATTGCTGCGCTGGCATTGCTGTTGGAAAGAGAAAATGTGGAGCAGGGTAGGAGTGAGAGCCCGGGCCCCCCCCGGTACAGCGCAGTGCCAGGCGAGCCCGGCTGCCACGTTGCGGGGTCGGTGCCCAGCCAGCTGCGCGGGGACCGGGGGGGGCTTCTGCGGGGAAAGGCAGGAGTTCGGCGCAGCGTCCACACACACAGAGCTGTTTCTGCGGTCCAAAAACTTGCTGCCTCTAAGTTTCTGCCGTGTAATCTCATCTAGCTGTGTCAACGGAAGGTTTAGCTACCAGCTAATTTGATTTTATGGTGAGCACGGAGATGTTTGGGTTTGTTCCTTTCAAACGCCCTGGTCTTGGACTCCGGTGGCTACGTCAGCATCTCAGCTGCTGTATAAAACCAGTGACCTTTCCAGGTCCTCGGGATAAGAGACTCGAAAGGCAGGGTGAATACACATTATTTCATACAGTTTTCCAGAAATCTTACTTCACTCTTACCTGTGAAAGCCACATTTATTTTGACATTCGAGACATGTTTGAACATCTATCATGCAGCCCTGCGGCCATGTGTAGCCCTGGGGGAAACCTGCCCAAGGGAGGAAATGGCATTTTGCCCTGGGATTAAGCTTTGAGCATTGCTATGTGGAAGGAACGGAGTTGCCTTACTGCCCCAGGATGGGGTAGGAGAGCCCAGAGGCTGCGGTGCCTGTGCCTGGGGCAGCATGGTCCTGCCTGGAGGCTAAAGCAGTTGATGGGACCGTTCCCTCCAGCCTCCTGCCTGATCTCTGCAGGGAGCAGAGGACCCGTGCCAGGGCAGCAAATGCTTCTATAAAGCCAAGAGGTGTCCCCAGGGTCTGCTCCCAGCTCTGCCCAGGACCTGCTGCTGTCAGATTCACCCACCTGCAGGCGATTCCTGGTCCAGGAGTGATAGTCACATGAGAACTTTTCTGATAATTCCACAACAAACTTGTGTTTACCTTGAGAAAACCGCATCTTTTGCACTACCTTCCCAAAAACGTTTCAAGGAGGAAAAGAGCTTTGGGTTTCTAATAAAGGTCTGCAACGTCAGCTGATCAGGCTTCAATTTTTAATTTTAATTTTTCTTCTCCACAAAAGTTTCCATTGTGTCCAAAAGCTGTTTTCTGTCAAAAAAAGGTTTTGATGGAAAACATTTTACAAAATGTATTTGAAGCCGATACAAAGCATTGCTAAGAAAGAGGGAATGAATAAACCCCATGGCAGCTAATGGGCACATTAAGGGAAGTATCACCCGACTTCCCAGAGCCACAGGAGAGTGGCTGGGTGGTGCTCATGGCTCCTGATAGAGCACAGCCCCCCGTAAATGTTAAGCTAACAAGTAAAGCTGCTTCACTCCGTGGCCAGAATAGGCGGCCTTCAAACAGGGATGAAGCTTTCTAAATATCATTTGGTGTGTTTTGTTTAAAGGAAGGAAGGATCTTAATTCCAGCATTCCAACCCAAAATAGACGTCTCTAAGAATAGCCCTTCCCCGTTGCAGGGCAGGATGCCGTCAGGAGGAAAAAGGGTCGGGGGAAACGAGAAGTGCTTTCCCTAAATAGCCAGGCTGGAATGGCGCAGTGATGGGTTTCAACTCTGACTGTGGGCGATCGCCCCCGGCGCGTCCAAGCCCACTGAGATGGCTTGGAGCTCCCAACGGCCCCTTGGACATGGACCAGAGAGGCTCACTGGCTGCTTGGGTTGATGGAGCCGTTCCTTGGAGACCTGCTGGCCGCGCTGCAGTGGACGTGCGTTGGCGTCCTCCAGCCTGCTGCCGTCGGAGCCCGTCGCGTGGCCGGGAAGGGTGCACACCTGCAGGGCTGCAGCCCGGAGCGAGGTGAGGATGCCCCAGCCGTGCTTGGTGTGTCCTGGCAGAGAGAAGCAAAAGCATCCCGTGGGAAAAATGAGGTTGGGCGGCGTGACCTACTGAAGTCTCTTCCACCGTGAGTTGTCCTATCATCAGGTGCTCCCAAGCTGGAAGGCTTTTGTGTGTGGCTCTGTGTGTCTGGGCTAGGGAGGACTCTTGCTCCTGTCTCTTTCAGCATAAAAAGAAGTGCAATGCTGGAGTACCGAGTACCCCAGGTCCCCTGAGGTTCAACAAGAGATTGGAAGGATGGAGTCTGTAGTCCCACCCCCTTCTCCCTGGAAAATATAGATTTGCATCTTTTAAACAGTTTTGACTTTAATATTCCCATTTTGTGGGATCACATTTTCTACGCAAATGTGAGTTTTGGAAAGGAATCTCTGGGGAGATGAGTTTCTGACATAGCCTTACAACTGTGAGAATTGTGGCTTTAAGAAAAGTACTGATTTTCATGCTGCTACTAATGAAATAATAAAAACTGGCAGCACAGGCAGGTCCTTCCGACCTCATTTCCTTTCTTTCGATGCTGGCAGCAGAGTTTAAATCTCACAAGTTATCAAGACCCTCAGATGCTGAGAGCTGGAGGTTCAAGCTGCATCTTCCCACTTCCTATACATTGTACCTATTCCTGGTCCATCACTCCTGGAGCTGTGTTTGAAGCTTTCCTCTGTGTGACGTTGGTGTTGCATTTGAATTGAGCTTTTCCCCAGAAGCCAATAACCGGACTCAGGTGGTACTTGATACTAAATAGCATAATCCCAAGTTTTTCAGGAGCATGTGCCAGACCTTAAATATCATGATATCAGCTTTAGAGAATGGCATCTTTAGTTTAAAAGCAGTATTTTGGGGGCTGCCAGGTGCCTGATGGAGGGCGTCATTTGTCCTAGTTCATGTCCGCAGGCCAAGTCTCTCCATGTGAGCTGGCTGGGCAGACTCTCTTGGCACTCAGTGGACAGAAACAGGTGATTTTGGGGCAGAATCTCTCCCTGCCGTGATGATATTAAATGCATAAGAAAGTGAATGAACTGCCTCTACTTTTATAGCCCAGCTTTACAACTGCGATGATTTATGTATTCAGGTGGGTTTGAAAAATGTTGGTCTAAAACCAGGGAAAACCCACTGGGTTTGGCCAATTACTCACTTTGTATTTTGGGCCATTCTCAAATAAAACTCAAAGTGGGTGTAACGAAACCACAAAAACCCAAACCTGAAAGATAGCTTGCACGAAACCTTGAAAAGCCCCCAGGAGCTGAACCTCGCGCTCTGGAAAGAGGGAAAAATAATAAGGTGGAAAAATGTGAACTCCACCAGGCTGCAAACCTGAAACCCTCTGGCGCTTGTATGCAACAAGTCAAGCCAAGGAGCTGAGCTCCTGCCAAAATTTCCGCTGTGGGAAGGGGTGGTCCAGCCTGAGCTGCCTCCTTCCCGCTGCTCGCACACACTGAGGAATAAACCCTCTGCAGAGATAAGAGGGAAAATCAGGGTGCCGGTGGCGAGGGTGACGCCAGCCGGGGTTTGCTGTGCCAAAGGAACACAGACTACTCTTGAAGCAGCCAAAGGCTTTTGATCCACGCGGTGCTCGTGCCCTTGTTTTCAGACCCAGATGCCAAAGTGTGTTGGGGAAAACAAGGGCGTGAAAACGCCAGGTTCTCCTTTGATTGTTTTCCCCCTCTTCTGTTCTGTTTTTTGGAATCATCTTCAGGAGATCAGTCAGTTTTACCTCCATACATGTCCCTTGCAGATCCCCCAGAAGATGAAACAAAAAGCCTAGGGCCAGCGCGTGCAGCCGGAGGGAGCAGAGCCGTACGGCAGTGGAGCGGCCAGTGCGCGTATGCCGGACTCTCACTGCCACCAGACCACCCACCGTTTATTTTTCCCCTGCTCTAAGCCCAGGTTTCCTTCACTGATGCCTCTGTTGTACTCAGGAATCTCTCTGCTCTCTGGAGCTTATCAAAAACATCTCTCCTTGCCCCCCAGGTGGGAGAACATGGTGCTCATGGTCCTCAGCCTCACATAAGCCCATCTGCAGGCAAAGCTGTAGCCTCAAAGCAATAGATAATTCATTTATTTCCCAGTATTTGTGCCTCTCTTCCATGGATTTTTTTTCCCTGAAAGTGGGCACAAAGGGCTTCTCCGCAACAAAGCAGGTGGCCCCACGCTCCTGCGCTGGGTTTTTATAGCTGCTTGGCTCAGCATAAATATTTTTTTTGCTCTAGCCTGGAAGCGTCTCTTTAAGGAGCCGCTGTCCATAGCTCCAATCTTGGCAGATGTTGCTGCTAAACCGGCGTCGCTGAGAAACCTCCTGCAGGTCTCACTGCGCCAAGATGGGCAGTGGCCCCACTGAAGGCCCTGAGTTTTGTTACTGGTGTTTCAAGTGTCACTGGTCTCTACGGGTGTTCGGGCTGCTATAGGCGTTAGCGACTGCAGGCGGTCAGGGCAAGCACATCGTGAAATTGTTTCTCAGCAAAGGGTGGGAAAATGCAAATTTCCTGGTGTACTCTTCTGGCTGTCGTGATTGATTTCAGATTTCTTCTGATTATTATTTGTTATCTTTACCTGGTTTTACCTATATCTGTTGTTGTATGGTGAAACTGGGGTGTTTTGTTTTGCTTTGTGTAACTGATGGGTGAAGGTAGATTGTGGTCTGGTTTGGGCTGACCAGCACCAGGGTCCCTCCTGCCCATGCTCACTTTCATTTATGTGATGAGTTTCTGGGTGCAGGGCATCTCCGTCCAACTCTTTTTTTCTGAGGACATTTGGTGACACTGGGGAAGCCCAGCCTGGCTTTCAGCTCACGGGAAAAGCTGCCGTGGGCTGGGTGCAAAACGGCAAGCAAGAGGCGGCAGGATGATCTTGTTAACATCAGTCATCCACATCTTGCTACTCAGAGTGACTTCTATCTCTGCAAGTGCTGCATGGTGCCAGGCCGAAAGCGTTTATTTGCGGGTTTTTTAATACAGGTTAGGAAAAAACAAAAGGTTGAAGAACAGAATGGGTGCTACAGCCAGTCTGTGTTGCGTAGGGGATGAGGCCCTGCTTGTCAATCTCTTCAGCTGAGCAGGGAGGACTGAAGGACCTGTGCAGCAGGTACACCGCTGAGGCTCCAGCACTGGAATTGGAGCCTCTCTCCACGAGGATGTCCTCATGATTCATCGACGGTGTGCAGATACCTGGCAGAGCTCCCCCCGTCTGCCCTGTGGAGGTACCTGGAGGAAGGGGCTTTGGGGTCACTGTATATCTTTTTATGCACCAACCAGTTTTCTGCAAGAATTTACCACGGGGCAAATCACTGGGCATGGGTTTTGCAGAGCTCCCTGCAGCTGCAGCAGAACAAATCCTCCCGCGCACCCACAGACCATCAGAGAGGTCGCTTTGGGGAGCTGCAATGTCCTTATGACCATGTTGCCATAGCCTGTGTCACAGGAAGCGTGATTTTGGTTTTCCCAGTAGATACAACTAAGGCATGTTATACATGTGGTATCTCATGGGGATTCAAGGCCAGGTTGGACGGGGCTTTGCGCAACCTTGGTCTAGTGGAAGGTGTCCCTGCCCGTGCCAGGGGGGCTGGAACTGGTAACGTCCTTTCCAACCCAACCCAACCCATTCTATGATCCTATGAATTTGTGTCAACAGGGAGCCCTGTCCTCGTGCTAGTGGTATCTGTGTGTAAAGCACATGGGCTGTGTCTCTGGGGAGGTTGCTCATTCCCTGACTGCTCTTCACCCCCCTCCATGTCCCAGGACTGATGCAAAGCCTTTGTGCCTTGTATTGTAATTGTGTAAGTCAAGATTCAGGAAGAAGCCATGGGATTTAGAGGAAAATTGAGAGGCTGGCACATCACTTTTGGGGAGGCAGGTGCAAATCCCGACTGTTGACTCAAACCCCAAACCAAAATGGCCTGCAGCTGCCTTTTGGAGCAAAGTTTTATGAGGTTTCAATGTACAGAGACCTCAACAACTTTCATCCTCTTCCCTATTAGTCTGAGCAACATTCATCTCTCCAAAACATGCCAGCATTAATCTTTTTCTGAAGGCTGCTCAGGGTACAATCAGAAAACATCTTTTGCTTAAACTGCTTGAAAATATTTGCCACCTGCAGGGGAAGAAACCCATCGATTCCACCCTGCTTTTCCATTTTCTGTAGCAGGCACCGTGTACTCCATCTAGCTGAGTGGGCCACAGTGTTCCAAGGATAAAAATTGCATGTAATATGAGATAACATATCAGGCAAAATATTTATGTAATGAAATCTTAATGATAGTTCTAAAGGTCTGTGGCAGGGCATGGCAGAAAAGAAACACTCCTCTTGCTGGCTTGTCACAGGGGGACAGATGCACAACGGAAGACACTCGCAGGGGTAGGAGAAAAGGGCTTTTTATTGGGAAATTTGATCTGTCCTTTCTAGCAAAAAAAATCTACCAAATGATATCAAGTAATTTACGGGTTCTAATCTGATCGCAGCTGTCCCGATTATTTGTCAGCTTTGTGTGGAAGTGGTTTCCCTTTGTTTTGAAGTAGTAAACATGCTCCCTAGGCCTCAAAGCCCAGTGGCTGCTGATGTACGGAAACCAGAGAGCGATGCTGACCTAAACCACGGAGGGCCTTGAGCGTCACAGGCTGCAGTTGGGAGTGGGTCCAAATTCATCCCATACTTCGCTGGCAGATCCACCTCTGGCATCCCGGCTTGGGCAGGGCCAGTCACAAACGTGGTGAGAAAGCCATATGTTCTGAAAGGGAAAGGTGATTCAGGTTCAGGCTCCAATTTCAGCCTAATATTTGGCCAAGTGAGGTAGGTTGCTTTGTTGTCCTTATGCAGCAACTAGATGTAGTTGGGGTTTTTCATATTGCATATCAAAATGGCTTTTAAATGCACACATTTTATGTTTATCAGAGCTCTCAGCAGCCAAATCTGATGAAAGGAAGTTTCATCTGGGGTTAGACAATCCTTTGAGTGATCCTCAGTAATAAGTAATACTGAAATGTGGAATTATTTCTTCATTTTTAGCAGAAGTAACTGGTAGGTGATCTCTTTGCAGAAGTGTTAAAATCAGTCAAGCACAGTCTGGGTGGTGTTTCAAAACAAGTTAGCGTAGTTACAAGCCCTGAGCGTGTTTTGTGTGTATTTTCGTGTGTAGGTTAGGGACAGACCGGCCAAAGCCACCCGTATTTTGGAAAGCTCAAATAAAAGCAGCTGGTATCTAAATCGTGGTGTTTTGGCTGCAGCCCTCGGAGGTCCCCTGGGCAGATGCACGGGGATGGATCAGAGCGGCTGTTCCCTCTGCTTTTTCTCATCTGCCTACTCAAGCCTGAGGAGCTGGTTGTATCCCAAGCCCAGTGAGGGAGAGGGCATGGAAGGAAGGACAGGGCGAGCACTGGCCAGCTTCTGCCCCTGGCCTGGGGGGACTCACGTCCCCACGCACACTCGTCTCACCTTCTTTATTGAGACTATTTCTTCCTGAGCTGGCTGCGTTTTTCCTGACCCGGCTGTACCACGTGTGCCACAGCAGACCCTTGCTGACAGCTCAGCCGCGGGGTATCGCTGCTGCAGAAACAGGACAGATACGCTCCGGGAGCTCAAAGGTAGCATCAAACGGGTCCTGATGCCATGTCCAGCAGGTTCATTGCCACCATTCCTTCAAGGAACATTTGCTGTGTTTGCTGAGTGTTTACTGAGGTAACTGCACACTGGGAGATGCTTTTCTTCCCGCTGAGCTGGACGAGTGTGGCAGCAGTGGGGCAGGGTACTGCAGACCTCCCCAGCACCTCGCTAGCACCGCGCCGCACGGATGGAAGTGCTATGTGGACCTTTCTCTTCTGGAGCTCCAGTACTCTCAGGGGTAGCTGGTCTGTTGGGGTTATTTGGCAGTATTTACCCACGTAGGTGAACCCAATGGCGCAGGCATCAGGGGCTTTTCCACCCGGCACAAGGTGAGTGGGGAGCTCCTCTCCAGTCGTGTTCTTCTGAGCAGCAGCAAAAGGTAAGCGAGCGCCTGTGCCACGGGACGGGGCAGAGCTGCATCCCTCCTCCATCCATTCCCTGCCACGGGGAAGGCTGTCTCTCCTGGAAAGAGCACCCTGGCAGGGCTGCAAGGGGAGCTGGAAAGTGAGGAGAGAGCTATTTTTTTTTCTTTCTTTTAAAAGCAGTTTCCATGAAAGCTGTTTTTTTCCAGACGAGCTTTCTGGGCACTTCCACAACAGGACTGTGTTCAGCCCTCCCCATTTCCTGAGGAGGCAGAAGCTGAGGTCGTTCCTATCTGCTCTGCAGACTTTGTGATCCTTTTGCTGTCTGTGAAATAGTAGCCTGAATACGATGACAGAGGAAAAAAAACACAGTAACTCTCCCTTCCCCTTTCCAACCCAAGCTCTTGCCAAAGCAATTAAAAACTTTAAACAATAGCCAGTCATGACATAAACCAGTCCTTGAGTGGCCTGCCAAAATTCACCTCAAGAAAGTAGGTCCGAAAATAAACACTAACCTATAAAAAGCCCTACAGACTTAAAGATAGTCTCCCCATTGTGCTAATTGCTTTCACATCTGGCTCAGAAATGAGGAGTGTATACAAGCATGGAGAGGCCACCAATAACTCACTTCAGCTAAGCACAAAAGCATGTGCGTAGCATCAATCACGCAAGCCATCTATTTCTACTCAGCAGATCTCAGATGCTGGGGCTCAGTTTTAAATTTGTGTCTAAATGGCACTGGAATAATGGGGCTGGTCGTGATGTTAATAAACAGCACATGGTTAAATGCCTTCACGGGCGGGATATTTCAAGGCAGATGCAGAGAAACTGGTTTCATTTCCCCTTTCCCTCCTCCATCAGTTATCGGACAACAGAGACATCGATTCTGAGCAGATTTCGCCTGGCGTCCTCCTTGGAAAGCATTCAGCCCCCAGAGCGGTGGGAAAGTTGTGCCTTTGATAAATCAAGGGCTGTGCATCAAAATGGGATGTACAATGGAAAACTGGCTGCGGATGGTTTCGTAAGGCCTTTTCTGTGTGCTGAGGGTGGCTAAAGACGTGACCCCAAAATGTGACCTTGTGCGAACCTGCTTGGAAGAACAAAAATCCTGTCAGGCTCCTGGCAGGTCCCAGGGAGCCAGAGACGTGGTGTGATGCTCTGCATCCTCTGCTCTGGACATGTGTTCGTCTCTTCTCACGCAGACGTCTAGACTTTTTATATGTCCGTGAATCGGTGAGTGTGCACGGGGCTGTCTCCCGCTCCTTCGTATGCCTGTTTGCTTGTGCAGTTGATTGAATTTCATAACAGTTTGGCACTGGTGAGAGCAACCCCTTTGCTTGTAAGATGCAGCTTAAATCAGATCTTTCCCACAGCCTCGGATTTTGCACCAAGGCCAATACAGAGAGCAAAACCCAGATCCCCCACAAGCCCGAGGTGTATCGAAGCGGCTACAGGGCCGCTCTTACCAAAATCACTGGTTTTCCTTTCTGATGGTTCCTTGGGCACCACTGAGAACATCACCAGTAAATCATTACATTTTCTGAGATCGCGATTGCTGTGATTACAGAAGTTCTCTGTGTCTTAACCTTGATCCGCAGCGCAGCCTGCCCTGAGCATCTGTGGTTTGGTGGTTGTGACTCATCACGAGAGCTCAAGGAGGGATTTGTAATGATTTATTCATGCCACATTTATTGTTTGGAAAGTTCAATCAAACACTACTATGGTTAGACTGAATAATTAATCTACCAGTCTTCTTTCTGATCTCTGTATCAGTTTCTCTCTTTGTTAAGAGCCTCATGTTTAGAAGTGAAGATTGACTAAGTCTAGAGGCAATTTTCTATGCTTGATATCTTGCGAAACCAAAACTGAGGTTAGATTTTCAGTAGGTCTGGCCTTGCTGAAGGACTAAGGGTGTTTTCAAGAGAGTCTGGGTTCCTGTGCCCTGGGTCAGTTAGAAGTCCAAGTCTGGGTGTCGCTTTGTGCATCTCTTACAGGACATGGGAGAAATGCACCTTCCCCTGCACCATTCACCTAATCCTAAAAAAATCAGCTAAGATAGTGCAGATAAAGGTCTCTGGAGAGGCCTATATCTTCCTACTGGCTGTAAAAGAAAATTATTTGGAATCCAGTATCTAAACTTACGTGAGGTGACTCCTGTTGAGCGTGACCCCATGGGCCAAACTGGGGCAGGTGAGCCCCTGTTATGTTACACGTGGCTCCTGAGCATCCCGAGCTCCAGGGCAATTTTGTGTGAGGACAGAGGTGTGCCAGGTACAATGGCATCTGCGTCTCCACACGGCAGGTCTCGCTGGTTTAACTCCCCCATTTTCCCAGTGCCTTTGAGAAACGCCTTCCTGTAGACGAGTGCCTGTCCCTCAGCTCTGAGGCAGGGCTGGAGGTGGGATGTGCTCACCCCGTCAGGATGAGGGTACGAGATGGGGGGGG
>Ga0065711_1045536_pt1 | contig 13417 bp, 6 predicted proteins | sample Hoacrofraction12_FD_59098 | JGI IMG/M metagenome (GOLD analysis project Ga0065711, IMG submission 59098) | Hoatzin crop microbial communities from Cojedes, Venezuela - Epithelial fraction 12 v2 (version 2) | ecosystem: Host-associated > Birds > Digestive system > Esophagus > Crop | place...
CCAAAAAAAAAAAAAAATTTATATATGAAAGCCCAGAAATTATTGTTACTGAGGGGGTTTATGCAACCTTCAGAGACAACTCTGTAGGTTCTGAAACTGAAGAATTAAGATACTTTTCTTCTTGGTTATTTTTTCCACACAATTCTTGTGTGCAAACCAAATTCTAGATAGATCAAGCCTTCCCATGGCTGAAGAAGAAACAAAACTTGGTTCCCAGACATCGAGTAACTGTAAGGGATAATCCCTAATTCCACAGAGATGTTATGGGTATAATTCACAAACTTCAAGTAAATATTTGACTAGCTGTGTTTATTCTCAATGGATGTTAAGCCTTAAAAGATTTCTGAATTATAGGAGATAGGGTGCTTTTTAGTTTGCTTTCATATTTCATTTTTGCACCTATCAGAACTACAGGTGCTTTATTCCGAGTCACTGAATCTTTGCCCATTAACTGTCACAACAAATGTATTAAAAAGCATTGTATAAAGGAGGACATAGTGATAATACAGAGCAGCGTTTGTTAAAACACAACATATTCCACAGACTCCAGCTTATACAGCCAAACCAGCTAGTATGACGAAAAGAATCTGATTTTGAAAAAAGAAACCTTACACCTTGCATACTAGGTCACTAAATGTACTCCTCCATGGATTATCTTCCATTCAGCTCTTAGACAAAAGCTCTGCTATGATTTTACACAATTGCTGAGGCAAACATTGAACTTGCAGCAGCTCTCACTGCTTAAAAAATAGTAACTGTTGTCCATAAAATACAATTACTCAGAGAAAACAAACCTTCTTCCAAAACCCCCTAATTTTATTATACATAGCATCTAATGGCAATCACACAGGTACTATAATCTGTCTTGAATAAGGGAACTTTCACTCCAAACTACAGAAAAACTAAGAGAAATTCTATTTGAACGTTAGAGTTTTTGGTAATGATTACAGTAAAAGGAAATTTTAACATCATGTATGCTTAAGGAAATTTTTAAAACACCTTAAAATCAAATGCCTACAATTGAGGCAACATATACCCAATGGAATTAATATGTATGCAGTTACTACTTCCAGTGTTTTCCACTATTCCTACCACTATCAGAAGCTTGAACCTGAGAGAACCTAAGAGACACGCCGAGAAAGAGAGAGCCAGCCTGCGCAGCCACGAGTGCTAATCAATAAAAACAGTGTTTCTAAAGGTCCCTGCGACACCTTGCTCAGACACCTGCTAGCCTCCTTTTAAAGCATACCAGCTGCAGTGTACCTGTTATTTTGTGGTCCCATACTGCTCCCTTTCTCAATGTTCTCAGCTTATTTGATTTAGCACCAGGTAGTTACCTAATGATACTTGAAAACTTTTTTCCATTATCTTCATCCTACAGTATAGATTTTTGAATTTATTCTAAAAATAACAGACAGGAAGTTCTTAAAGTTCTTCGTAAAAGTGCTTTCTGAAAAGATTTTCTTATCATGAAAATGAATAGTGACCTCAGTAGTGCAACATCCACGTTCACTTTGATGAGGCTCAAAATCAAATAAATGTTTGCAATCATGCAAAATTCAGTGCATAGTGATGAGCAAACAAAATAAATTATTTACTTTTACAATCTCTTAAAATTTCCCATGGCCTAGTATTCCATGAGAAAGTTAGAATGCTAACTCTGTTCAACAATACCTTCAAAAACCAGTTTTGAAAGCCATCAGTCTGCATAGGCAGATACTGAATCATGCAATATCAAATCTCAAGGTTCTGCATCATTGTAAATAGTCCTGAACTTAAGGCTCAGCCTTAGATGGGTAAGACTCCTATGGTTCAGTCCCCAAAACAGTAAAAATCATGTCTATGTTAAAGAAATGTATTGGGTATTTGCATATTTAAAAAGTTTTAATTTGCCTCTAAGCAGGCTAGCGAGGCCATATGTGTTTCCAGTTTTCGGGGCTCCCTCCTTCCCAAGATCAACAGGGATGAGAGGAACCTGGAAAGGATCTGACAGTGGATCAGAGCCAAAGCAACTGAAAGGAGAGGCTAAGCGAGCTTGCGTTCGTCTAATTTGCAGAAGCAGCAGCTACAAGGCATCCTGAAAACATCCCACAAAGTGAAGTTACAAAGAGGACAGAACCATTTTTAACAGTGGCAAACAGTATAACAGTATAACAGGCCAAGGTTACAAACTGAGCATTGGGAGGCTTGGGATGGATAATAGGAAGAACTTCACAAGGAAAGTAGTGTATCACAGGAAGATGTTGCCTAGAGATGCTGTAGAAGCTCCATCCTTGGAGCCTGAAGACTCAGAGGCCATGGCTGACGCAATCCAATACCTGCACCAGAGCCCACACAGCTTCCAAAGCCACTTCTCATCACATACTCCATTTCAGGAGTTAATGAGGGAAAACAGCCCATTTACTCTATAAACAAATCAGAGTAAGAGCTGATGGAATTGTCGAATCCATCGATCATAGAATACAGGCTCAGGTACAAGCTACAAACCAGAGGAAATGTAACACTATTCAGGTTCATTCAACTCACACAGTTAATCTTAGTTGTATGTATATATTTTTATTTCTTCTTCATAATTTGGATTCTCATTTATATACATTACTGTACAAAATACAAGCATTGCAGACAAGATTTTAAAAAAATGCTCACTGGATTGCTTGGTTCAGCTCCCACTAAAACAAATGTTTAAACTCCCATGATTTTATGGGTGCAATTACATACTAGGATCAAATCACCAAAGGCCTAACTTCTGCTGGTCATCCGGGAATTCATTCCACAAGTCTAGACAATTAATAGCGTAATACTAGCCAAAATACTTACAGCTTCTGATTTCCTTATACTGTGCTGCATATTATAAGGCTTGCCTGTGTAGCACTGTTGCAGGAGAGCTTTCTCATCAAGAGCTGTAAGATCACCATTATGTCTATCTTCAAGCTGTGTACCCTACACAAAAAAAGATTCTTTTCATAAATTAAACTTCATTAATTGTAAGAAAAACAAACAAAACCCCACTGAAGACATTTTCCTCCACAATTTATTTAAAACTATTTTTCTTTCTTCATTTTTTGAAGTGTCTACTTCTTCCACTTCATGCTAATTAGAAAAAGAATTTTTTTAAGCCCAGCTGTCTACAGAAACTGAACTTGCAAATCTCGCTCTCTAGTCGTTCCTTACAGCTTTTGAATACTTACCAGCTTTCAACCATACTGAAATAAAAAAAATAAAATCTCAAAAATACTGTGCTTCTACAAGCTTTGTGAAAAATCAGCAGCAAGTCAAAGAACATAGACTGTTAGTACCTCTCTGAAGAAGAAAAGAGCTCATCCTTTTTCTGTTCTGCTCAAGAATAGCCAAGAGAAAGTGGCAGATTTGCCATTATGTATACAGCTGAAAGTTCATCATTGCAGAGATGCTGCTTTTTGACCAGTAAAGAAGTTAAATACAGTCTGAACAGGGAAAAGCCAAAGCATACTGCTGAACCAGGTCTAAAAGACTTGTAAATCAGTCTGAGGGTATTACAGAAATATCTCCTACATGGAGGATATGAAGAAAACTGACAAAGGACACTGTGTTTACAGAAGGCAGGAAGGAGGGAACATGAGAAAGAAATCAAAGGAGTAGGTTTTGTTAGCTATGCTCCTCTAGGAGCAGCTTCTTTTCAGAGAATAGAAGTTACTACAAGTTCCGCTAATCAGACAAAATAGTAAGTATCATGAAATCTAAAGAGGTTTTGATTTATTAATTTTTAGCGATACTATCTAACAGAAAATTGTTCTGCTAGATGTTACATTAAAATCTGTCATAAGAACTGACACACATGGCTTCTAATGCTTAGCAAGTATCTTTCTGCAACACAAAATGACCAGAATAAGCCATTCCTGTTTGTTCTCTCCCAGTATACACTTGCAACCTATTTCTTCAGTTTCCAATTAACTTGGCTGCTCCTGTAAATAGCCTTTTGATGGGCTTGCAGTACTGCATATAAGGAGTCGCTCCTTGGAAACAGACGACATGACAGTGTCAGACTGGTACATAGGAGTGGAATCCTCAAAACAACAACAAAAAGTAATACTACAATAAATCCCCAGAACTGACAAACTTAACTGCCATCAAACACAAAACTAAACTTACCAAAATAACAGAATTGTTTTTTTCACTCAACTCTTTCACTCACAGAATGTTTACTTATAGGTACTTCCAGGTTCTCCAAGTTTTATCTGAACACTAGAAGTGTGACTGTAAGAGGAGATAGCCCCTTTAAAACTAGCAACAATATGTGTAAAACAATAACAATACATGACACACAATCTTTGTCTTATGTAAGACCTTTCCTTTTCATTCTACCGAACATTTGGCAAGTAAAATCAGTAAACTCATTGTTATTAATCACAAACATTCTCTCTGAAAATCAATGAGCACAATATGTTCCCTCAACATCTGCATAATTAACTTTCAAGATTCTGAAATGGTCATCTACCCTCAGCTCAGTCTAGCATTCAACCAGTCCTCACAGCTGCTGCTTACTTTTGTTTCCTGTTTCCTTATACCCACAGCGATGCTCTGTGCAACCGCCCTTCTCCACTATCTCTTCCAGAACAAGAGCAAAGTTGGGTTTGCTCATCCCTTTGTTTTCCAGTTTCTCTCCACTCATCTTCCCTTGTTTGCATCTTAATTTTAATTTAAAAATGCAAAAGAAACCTGGTGGAATTAATACAGCTTGCAGTCCAACTGTACTGGATGGATCTTATACAACATCAAAGCAAAAAGTACAGATACTATCTTTCATTATTTTAACCCCATATTCACTTGGATTTTCAGTGTTAACAGTTCTCTAAGGTACAGATTACATTTTTCACTTCTTTTTTAAGTCCCATATACAGTCATAATTGACTAGAATAATAATTAATATCCTTCTATATCTAAAAAATAAAAAAGCTTTAATGCCTTTCTATATTTGGAAATAACATTTTAGCAAGATCTTCCTGCTGTCTCGCATCTACTTTGGCTGCAAACTCTTCCCTATCAATCATCCTAATCGTCATGCTCAGACTAGAGGTGCACTGTGAGGGCAAATGTTACACTTCCTACCAGAGAATACAAGCATACTTAGATTCTCAGAGCACCTCACTTTCTTGCTGTGGAACAACTCAAACAAGCTTCCTATATTTTATTTCCTACTCAACAGATGCTGCAATTACACGTTTTTATTTCTTTATAATAAAAACATGGAAGAAATTAATTACACACACATACAAACCTCTCCAAACACTGTAATGAAATACCAACGTACATTGGCTATTTAAAAATGCAATTACTTCTTTGCCAGCTACCTTTATTGAAGCTTCTGGACACTGGAGGTGGTCTTTTTTCTTTTCGGCAAGTCTCTGAGAATACTGCTTATATTCTTCCTTCATATCTGCTTCATACTGACGATACTTCAGTTTATATCTGTCTGCTGCGGATGGCAGATCTTCTGGTATTGTCTTCTGCTGCAAAACAGAATGCTAAAACAAAGAGCAATCAATATAAAAGCCTCTGGCTGATCTACTGAATGAGAAAAGCATTATTATAGTTCCCTTCCAGTATAACTTCTGAAACTTCTTGACATTATGCTTCGCATGAAGAAAAGATGCAAATATGACTGCAAATTCTGGCTTCGTTTTCATTGAGTTTTTCATATTCTGACATTTTTTAATCTAAAAAGTACACAGCCAAATGGCTTTACATCACTTTTAAAGAGAAAAGCCAAAATTCAGTGGTTCTGTCCTATAAGATAATGTTACAGATCACTAAAATGGGTATTCTGACTTTTTATTTTGGATGGCTGAAAATGGGCTGATGGATGTTTTAAATAAGAAGTTCTAATATTCTTGGGTGGCAGATGAGTACGAGTACTGGGACTTCCTTCCCTAGAACAACATCAGCTGAAAAGGTTGTGAAGCCTGTTAAGCACCTTCCTAACTTTACGACTGTTTCAGTGCTCTACAGAATGGAGGCTGGATCAATACGAACAGCAGCAATGACAGAAGGCCAAGACTCCACTCTTCCTTCTCTTCCTGAATAACTAACACCGTCAGTGTTCAAGTGATATTCCTTCAATGCTAACAAAACTAAGATGGCCTTATCTAGCATCTCTACTTGACACATCTCATCTTGCAACAGCAGTGTAACATTCCTCTTCTAGAAAACCATTTCTCAAAAACTTAAGATTTATGTTCTTGAAAGGGCAGCGTTCTCTTTCAAAAGAGGATCCACATCCCTTCACTGGTTAATTCCCGAAACACAATACTACATTTAAATTATTTTTCCAAAAGTGACCTATTTTGTGAAGATTTATTTACACAGTCTGTTACTGAAGAAGCTGGGATATATCTTGCTAAAGGAATGCTCAGTCAGGGACCCAGAAACAAGCAATGCAGAAATAAAGGCCACTCAGAGGAATACATTAAAATATTTCAGAACTGCTTGAAAATCATCTCCACAGAAAAGAAAGGGAATAAAAAAAAAAAAGTCAGGCAAAAAGAGAGGGGGGGGGAGAGTAAAAGAGAGCATGTGAACAGAAGATACGTTCTTGCACACTCAGCACTTCAGTATTTAAGACATAATGAAGGCAGAAAGGAAGCAACAGGAGATAAAGGAAAGCAGAGAAGAAAGGAAGAAAGACCGTGAGAAACAAAGTCATACCAACTTTCCGTTAGCCTTCCTGCAGCTAGACAGAATTATATGTATGAACTTTATATTAAAAAAAAACAACAAAAAAACCCCAAAAAACCCCAAAGAGGTAAAGCAAGCATACAGACCTATAAAGAGTATAGCAGCTCATGTATGTTTGCACTGCACAGCTACAATGCAGTACAGAGGAAAATAACCTATCTGTAGTTATGTCTTTACAGTTACATCTTAAGACGTGCATAAACACCTATGTTGGGTACACAGATATTCTGAGTAGTAGTATGTTCTTAGTCCACTATTAAAAAAAAAAAGACAAACACTTAACCATTTTAGTTTTTATTTAAATGCATTTATTTGTCTAGTTGAGAAACCATTTGGTTATACAGGGAAAAATATAAAATGATGATCTTGCCAGATTCACCTTGAGCTCCAGCCAATTTGGAGTCCTGCCATACAAGTCGCTATATTATTAGTTTCTAGGGGCACAGGTTATGTACAAATTAATTAATAATTGTTTTTCCTTCCAGCTATACTTCTGTTTTAAGCACACTCATTAGAGTATTTCTTAGGTTTACATAAATTAAATACTTTTGAAATAATGGATTTTTAAACAGCAGATTTTCCAATTCCAAGAAAGATAAAACATTGATAAGTTAGGATATTTCCTGCACCCTAATCAAATAAAAATACACTACTACTAGCAGGATTTTTACCATGGTAATGTATGGTGCACAATTATGACAGAAAATAATCATTTAGGTAGCATTCTTCCTGAATTCGTTTAAAGCTCTAGATATCTAATCTCTCGAATATATAGGGACTACAAACAGAAGAGTACTGTTCGCAGTACTTCAGCATTTTCCCTTTAATTACCACATTTGAAACACTCAACATACTGACGGAATGACAGCAGATTAAAAATAGGCTCTCCGATAAGCTAGTTCCTGTCACACACATGTTAAAACATATTAAATTTTCAGACCACATACTATAGTACTCTACTACTGAATTGCTAATGTTACTTTGTCAATGTATATTTTTTCAGATACTTTACCTCTATTTTATACTGGTAAGATTTTCTAGACACTTGTTTAAGCTAAAGGAAAAGAGAAATTAAATATGTATCACGATCAAATAAAAAAACTGTCACATTCATTTGTTCAAATTTATTTCAGATACAAGAGTTCAAAAGAAAACTTTTCCTGCATTCAGGAAACTGTAATAACTGAGTAATTAAATTAATTCTTCAAGTTGTTACAGTGGACATTGATCCTGAACAGCGCTGTACTGTACTATAAACTAGAATGTTAGCATCAGGACTACTGATTTTCCCTACAAAGTACCTAAGATTAGTGGTGATCAAGTATCTTAGTCATCCAGAGCAAAAAAATGCTGATATGTGATCAGGAAATTTGAACAAGAAAAGTGCTCTGACAAACTAAGCATAATTCCAATGTTGCCATCACAGTTCTATTTTAAAGACAAGAGACTTAAGAAAAACCCTATGAAATCACTGCACATAACTCAGAAAGTTTTGTTTTGACCAAAAGTAACTATTCTTCCATAGATATAATATTTATTGTTTGTAAACTTAGGTTTTGTCTTCAATCATACACTTACTGACTACTATTGATCTTATTTTTTGTTATTTCTGTAAATTCCACTTTGTTTAGAAAGACAATCCAAAGTTACATGCTACCTCAAAAGTATTATATTTTTCAGTTGCTTTGACAAACTGTTAATAAAGCTAGCTGTTAATATATCTCTTCAAAAATTAGTACAACGAAAAGGATGAGTGTATCAACCAACAAAGCAGAGCTAAGGTATATAGAAGTACTTTGAAAAAAATATTTCGACCAATAGCACTTGGGAGATGCGAGTTTAACCAAAAGAAGAAAAGAGTACTTGTATAATAAAACTAAGTATGCTTTTCTAAATCACTGTTAAAGGGGCATATTTTAAAGATATTTGTAGTGACATACTGACCCGTTGAGCCTGATGATGCTGTCCATATGGCATTTGTAATGATGTTTTCCAATGTGAAGACGAATCTAGAGGGCATGTGTGAGGATGGCTTCCACTGTATGGTATGTAAGAGTCTCCATCCTAAAATTACAGTGGGGGGCAAAAAAGGACAAGCAATCATAATCGTTTGACACTCAGTGTGATATTTTTATAAACTGCAACACATGAATTCCAAGAACTATTGAATACATAATTAATTTATAATTACCTCATCATCGGAATCTCCCAGCTTCCCTAGATCTAGGCATGGCACCCTGCAAGAGGTAAAATGATACAGTAAAAGCAAACTGCCTATTAGATGTTCTTATTGACTCCTTCACAAAAATTTCCCTGCTATGAACAGTTTTACTACAAATGGACACGGCATGCTTGGCAAATCCCTATTAGCCCCACTTGCTTCAGCTCAGGAACTGGCCTGTGAGCTTCTCCTCCTCCCCAGTTGCAGAGTACCCTGGCAGCCACGAAGGGCCCCTGTAAGGCCCTTCTCCACTCCCAGCACGGCCATCCTGGCTTCTCTTCACTCCCCAACAAGACCTGCTGCAACAAGATCATAAACCAGAGATTTCTTGATCCTGACTTCCACAGCAGGCCTGTGTCAACACCCCTCTACAATGAATCACCAGAGAGACAACAGGGAAGCAACAGCTCCTTGGGATGCAAACCTTCCAAACTTTCTGAAACAGATCAACACAGTGGAAGCCAACTATACTTCAGCATTTTCTTCTGCTTAAAGAAATGAAATAATCTCCAATTCAGCAAAGCATCTCTGTGCCTTCTGCCTTTACTCCAAGTATACTCTGGAGCACCATGAATACATTTTTTTTTATATTTTACCACTAATATTTCCAGACAATCCTATTATAAAAAGATTACTTCTTGGAATAGGACAGCTCCTTTATTTCCAGTCTTTCTTCATTAAAGAATGACTGACAATACATAGAAATTGAAGTTCTTTGACTTGGGTATGAACAATCCAAGGTCATGGTCCCGCATACTTGTAAAGTAACATAGAAAAATACATTGGCTGTCGGGCATTTCAGTAAACACAAAAAACCTATCAAACATGGTTCTTGGAATAGCAGATGTTGCTCTTCTGCTGAAGTCACTATAAGGTTTTAAATTTGTAAACTTGTAAAAACCATTCACAACAGTTTATCTGTAATTTTTACTGTAATTTCTGCAAAGGCGGCCAACAGTTAAAAAAATGTTTTTCCCTTTCTGCAGACTATTATATTAAAAATATTCAAGAAAGACTACGTATAAATATAAAAACTCTGAGTACAACTGTACCATTAAGCTCAACCAAATGTAAATCAACTTAATTCTAATGTAAATAATGCATCAAATATTCTACCCTAAATATAAATCACAGAAAACAAACCTATGATGATAAATTTCATGGAACACCGAGCTGCATATCAATGCAAATGCACTGTGTTAATAATGTGCAATTACACAAACTGATCAGAAATAGCAGACTTACTCCGGTGGGCGAGGACCATGAGTAGCCCGTGTATGTGGTCTCCAGCCCTAAAAGAATGACATATTATTACAACCCAACAGGGATCAGGATTAAAATACATAGTTCTCTCTTTCAACTTCCCCTGGAATGTTTAAAATCAACACCTCCAAGTATCTGTCTGACTGAGATACTACTAACAAATGGACAAAACAAAAACTTTTATTTGAAAGCTGATTCTTACAGATCATGAGGCTAAGACACTGAATATTCATCATGACAGAAATATTTCCAGCCTTTAAGAATCCAGAACCCAGGTAGTATCCACATTAGCTATTAATAACGCATTAAAAATAGCCCTTGTTCCTGAGACTTTGTACAATCACTGCTCACAAGGTTTTAGGTCACATCGTCCTTGTTGGTTGGGAACCAACCCCTCAGCCAGCCCTTAAACCAAAACCACAATACTGACAGCCAGCTGGCTCACATGGAGCTAGCTCAGACCCCAAAGAAGCCCTGATATTTGGTGTAACTGTATCATCTCAACTTTAGCATAGCAGTACATCATGATGACTAGGCAGCTTGTGTAATCACACTGTTTATTTTGCATGGCTGTGTACCACACAGATCTCCAAACTCAACTGAGCAAGAACACAGCAAACAGAAAGGACTCGAGCCAAAGCTCCATCTACCCCATTATGGCTTTCTGAAAACAGCCAAGAGCAAATCCCTAGGGAAGACTCTACGACAGGGGCAAGCCCCAACTGGCCCCTCAGTCTTAAAAAAACGTGGGGCCAGCATCTTTGTTTTCACTCTTCAGCTCAGAGGTCTCAGCATCACCGTCTGAACTGAGCAGACAGCCTGTTTCCAGAAGTGGACTAACACCTTTCACGATCTGAGAGCAGTCACAAAACTGTAACTCCTTTCCCGCCACACACCCTTGTAGCCTGCTCCTGAAAAAGAAGTTCACAGTTCAGCAACACTACCCTCTAGTGCCTTCAAAAAAAGGGTATTCGGGTCTAAAAAAATAAAAAAAAGTTTCTCTCCAGGAAGGTCGCACATAATAAACACCACCACCTGGTGGTCAAGTATGTAAAATACCGGTAGGAGATCTAACACAATTTAGTCTTAAGACTAAATGCAATGCATTCAATCACAAGTGTGTAATTTTTCTGTACCATTTCAACCGTGATAAGATGAAGAACATACCACATTCTAGATGTTAGTGTCTTAACGTAATTCCTCTTCCAGAAGTCATCAAACCAGGAAGAAAGGAAACAAAAATCATTCTGAAGACTGTTCACATTTACAGGCTGAAGCACATGGTTTCAACCTAATCTTAATCTATGACTTATTTTTGCAAGCCACCAAGAATCAGATGGACTAGGGAGCCTAAATTTGGAAACTGAGGGGCACAGAAAGAGAAGAAGAAAGCAGGGAGGGATTAGAGAAAAATGGGCATTTCTTGTCTTTTACAACCTATGCTAAATGCCCCAAATGCTGTTGTCGTGTACAGGTATTTCATTCTCAAAAGACTGGTTAAAAGGCAGCGTTATAAAACTGATGCAGTATCGTTCACAAAAGGTCAGTTTTCATTCCAAATCAAACAAAAAAGGAAAACAGCAACTTGGCAGGCAAACTCCAAGAATTCCTCATGTGGTCACCCAACAAATAAGGAAGTTAAATGGGTGCTTGGGGCCCGAGGGAAGATTACCAATTAACATCGACATAAAGTGCACAGTATCTGTGAGAAAAATCAACTGTTATTAAAAATATTAATATTTACCTTAGCTATACTAAAAACAACGGCCCTCAGAATCCAAGACCATATTTGTACTAATTATGCTTTCAAAAGTTAGCCTGAAACTTTCTGCTTACAGTGGTCTTGTGAGGGTTGCACACCTAACATCTCAAAATGTAGAAATGCAAAAAATCTTCTGAAGTATGATTAAAATATTTGTTAAAATGTGAAAGTAAGGAAGGAAACAAACCACAAGGCTGCCATTAACACACCTGTTTCTTCCCCCTTGATGACAGCCAGGTCTGCCTTCGAGGGGATGCAGCAACTCCTTTAACTTCCAAATCCATGCAAATTCAATGGCAGCCTTCAGAATAAACTAAAAAACAGTAAAGGCTATTGAGAAAATTGTGTATTTTTTACAAAAGTACTTCTGCAAATAAACGATATTGCATTAGAAAAAATGTGCCCATCACCAATGATTTGGGTATTGTCGTCAGCAAGCTATGAAAAGCTTCCCTTTTTCACCACCTCTTCATTTCAGTCTCTCCTTGCTAACGCTTAACCAGATTCCTGTTCAGATTTAAGCCTTTGCCTCACATTTAACTCCCTCTTTCCCTTACACTTCTCTTGATTCCTTCTCACACCAGCATTACTGATTTGCTACCCCTTGACAACATCAAACCTTCACTCTTCACTTACAACTGCTGCCTGGCTCTCAGCTGCACCCTGCCCTGGGACCAGGTGCTTTCAGGAAGGCACACGGGCCCTCCTGGGGCACAGCCAGCCTCGCGGAGCTCCAGAGCGATGTTTTACCAGCATGGTATCTCCTGCTCCGCTGGTTCCTCCTTCCACCCAGCCAGTTTTGAACCAAAAAGCCTATCGCTTATTTCCCAGAAATCAGACGCTCCATTTTCAACCCACCACCTACAAAAGCCGCCCCTGTTTCCACCCACTGAGCAGGTTTTAGCTCCCAAGAGCGAAGCAGCAGCACGGCTGCTGGGCCCGCAGGGAGCCCGGGCGGCCTACCAGCTGTACCCCGCTCTCGGGGCGCTCTAGACCCCCAGCCGCCTGCTCCGCACGGCCGCAGGCCTCATACTGAAACCCACCGCCCTCCCAGCCGAGGGCACGGAGAGAAGACAGCCCTGCTGCACTTAACGGCGAACGCACCGAAGTCACTTTACCATGAAGGAGGTGAAACACTTATTATCGGCTCAGATAGCTCCAGGGAAAAGCTGGGTTTTCCCGGGATCGCACCCAGGCAGGCACAAGGCAGGGCAGGGCACCGGCCGGGTCCCGGAGCGGTCTCACCGCAGCGTCCTCACGGACAGGCCGCGACGAGCCGCGGGAAAGGGCCCGCCCCCGCGCGTCTCCATGGTAACCGCGCCCCGCCGCCAGGCCCGCAGCCCGGCCGCCGCCCGCCTCGGGGCCCGGCCGGCTACAGCAGCGCAGAGGGGCCAATCCGCGCCGGGAAGCTCCGCGCGGTGCCACCTCCGCCGAGCGGGGAAGGCGGGCTCCCGGTTCCC
>Ga0065711_1009215_pt1 | contig 13416 bp, 5 predicted proteins | sample Hoacrofraction12_FD_59098 | JGI IMG/M metagenome (GOLD analysis project Ga0065711, IMG submission 59098) | Hoatzin crop microbial communities from Cojedes, Venezuela - Epithelial fraction 12 v2 (version 2) | ecosystem: Host-associated > Birds > Digestive system > Esophagus > Crop | place...
ATCCGAGGGCTGGAGCACCTCTCCTATGAGGACAGGCTGAGAGAGTTGGGCTTGTTCAGCCTGGAGAAGAGAAGGCTGCAGGGAGACCTGGTTGCAGCATTTCAGTACTTAAAGGGAGCCTATAGGAAAGATGGGGACAATGTTTTTAGTAGAGACAGCAGTGACAGGACGAGGGGTAATGGTTTTAAACTAAAACAGGGTAGTTTTAGGCTGGATATAAGGAAGAAATTCTTTACAATGAGGGTGGTGAAACACTGGAACAGGTTGCCCAGAGAGGTAGTGGAGGCCCCATCCCTGGAAACATTCAAGGCCAGGTTGGACGGGGCTCTGAGCAACCTGATCTAGTTAGTGGTGACCCTGCTCGCTGCGGGGGGGTTGGACTAGATGACCTCTAGGGGTCCCTTCCAACCCAAAACTTTCTATGATTCTATGATTCTATGTTCTATACATATTGTCTGCTTATGCTGACTTCTGAATAGGGATGAATTTTACCATGTAGTGAACACACATGAAGAAAACAGTTGTAAGAGTCTTCTGTCCTTTTTGAGCTACTGTTTATATATTGATCAGAGGCTTTAAAGGTTTTTGTACATTATTTATTATGTTATTTTACACCCCAGATTCCTACAGAATCTTAAAACTGTTCTGCTGTAAAAATGTATGCGATAATTGCTAAAGTGGTAAGATACTCTACAATACAAAATTAATTTTTTATCAATATGTGAAGAAACTGGTTTGCGTTATGGCACAAGGCAGGGAGTAGTAAACCTTACTTCACTCCTGGGAGTGGATTGATTAGCTGTTTTTAAGCAGGAGATTGACAAATCTGACCTTTCATTAATTTGGGGTCTTAAGAACCTCCTTTGACTCTCTTAAAAAATGTATTATTCAGTGAGAAAAACAAGAAAAAACTCATTTGTGTCTGAAGTATTCTTGGGAAGGATGACTTCAGAAAGTGTCCTGGAGAGCAATTGTAACTTTTATCCTGATTGGGCAAATGGTGAAAAACTGTGCTCACCAAAGGTACAGTAGCTGTGCGGAGAAGCTTGGCACTCTGAAGTGCTTAGTGGAGCTTAAAGGAATGTAACTAGTATCGGGTCTTCTCAGGTTGGATTTTCTTCCAACGCTTAAATTTTGGTGTGATTATAGAGCAAAGTGCTTTTCATAGTATCCTCACATTGCACAGTAGTTCATTATAAAACTTATTAATTTACATGTTATTGAAGAAAATTCAGTTTTTTATTGAAACTTGAAAGAACAGATCAATTTTATAGCACATTATGTTTAATCTTAGCTTCCAAAGCAAAGCATCCAGGCAGAGGTGAGATAAAAGTGTAATCAAGTTAATCTTGCACTGTTTAGAAAGCTGGTAATGGGTAACACAAAGAATTATATGACTTAAATCGGTGGTAGAGTTATGTTAATTGGGAATGAATCTGCAGAAATACATAGAGAGATTTGCAATGATTTGCCTGAGTGTTTCTATTGAAAAGTGCTTTTCCTTCAGGAAATAATTTTATCGTCCTTCTTTTCCTGCTCACTCCCTGTCTGAATTGCCCGTTGGATGCCTAGTTCCATGGAAAAGTAACAGCCAAAAAAACCCCTGCAAAACTCTTGATTTCTTGATCAATAAGCACCATTTAAAAACCTGAGTAGTTCTTATTTTAGTACTGCTTTTCAAAAACTTTTCACAGTTTTGATATTAACCATCGGATCCTTCAGGATAGGAGCTCGAGGGATTGCTTTTCTGAATCTGAGTCCACTACAATTTAAAATGAAGGAGCTGTATTGTCACAGTAAACTCAAAGTTAGTATGCCAGTCGTGTCCATCGAAGTGTAGTAGCTAATTACAGAATTAGGTATGCATCACAACAACAAATTATATTTAATTAGAAATTAATATCTTATTAATAGTTATGTGGCTTTGCTTTTGGTATACTTCCACAGCTGTTAGGAGATGAAGTTTGTAATTTCACCTATTTTTTTGTCTTGTGGTTTAACAACACTTTAGTATTCTGTTTATCTGGAGAAAATAGAGAGGGATAAAGAAGAAAAGGCTTGTGTATGTGTAGGAGCATGCTATATCCTGCATTTCTAAACTTAATTATCTTTATTTAATCAGAAATGTATTCCATGTTTGTTAAAGAAAGAAGCTTTTCTGATTTCATTACACTTCTCAGGCATGTAGAGTTTCAGCCAGGGAATGTGCTTTGTTTTGAACTCAGTCAGCGACCCCTATAAAAATGTTTAATTAACTTTTTGCTAATGTCAATATAGTTCTATTATACTCAGCAGGCTGGATGAGCTCCCTCTGGTGGCTCATTTACATGGAAGTTCTGTTCTGGGTTTACTTCAGGATCTGTTTACTCAAGCGAACAAGGCTGCTGACCCCAGGTATCAGTCAGGCATCAGTTCCTTGTGGGCTTCCTGTTTAATTGAAAAACATCAATAATTTTCTTACAGAATGAAACACCAGCATTTAAATTCACAGCAGTTTCAATTTGTTAACAAAATAAATAAAGAGGTACTGAGTAACAAAGTAAGCAAATAAAACTGAATTACTTCCTTCTAAGTATAAATTGCCCAATAGGTGGGTGGCAGTAATTTAGGAGTGGCACCCGCTAATAATAGTGCTTACGCTTAAGCTTAGGAAATATTTGGATATTAAAGACAATTATTCAAGAATGTGAAGTGTGTGTTTTTAAAATGGCTTGATCCTATAGCTGAACTACAATTTGGGTTAAAATGAATCTTGGTATCAGGATTCATTGAAGCTGTTTCATGGCATTAGAGAGACGCAGAATACATCCACTTACGTATAGTTGTCTTAAAATTATGAAGCCAGGAGACTTTGTGGGTCAAAACCACAGTAAGTTTAAAGTGAATTTGCCACCTCTGTAATGTTAATTTCTGCAGATCCTTTCAAACTGTATGCTGTTGTAATTTAATGGGATCTTTATTGTACTGGCAATGAATTGTCGTCTCTCTGAAGCAGTAGGAGAATTTTCAAAGCCAAACAACATGCAGACTGGACATAAGGTTAAAAACTTTGTTCAGTATAGAAGATTTCTTTTACTAAGCTCTTTTCAATAAAGCTGATTACAGAATAGAATTTAAAAAAAAATTAGAGAAAATATAATTCTTGGAATATGAATATTTGGTCACAGATAAAATTCTGCCAGATGTTTCTGAAGGAAAGGAGGAGGAAGGGGTCACAACAAATGAGAATGGGAGGGAAATGGCAGTATTGTAAGCTTAGAAGATAGAGATGTAAAATAAAGGGAAAAATACAGTATAATAAGCAATAGACACCTGTACGAATTTGAGAAGAAATATCTTATTAAAAGTGTTTGTAATGAATAATGATTTACATTTTTTAATTAATGTCTTGCATTTTTTTCGTGTCCCTTAGCCATTCTAGCAGCTGAGATTCACAAAGCAAATAATGCTTAGCAAACATGGAAAATCTCTAAAAGTAGACTTTCAATATTCACACAGATGTACCTGGTTGTAAAATTCTATTTTTGATCACAAATTATGCATCTGTCTTCATTCTTTGTCAAATAATGATTGAGAGTACGCTTCGTATTCTAATCTTCAATATACAGTACACCTGAATATCTGCATTAAAAGCAAACAAATAAACAAACTTGGTCTTCCAGTCTAATTATATGCAGCCAGTAACAGAAGCAGGCAGGTTAGTAAATAATAATTTCCTGTTGTGGAGGTTTTTTAGAACAGTTTCCTACTGTGTCAGAGTTCAGCATCTCCTTGATGTTGGTGGTTAAATGCTGCAAACTTGAATCCAACAATTTTAAAGAGTTGTAGCGTTATTCATAAGAATGAACTCCAGTTCTTGGCCAAGATTCAAAGCTATCAGTCAACACAGAGAAGGGTCAGGGTACAATACAGGGAGACCTGGACAATCTTCTAGATGAGAGCATTAGGAACAGAATGAAGTTCAGTAGTACAAGCAGCACGGTCACGGCACTGGCAGAACAGGAGTTGGGTTGCCTTGAACTAAGCAGGTGGATTCCGTGATTGCTGCATTTTGATGTTTCTGTTGCAAAAACTGTCAACCACCTTCTGTTAAAGAGCTGTTAAAATACCCTTTACACGTATGTCACGAAGAAGCAGGAAATAATAATGGGAAATAATATTTTAGGTGGCAATGTCATTATTTACACTCTACTCTTTAATACTTTTAGTAAGTAATTTTTTTTGGTAGTAAACATGACCCATTAACTCAATAGCCATTTTCTGGACAACTAGACTTAAACTTGTGATCTGAAGTAGCCTGTGGACAACAGTGTTTCAATTTTGTATTTGTATGCTGGTGGACATATGCGGCCAGACAGTGCAGCGTGGAGGTTACTTCCACCATTACAAAACCAGGAACATAATTTCATGAAGTGTAATTTTATGAAATGACACCAGCTTTATATTGCAGAAGGTCAGCAGTGTTTGTAAGCAGAGTGATGGCTGAGAGGTCAGTGTTCATCATGCAGGTAGAACTACCTGAACTGAAGAGGTGATAGGGCCTCTTAGCACTTGTGGGTGTAGACAAAAGTTGGGTGCTGCAAAGTAGAATAAACGTACTAGGATCCCTGTCTATGTAGTGAGTAGCCAAGTGTCACTGAAGTATAAATAGTAGTTTCCAGAGTGGATGCTTTAGCTGCATAATTTTATTTCATTTTTGGTGTAAATTCATTAAATATATAGTCTTCCCATTCTGTGTAACAGTTTGTCATTGACTTTTTCTGTTTGCTTTTGTGAGATATAGTTACATTTAAACAAAAATTCCGAATTGTCACCCTAAGTTGTGAGACAAATGGGCTGTTTAAGCTCCTGGCAATTTGTAGAGCTTCTTTGCAAGATTTCCCTTGTTCCCTGTTTCAGGGCGACACTGTAGTGTGAGAAGTGAATAGTACAATTGGTTTAATTTAGATAAAGTAAACTTAGTGTAAACACTGTACTGGAAGCATTTCTGAAAGTTTTGGTGTTTAACAGTGGAAATCAGAGGTTGTTTTTAATTCTGCTATCTAGGAGATAAGGAAGATAATTGCTTTTAACAGCCAGGGGCCACATTTTATCTAATTTACCACTGTTCTGTCATTTCATATCTGACTTCCATCAAATCTAAATTTCAGCTAGGTAAACTTCTATTTGATGCACAACACATGTTTTAATTCAGTCTCAGCTATTACTTTTTAACTTTTTAACTTGCTTTTTGATTTGTATCCTTCCATTACCTTCTCAACCTTGGATTTTTAGGTGTTCTAAAGATGCTTAGGCAGTGTATCTGCAGAGACTATGCAAGTGCAAATAGGTTCTTCCAGGTTTGCACTGACTTCTAATTTAGCCTCTTCATGGAGGAAAAAAAAGACCTGTACTTAGTAATGCTGCTGATGAAATGATATGTAATAATGTACAATATCCTATGAATGGCAACATAGAAGAAATATCCAAAGACTTTAATCTGAAATTTTTAGTTGATTACTTCCTTAATACCTTTAATACACCAATATTTGTATTACATTACATGGTACTTCTCATCACTTCATTCAATTACGAAGCTAAAAGTGGGCAAAGCAAAAAGTTACCAAACCCCTCCTGAGGATCTAAGACCATTATGGCTACATTGAAGTCTATATCAACTCCATATAGCATTTAAAAAGTGACTTCTAATATGACATCTCACAGCCATTCTTTCTAATTTGTAAAGAAGGCAAATTCTATTCACCTGTTTTAAATAACTTTAAAATTTTGCTTTTGATGAGGACTTACTTGCGTAAAAGTTCTGCCTAAAACTCCTGCATTTGAGGCTTCACTGTTTGAAGCCAGCCCACAGTGCAGAACAATATTTAAGACATACTGGTCCAGACAGCAGAGAACAACAAGTTTTCCCGTTCAGAGGAAAAGAAATCTGGAAACTGGTCCATGCTTCTTTAAAATATTTGGATAATCAAAAATAATCACTCTCCTCAACTGGATTTGCCTAAAGATATCTTTAATATTTTCCCTAATTCCATGACTAACCTTGCACTGCAGTAGGTTTAAACCTTTTTTTAAAAAAAAATAAAAATAAAAGAAGGATGGGAGAAGATCAAAAGGAATTTTTCATTTATCTAAAAATTTCATTTGGTTCTAGTGTCATGTAACTTGAGGATTCTGTGAAGCCCGAGGGGTTGGTTTACATCAGTCTTGTTTGGTCTGCATTAGACAACTGCTAGCTGCGTTTTTAATTCAGGTAATAGAAACTTCTACTAGTTAAAATATCTATACTTCATCCCAGCTGATGAGTACCTGGTATCCACTTCCACACATGCTGTGATGATCAGCCTCAAGGAGCTGGTGGATGTTCTTGCCAAGCCACTTTCCGTCATCTATTAGCATTCCTGGCTAACAGGAGAGGTCCCAGTTGACTGGAAGTTAGCTAATGTGATGCCAATCTATAAGAAGGTCCAGAAGGAGGATCCTGGGAAGTACAGGCCTGTCATTCTGACCTTGGTGCCGGGGAAGGTTACGGAGCAGATCATCTTGAGTGCCATCACATGGCACACATAGACAGCCACGTGATCAGGCCCAGTCAGGATAGATTTATGAAAGGCAGGTCCTGCTTGGTTAACCTGATCTCCTTCTATGACAAAGTGACTCACTTAGTGGATGAGGGAAAGGTTGTGGATGTTGTCTACCTAGACTTTAGCAAAATTTTTGACACTGTTTCCCACAGCATCCTTCTGGAGAAACGGACTGCTCGTGGTTTGGATGGACATACGCTTCACTGGGTAAAAAACTGGCTGGATGGCCAGGCCCAAAGACTTGTGGTGAATGGAGCTAAATCCAGTTGGCAGCCAGTTACGAGTGGTGTTCCCCAGGGCTCAGTACTGAGGCTGGTTCTATTTAACAGCTTTGTCAACGATCTAGATGAGGGGATCGACTGCACCCTCAGTAAGTTTGCAGATGACACCAAGTTGGGTGGGAGTGTTGGTCTGCTGAAGGGTAGGAAGGCTCTGCAGAGGGATCTGGACAGACTGGATTATCAGCCAAGGCCAATTGTTGGAGGTTCAACAAGGCCCAGTGCCGGGTCCTGCACTTGGGTCACAACAATCCCATGCAATGCTACAGGCTTGGGGAGGAGTGGCTGGAAAGCTGTCCGGTGGAAAAGGACCTTCGGGTGTTGGTCGACAGCTGGCTGAACATGAGCCAGCAGTGCGCCCAGGTGGCCAAGAAGGCCAATGGCATCCTGGCTTATATCAGGAATATTGTGGCCAGCAGGAGTGGGGAGGTGATCGTGCCCCTGTACTCAGCACTAGTGAGGCCACACTTGGAGTCCTGTGTTCAGCTTTGGGCCCCTCACTACAAGAAGGACATTGAGTTGCTGGAGCATGTCCAAAGAAGGGCAACAAGGCTGGTGAAGGGGCTGGAACACAATTCTTATGAGGACCAGCTGACGGAGCTGGGGCTGTTTAGTCAGGAGAAGAGGAGGCTGAGGAGACCTAATTGCTCTCTCCATCTACCTGAAAGGAGGTTGTAGTGAGGCAGGTGTTGGTCTCTTCTCCCAAGTAACCAGCGATATGACAAGAGGAAATGGCCTCAAGTTGCGCCAGAAGAGGTTTGGATATTAGGAAAATTTTCTTTACTGAAACAGTTGTAAAGCATTGGAACAGGCTGTCCAGGGAAGTGGTTGAGGCACCATCCCTGGATGTATTTAAAAGACATATAGATGTGGAGCTTAGGGGCATGGTTTAGTGGTGGAATTGGCAGTGTTATGTTAATGGTTGGACTCGATGATCTTAAAGGTCTCCTCCAACGTAGATGATTCTGTTATTCTTTAAGATGCGAATATAAGACAGGCTGAAACTCACAACATTAAATTTGCTAATATTGATGAAATTTGTGTTTTCTTTTCTTTTTTCCTCTCAAAACTTTATGTAAGGGAGTAACTGCTATGTTAAGAGACAGAAAACCACATTAATTATTTGTGAGTGGAAGTAAGCTTCTTTCTGAGTTTTACTTGTTAGTGTAACATACTAATCTTTATACTGAATATACACGTGGAGATTGCTTTATTCTGAAATATTTGCAGAAAAAGGAAATTTTGTGTTTAAAGGTGTTATTGGAAGTTTCCATATATATATATGTTTGTGTGTGTGTGTGTGTGTGTATGTGTCAATAAAAGCCTCTGGATACATAGTGGTAGGTAACCTTAATTTTTAGCTGTGTGCTGACACAGTTTTGATAGCCTGACAGCAGAAATTAATTTAAAATTAGAAGCAGGATTCTTTTCTTTAGGACCAATATATAAATTCTTTTGAAATCTGCCTCCTGACAATACCCCTCATTATTATTTTTTACAGTGGTTACATGCTTTACCCTTTGGTAATTTTGTCATCAGTGCAGGGTCGGAGGTGAGAGGCTCAATTGCTGTGATGCACATGTTAAGATCAGAGAGAAATGGAGTGTATCCTTTGCAGAAATCTGGGGTTACAGATGGCTTTGTACTCTCTACAGGGATATATCTGGGAATGCGGTGCATGTGAGTGCAGTGATGGAATATTACCCAGCCTAATTTTTTTTGATAAAACTGTGTTGGTTTATTGTGTTCTTAAATAAAGTTGTGATGAGAACAAATGAGATGGTAGAGTTATTTTTCATCAATTTCTTATTAAGGAAATTAAAGTAATATAGATGCTGAAGGTAATATATAAAAGTGACTCGAGGACACTGGAGGTATAGACAAGAGGTCAGGTAAAATGTTTGAATTATATAGGAAGCATGTTAATAGATCTGAAAGCATTTATAAGGGTATAAAATCTCCACAGTTAGATAGTAAAGGGAGTGTAGTATATACAGTGGATATAACTTTTCTGTATTACTTTTGAGTACAGTGAAACTCATTCCTAGATCTCAGAATTATAGGATATAGGTCTATATTTTTCTGTACATTGTACATTCATAGCTAATGTATCCTTTAGACTAATAATGTGGATCCCAACCTACCAACCTCTAAGCATTTTATGTCCACTTTTTTTTTTTTAATTCAATATAGCTTTTAGCTTAAAGGTCATATAACAAGTACAGCACATATTACCTAAAGATGATTTTATGTGAGTAAAAGAGATTTAGGATCAAAGATAAAAGAAAGTGTTATTTATGCAGAGAAACTTATTACTGTGTTTTCTTCAAGATTCTTGCAAAAATTTGGGATTTTGTAAGTGATGGCAACAAGGTAGAGGAGTTATATGTAAGCTGCCAGTAAACGTGTAGTTCAGTCCTTGTACTTGTGTCACAGAGGGGCTGTGTAGCTGTTTTGCGTTCTCTCGTTGATGCTTACATCACCGTGGTTGGACCACTAGCCATAGTTGATCAGATTCTCTTCTTACTTCAGTGCAGTAGGCTTGCGTAAACAGGTACGTAGACGAGAACATTTGCTCCCTATTAAATTAGAATAAAAACATTGTGTGTGTGTCTAGGTTTAGAATTCTGATCCTTTTTTGTTGCCTGATTCTTATGGAAATGTTTTCATGGATGGTTTGTACAGCAAGTGAACATGTCCTGAGTGTGAGAGAGCACGTAGTAGCCTTGGAGTCATGGGTGGAGGGAACAGATGAAGAGGTTGTGCACGTTACAGGCTAGAGCGGAAACAGGTTGTAGCCCACATCTACGGAGCAGTCCTACATTGTGAAACACCAGGAAAACAGTTCCTTTTGTCTTGATTGCCTTCATGGTCACCAGGGTCTGACTAAGGGGAGAGTATTGGGTGACTAAAAATTAAGCTGGATCCTTTGGGTTCTCTGAATTGGGATTAGTAGCATTTCAAACCATAGGCCAAAAGGTTACTTCTCTCTTCTGTAGTTACTTGCTTCAAGAACTGTGGATTATATTTCTGTAACTTAAATCAGTTACAGCTGGCCCACCCAACACATAGCTCTCTTCTCTGACACATCATTTTCACCAGTTCTCTTCTGTTACTGTCATCCCCTTGAGGCTGAAACCCCATTTAGCTGCTTTGCATGGCAGCTCCGTATGCCACCAGAGCAGCTGTCACGCTGTCCTTCGGGTGAGGCATGGCACCGACAGGCTGACTCTTTGGGTGGTACATTTGCCAAAATTAGCATTGTTTAGATAGAATATCCCAGGCCATCACCATGGGAAATGAGTGGAAGTTACCACATTTTCTAAGAAGTGTGTGTGTATATATAAAAAAACAATTATGTGTATTTTGTATGATATATATTATATAGAATCACTTTATTTACAACTTTATAGAATTTTAATAGAATCTTTATATGTAATCTATGACTTTACAGGATCTGAGTAACAGAGTTAAGGGCCTGTTCAGAAGGAAGAGAAGAACAGAGATCTGACACAAAGTTTACATATTTCATCTACCTGAAGCTTACCTCAGCCTTGCACTTTTCATCCTCTGCTCCCTCTTTTGTGTGAGGGCTGTGTGCAACTCCTGGTGACCATTCTGAGATGTAGTAGGAAGCAACCGAAAGGAATATAGGAGCCTGCAAATCAGTCTCTAAATGTTATGGAGTGCTTTGGGACTCTGGGAGCCAAAACCACATCGTAAATTGTAATCAATAGTTTTGTTGTTTCTGCAAGATGTGCTCTGATGTTTTACTGCTGCTCTGAGATCATAGCTGTATTAACACCTATGCAAAAGCTTTACATTTTATAATTCTATATAGTAAACTTGAAAAAGCAAACAGGGAACACAGAACTAAAGTGTGGGACAGAAAAGTGATCCCAAGCCCACCTCTGCCACTGAGCTTTACGATGTGCTTTTGGATATGTCCCGTATCTTCCAACAGCTTTGTTACCACGAAGCAGTGCTGCTCTCCACTTTTCTACATATAGAAGTATGAGGCTGGATTATTTTGTGACTTATTTTAGCACTCAGGGTGGAAATATCCATGTTCAGTATATGTACAGTGAGGGCAACTGCAGGTTAATTTGAGATCTCCACATGGTGAAGAAATGTAATCAGTGAAACAGTTAAGCAGAATGTGAGCACGGACTGACTTAATGGTAAAGTATGGTATACTTTGCTTTTTTTTTTATGGTATACCTTGCTTTGGACCAGGTTTTTTGTTATATATTTTTAATGGCAGAGGTTTACTATGGGGGAGAAAGGGGTCACGAGACCATCATTTTAGAAAGAACTAAGCACATCACACCCTTTAAGGTCTTTATTCTGGCTAAGTCAGACACAGATGGTATTAAAGAGATTACTGGTTAACCTAGAAACCTCTGACTTGCATCTCAAGTTCAGACAATTCAAAATGCAAAATTATTGACACAGTATCAAAAGGCAGGTTGATTTTTGTTTTTTTAAAGCTTAACTGCACATGGAAACGCACACTACAGGAAAGCTCTGTTTTAACACCGCAAAACCACTTGTTTTCTATCAGTATTTTTATCAAAGAGGTAAGTGATTATCATGACACAGCAGAGCCAGTTTTAGGGATTCTTAATCTGGTTGTTCCTCACAAGAAGGATGAGAGTTTGTCTGTAGCTTTAAAACTTTCTGTTAAACTAGTAAGGAATTTCCTTCACATTATAGTATAGTTCAAGATTAGCAGTTAATCTTTATCAGTCCAGTATATGGCATTTCTTGTCTTTGAATACTGCTAGAATAAGTTTTTGTATTAAGGCTGTCTTAGTAAGCAGGAGCTTGTGTTTTTTTCCTGATTTATATACAAAATTCAAAAAAAAAATCTCCCTGTGTGCATTGGAAGCTGTTTAAACTTACATTCAAATAAATTTTGAAATATCAGAGAGTAAAGATAGAATAAACATGTAAAATATAACTAAAATATGTAAAGGAACTGTGTAAATGGCAATAGACTTCATTTTATTCTTTGTAAATCTATTTCATGACTATGGAGATATATATGAAATATATATAATATATCAATATAAAAATGTGCGCATATACACATGTCTTGCAGCATCTTTAAACTCTTAATACAGATTGTGATTCTTTGTTAATGCATTTGATAAACCTATATGTTAGAGTGTGTCAATACAGTTTTGTTTAAACCTGTGATGTAAAACTGGGATGGCAGTGTGAACCAGATCCAAATTTATCTCTGGCTAGTCTGTTCTAAAGTCTGTTAACTGAGAAACAGTAACTGAAGTAGTGACGTAGAGAATCAACAGTATTTTAAATCCTCCCCACATGGCTTTGTAAGAAAATCCAGGTTGTATATAATGACATTATTTATTGTTAGAATTCCAAGTGCAACTGTATATAGACAGAAATAAAGATTATTTATTTCAAGGCCTGGATAATACTTAATTTTTTTTTAAATGACAGCATGGTAAAACATTGTTGATGTTTGCTCTGTTTTGGGTTTTTTTTTCAGCTTTCATTCCTGTATTATTTATACAATGCGAAGAATTTGCTTCTGATCTAATTATCTCTTTACTATTTTTTATCAAAATCAGTTTTGCTTGCATTCATAATGTTTATCGAGAATAATAAATTTTTTACAGAAGTATAGCTGCTAAGGGTTTTCTTTGTTCATATCCATTTTTATAATACAGTACCTGGGTTATTCTTCTATTGTTTTGCATTATGGGGGGAGGGGAGATGGTGAAACAGTTTTCCTGGGCGTTTTGCTGCTTGTAGCTGAGACAACAGAAGCTGTTGGGTGGGAGAAGCTCATGAAAATGACATTTTCAGAGTGCGTGTGACTAGTGTAAAGACACATGTGTTGTGTGCCTTTGACCTGCCCTGGTGGGCTTGCTTCTGCTGATGTCTCGAGAAAAGACGAGCACAGCGAAGGGTTAACTTTTTTACTATCAACCTCAGAAAGACACATTTGCAGTCCCTCCCAGTCTTGTCTTCCTTTTTACACCTCATTCGCTCACCGCTGCTCTTCACTTCAAGGCAGATCCTTTGACCTAAGCAGATTATTGTAGATGCATGAAGGACAAAGCAAGCTATCCGTGCTTCTAAAGGAGGAGATTTTGGCTCCAAAATAGGGCACTAAGCTTTTCAGCCTTATGCTGCTTTACCTAGTCAGCACGAGGCGGTGTCTCCGGGTGCTTAGTGGAGTCCTGTGGAATCGGATGGGAAACAAAAGCAGAAGTGGCAGCCGCTGCAAATGTGGGAGCCTGTGCCATTAGAGGGAAGCGATTGCTAATAAGGGCCGGCGAGACCTGGGTTTCCTTGGTTTCCATGACAGTTATTAGGTAACACAGAGATTGAATTGTCTCCCACAATGCTCTTGAGGGATAGAGGGGCAAGGGGGTGCTCCGGGGACACAGCAGAGGAGTTATGGCTTGCAGCAACTCGTCACCCTAAGCATGTGAAACTCTGGATTATTGTGCCTTACTTCTTTGTTTGCTGCTTCTCGTTTGCGATTTGCTTTGCTTTACTTTTTTTTTTTTTTTTTT
>Ga0065711_1045537_pt1 | contig 13416 bp, 9 predicted proteins | sample Hoacrofraction12_FD_59098 | JGI IMG/M metagenome (GOLD analysis project Ga0065711, IMG submission 59098) | Hoatzin crop microbial communities from Cojedes, Venezuela - Epithelial fraction 12 v2 (version 2) | ecosystem: Host-associated > Birds > Digestive system > Esophagus > Crop | place...
CATTAAAGTACACTGTGCACCAGTGTCCACTAGAGCTTTATACTCTTGTGGATCTGACGTGCCAGGCCACCGAATCCACACCGTCCAATAAACGCGGTTGTCCCTTTCCTCCACCTGGCTGGAGGCAGGGACCCTGTAATCCTGGTCAGAGAATTTGCTGCTCACCTGCTGTAAAAATGACTTGGAGGTCCCTTCCAGAGGATCAGAATCAAGAGCAAACTGTCTACCTGGTCTGGAGAGCTGGCTGCTGGAAACTGGAGAGGCATTTTTCCTAAGAGAATCCCCTTTGGTGATTGTTTTACCTTGTACGCCACTAGTGCTTACCTTGACAGCAACCTGTGGCCTAGGGTTTTTCGCCCTCACAAGCCTTAGTGCTTTTTTGGAGACTTCTTTTATGTGAAATGGTACATTCTTGAAGATCTGAATGTAACTGAGAACATCTGTAAATCCAAACAATTTCTCTAGATATATCACTCTTCTATAATAAATCATGGCAGCTGGAGGACTGCTTTATTTATACCTGCCATGTCTTATTTACAGGATGAAACACCAACATGTATGTTTGATTTCTTTAAAAAAAGGTGTCTCTCCAGCTGCAATACATCACTCCTTCAGACCTTGTTTTTGGAGCTTTTGTCATTGCCATTCCATTGTATGTCTATTATAGGTGCAGATTTTGGCATGATCTCATTAGCTGAGCACTTTGCCGTGTCACCGTGATTTTTAAGTCTTTTCTTTCCAGCATGACTTCTGCTGTTCCACAAAAAAACAAAACAAAGCACCCAAGCCAAAAAAGCAATTAAAATTCCTGTCTTTTGTGCCCTTCCCTGCCAAATTAGCTTTGTTTGAGATTGCTTATGGCATAGTAGAGTAAAAACAAACCTAGATGCGATGTAGTGCTTTGAAGAAAATCCTGTGTACTGAGTTATGCTGTGAAATAAAGTCTTGATAATATATTTATTTAAATATAAATGTCTAGAGACACATCTGGATACTTTGCTTAAAAAATAGATAGTACAATGCTTTATAAGCTGATGTGACTGATTTCAGATGTTAAAAAAGCAAATGAAGAACATGCCAGAGCAATGTAGACTTTACCATTATTTTGCAAAATCCATGGTATGAAAATAGAGTAAAAACAGTCAAAATGCTAGAAAGACCAAGCAAGGTCTGTTTTAAGTTCGTGTTATGATTTTTTAGTTGGAGTGTGCAATGACTTTTACCTAATAAGAAAAGAAGTGAATAATCAGTTGTTCACTGCAACTAACTGATCTGCCTGCAGGATGATAATTAAAATGAGTCATGCATGTAAAAAGAGACTGAATCTTTCTCTCCCTTGACTCATTTTTCTTCCATAAATTTGTTTTCAGAATGGCTTGCTTTAAAATTCTGACAGAAATTGATATACCAGTATATTAAGTCATAAAAATGCTGGGTACAGCTTGAAAGCAACTCCAAGTACTAATCCCCTGCAGAGCTGAAAAATCGAGCAGCTGATTCATGTTACCTGAGCTTAGAACCTGCGATGTTTGTAGGGTCATTAGAGAGAACCAGAGACCTTCAAGGGAATAGTGAGGCTTGCAGAATTAGCCCATGGAAAGCGTTGCTTATCTCCTGCCTACCTTTGGAGTGGAGGTAGCTGACTGGTGCGTGCTGGTTATCTCTACCAACGTGGGACCCTCTCCTGAGGACATGTAGGTAGAAGGTCTGTGCCTTGCCCCATAGTCTCACAGCACATTGGTTAAAGAGGTAGTGCTGTCACCTCCCTTTGCCTGCCAGTTGGGGTGCTTGCTATATGACCTGTATTCACATCTCTCTGCAGGCTGGGGGACCCATGTGCAGTCACCACTTCCAAGTGGTGTGTCCTCACCACCAGGACACAGAATTGTCCAAGGGAGAGGAGCTGGAGGACTTTACCCTCTTACTGAAGCTAACCCAGTCATGTTGAGAGTAAGAGAGCCAGGAGGAAGGAGAAAATGGTTGAGGGAACCTGATTCTGTGTGTGTTTTTAGCTGGTGCCTGAAGTTGGGAGTGGTGCCTGCAGTCAGGAGTGGGGAGTTACTGTTTCTAGGTCCTGTGCTTAGGAGCATGACTGATTTTAGATGACTTAAATACATGAACAATATAAAATGTCCACAGACTCTGGGATTGTAAAGCATTACATCCCTCTCATGATTTAATTAGAATTTCGGGTTGTTATCTATGACTGATGATGAAAGCACATGTTGGGCTTCTGGTGCAGTTTTTTGTGTGGAGAGCCCCCGTGTTTTGGCACTGATGAAAGAAAACCTTCAGCCCAGCAAAGACCCGGCTGCTGAGCTGTCACTGCTGTGGGGTGGGCGGGCAGGCAGGCTGCTGCCCTGTTGTCTCATTAGACGTGTATTTCAGAAGTTAGCTTCCTCCCAATGCTAATTTTAGGTGCCAGCATAAGCAACTTGATGTTAACTTTACACACCTAATTACCAGCTGTGTCTGAGAATTTCACTCACAGTATCGCCAGAAAAAAGGAATTACATGGTATTTGCTAGTATATTTTGGAAGTATGTGGTGTGATGTATCCTTTGTTTATCACCATGAGACATTCCTCATATTCAAGGTTTGATAATTTCCAAGGAGCTGAAAACCAATGGCTTCAGTAAAAATCAGCGGAAGAGGTACTTCTCGCTATCCCTGACTGCTTTTTATCATAGATCAAAGGGAAATAATCTTGGTTTTCTTAAACATGCTAGGAATAAAAGTAAAATTCATCTATTCTCTCTCCTATCTCTTGCTTTTGGTGCTTGCTTAAGAATGTTTACTTGGAGCTCTGCTAATATATGTTAGTTTTTCGAAAGACATTGTCAGAGATGGATTTAAAAAAAAAAAAAGGTTTTGTTTTCTAGAATTGGTAATCCTCTCCTGAAGAAACGTAAGAAAAGACTCTGCTCTCTGCTAGTTGAGAAGATGAGATTTATCCAGCAATTGACTTCAAGTGTTTCACCAGGTAAATTGTTCAGGATTGGTTTTTTTTATTTTGTTAGGAATATTGTAAAGACTTTAATTGAGAAAATTGGTTTAAATTAGTTTCTCAGATCACAAAGAATCAGAAATAGCATTGAGACCATCAGGTTCTTAGCTATAATTAAAGTAAACCTTAAAAAAAATTACTTCACATGTAAATGTTGCCGTTTCCTAGTGGCTATTCTGTGTATTTCCACATCAAAGGAAATGGGCTGCAAACAGTTTTTTTAAGGCTGACTGGCTTATACTTTCTGCAGACTGAAAATGTTAATGTTTAAACACATGGAATCAAGGGGTTAACTTGTCTTTAAGTGATTATTCAGACTGGTTAAATATTTTGCCAATTAAGAAGCAACAGATTTTATGTGACCCTCTAGAGTGGGATGGGGATTATTAGAGCTTGATCATTTATAAGCTACACTTGATGTAAGGGGCTAATGTTTATTGACTGAACTCTTGGGTTTAAGAGAACTTTTTCTGAAATATGGTGAGATCTAATTTTATTTCATGTTGTTTGCAGAGAAGAGTTGTGGGGGGTTTTGTGGTTTTTTTTTTCTCAAAACATTGAAAATAGTTGAAGTCACTCATGCAGTTAACTAAAGGTCCATGGGTCTTTGCTAGAGATGCAGATGACAGATGCACAGACACAGAAATAGGTATGTATTGGAAGTACATTAATTTGATTTAAAACCAGCTCTTTTGTGGATTGGGTTTAAAATTTGGGATAACTTGGAGACTGTTTTGTATTTATCCTGCATTTACTGAGGACTGAGCTTCACTATATTTAGAGTGTAAGTAGTATACTGGCCTCATGAGGATTAATTAAAACTATGGCCCCGTCAGATTTTCTGTGCAACACCTGTAAGAAGAGTTTAACATGGAGAGGAGAACTAGAAAGAAAAGGATCAGGTTAATTTGGCATCTGGTCTGGAAAAGGAGCGGTTTTTTTTCTTTTGTAAGGAGGCTGGTTGTATCCAGGAAAAAGAAATTTTTTCTGGAAAGGTAAGTGTTGCTGTGGTTGGCCAGGAGCAAAGAAGTGGGGCTCTGCTAAAGGTGTACAGAATGTCCTTTTCTTGAGTGTTTTTCCTTTTTGTTTGGGATATTGATCATCTCAAAAGAACAGAACTGAAGAATGCATTCTGACCCAATGAACTAAAACACCCTACCGTTTCCAATAGGATCCAGTACAGGTGGGTTTCAGGAAGCTTGATGTAGTTGACAGAGTGCCACTGAGCTGCTCCTTGATGAGTTGTGGCCAGTGGTTCACTCACAGCATGTGCATTGTTGGACTGAAAGTTGTTATCCTGCTTATCCTGCTATGCCTGTTCTTCTGTGCCGTATGACTTCATACATTTCTATGACTCCCAGTATTGCAGGAATCTTTGTGTCTTTATCCCATCTGTTACAAGAACTATTGTATTTGTATTACCGAGTTGCGGTAAATTTGTGGCAACTAGGTGCTGTTCCTGAAAACTTGGAAATTCTTTATAGAAAGGTGAGGGTTTTTTGGTTTAGTTTGGTTTGGTTTTTTGTTTTTGTTGTGGGGTTTTTTTTAAATCTCTGTCTGCTTAAGAGAGGAGCTTCCAGTTCTCTTGCTTGCAAAGACAGATGCAAATGAAATCTTATCTGAAAAAAGATTTTTTTATCTAGATTGGGACAGGAGGTTCCTTCAGCATCACAGTTTACTTTGGTATCCCTTAGAAGGATAAAGGTCTGTTTTCCATAGTGGCCAGCTCTTGGTGTTTCTTACCAGGAGAGAATTTAGCTTCATAGGTTGTCTGCCCTTGCAGTAGTGAAGCCTGGGTGTCAAGTTTACCCTGATCTCATTTTGACACTCGCCTTTAAGTAGGAACATCAAGATGTTATGAGGCAAATAATTTTTTGTTTGCTTTTTTTGGACATTTGACCACTGAAGAGTTTCTGTTGATGTTCAGAACAGTCGTAAATGGGCAAATTTTTTTCAGTGTTCTCTCTCTGTATTTAAAAATTGCACAACAGAAGTGCTTTATCACTTGGGGCATACTTCAGGTGATCAGATATGTGTTCAGATATGGTCAGATAAATTAGTTTGTTAACTGGTGGAGAAGTTTAGGCCATTTAAATTCCTCTTCTTTAATTAAGCTTGTAATTCTAAACTGCTGTTTAAAATACATGTGGTATTCTAGGAGATCTAGGATGCTTGCATAGTGAAAGATGCAAGTTTGTGTTTTGTTGCAACATTAAGTATCCTAAAAAAGGTAGGCCAGTAAATCATTATCAGTTTTTATAGTATACTTTAAACTTAGTTTTCTCAAACAACTGAAGATAAGTGGCAAGCACTAGGTATAATATTCTATGGAAGCATTGTTATTTTCTAACTAAACTGTGAAATGTGCATTTGCCTCTGAGATAATTTTATGCATGTATTTGCAAACATCATCCATTTGTTGGTTACTGCACAAAATACTGTGAATATGTCTGTTTTAAAATACTTAGGACACATAATGCTAGCATGCCCTCATTACTTAATTTACAGATGTTTTATTTTAATGAAATAGTGTGCTACAAACTTAACTGTGTTTGTGTTGCTCAATGAGAAAATGGTTTTGTTTATGTTAAACTGTTGTACTGTTCAGTCAGTTAAAACAAACAAGCAAGCTTATAACATTTTTAGATAGGTCTCTCCAAAATCTGGAAGAGTTTTTGTTTATCTTCCGCCATGAATGCAGAAAGCCTTAGCATGAGCAATTACCAAGGCCGACTATTTGTTCACTACTGCAGTCCTAATAGAAAGCAGAGATGTCTGGAGTCATCAGAAAAAAATCAATGTGTGGGCCTGACTCCTGTCAAGTGATCCAAGAAAAGGTGTTACAGATGGGGCAAATTAGGGATCTTTACAAATCCCATAGATGAAGCAGCCTTTTCCAGTGGTCCCTGAAGAGGGCAGTCTTGAGCGTGGCCCGGTGTGTAGATCCCCCAGAACTGAGTGAAGGCATACCCTGGCTCTGCTCCTCATCAGCCCTGCTCTTCCCCCCTCCCAGACTAGCTCAAGAGAAAAAATACCCAGGCTTTTACATGTAGTGTCTTGTTAGGAAGGTCTGTCACGTGCTGGCGTAAGGGAGGAAAGGAGATGGGACTGAGTGACCAGGCGCAGGGCAGTGAGAAGGGAGGGCAGGAGGGGGAAGGCCTCTGTTGTGTTTGTCTTTGGGTGGCAAGAAACCTTCAAACTGCTTTGATGGCTGCTGAAACTGCAGCCTTGGGGTTACATGTAGGCCTCTTTCTTCTACCAGATGCTTTCCTTTTGCATGTGAAAGGCGTTACTCATCATTTTGATCAAAGGAGGTCAGTGGATACAAGAGACTAAGATGAATGAGATTTTTAGGAACAGATCTCAACCTTGGCTGCCTGTAAAGGCCATGACAGGACTGATATGAAACCAGCCTTGCTCTGCTTCAGATCAAAGCTTTGCAATCTGCTCCCCATCTTATTTCTACTTCCAGATAATTGGGGACAAGCACAGCAGGACACTGTCTGTCAGACACATCTAAATAAATTCTTAATGCAGAGATTCCTCTTCAAAGCATTCCCCCTTTACCCTCCCCAGCAGTTAAGCTTCACAGATGGAAGGAAGCCATTTTGTTTTCACAAATTCTGTCGTTACCATTTGAGTCTCCCATGGGTATCTCTTTTTTCCAGGATTACAGTAGCAGTAATGTTAGTTTTGGAAAGAGGAAAATAAGCTGGTCTGTTCCTGGAAATCAAAGTAGTGCTTTATGCAACAAGGGGAGCTGTGGTGCTGTGGCCCCTGTACTCTGGATTGAGGAGTGACTGGGAGACGTGGCACTGGCCACACTAAGATGAGCATTTCCAGGTATAAGACTATGCCCTAGAAAAACATTAACGGAAGACGCAGTTGTCGGCAGCGAGGAGTAAGTGATACCACAGAAACAAAGCCTAGATCCTCCTGAGACCTATCAAGATATTTGCTGTCTTGCGGAGACATACTCAGTGGTCGAGTTACTTATCTGGTGACTGTGGATGTCTCCCTTCCGCGTCCTCATCTGCTGTGGGGATCGTCCACTTCTGCATCTGTTGACGGTAGAGATTAGCTTCTGTTTGAAGGGATCTTCCTGATTCCGTTCAGGCAAAGTGCATTAGAGGGTCTGCTCCATTTACCTGCCACTCGCCTGAGGTGTCACACTGCTCCTGCCTATGCGAAAAGCAGGCGTGTGCTGGTGAGTACATCAGTTCTTATGAGAACTTGTTATGGAAGCTGCAGTTATTCCTGACCTGCAGAGCTATTCACCTCTGCCAAGGGAATCAGTTTCCTGTTGCTTTGTGAATGGTTCACACACTTCTTGAGAAAGAAGACGGACCAGTGCTTGTGTGATGATGCTGGTGGGCAGAGCAGCTCTCATAGCGGGGTGGAAGTATATAGCACATCATGAGTCCTGCCAATGAGTTTGTGATCAGTCTCTTTGCATCTGGAAACTGCTAATCATAATCCTGTACTGCCAGCCAGTGTGAGGACACAGTGGAAATTGGTGGTGATGGGGGTTCTTTTTTTTGTTTGTTTGATTTTTAGGGCTGTATTTGGATAATTTCTTTTTAAATTTTTCTCATCATTTCAGTGGTCACTCGTAATGGAACAAAAGATAGAGGATGGCCTGGACACTGGTTTTATACATTTTTGGCTGGAGAACTTACTGCTCTTTGGTTTGTTTAACAAAACACGGAGGCTTGCAAATGCACCTTGGCAGAGGCAGTTTCCTGGTGAAGAGCAGGCTTCCATCTGGTTTTGTGTGGATTTAAAAGAAGTGTTTGGATGATGTGGTATATTGGTGAGCTAGGCTCCAGAAAGATGTCAACAAGTGTTGTACTGGTTTGTGTAAGTCCAGCAGTTAAATACGGTGTTAAACATGTGAAACATAACCTTGATGACTTTTTATGAGAGTTTCTGGCAAAAGTATGATGATACTATGCTGATGATATTAACACATGCAAGAAAAGTATTCTTTGCAAGGATCCCAGCATTAAATGGTTCCTTAAGGTACAAATTTTATTCCAACCCTTGCAGTTTATAGATTGTGACTTCATTTCTCCCAACACTATATTAAAATGTCTTGCTGTATCTGGAGATCTACTGCATCTCCACTGGGAGGTTTTATATGAAGTTGAGAACTTTCCTAGCACAAATAAATGTTGCTAAATCGCGAAACCATTCCTTGTAGCTGTCGTGGCCATTCACTGTCTTGTATAATTTTGAAAACTGATGCTTCTTCATTTTAATATCAATATTGAGTCCTTTAGGAACTTTCTGCCCTGAACAGCTGTACAACTTCAGTAAGTATCTAGTTGTCTGTCAAGTGCTAGTTCAGTGTTGTATACTTTTCTTTTTCAGTCTTGGTCCTTATTTACATCGGATATTATCAGTATATTTTAATTTCTGAGGGAGTACAGGACAGGTGAAAAAGCAAAGGGGAAAAGAGCAGGTGAGGGAGGGGGATGCTCTTGTACAGAGTGCTGTATGTCCACACCTGAAGACTGTTTCTCTGCTCTTGTTCCTGGAGGCATAGGTCCAATTCTAATGGGAATGTGGTGCTTGATGTAAGGAAAAAAGGAAAACTGTAATTTTTACCTGGTACTTTATTTTCTTTAAAGGGTAAATTTGTATCAACTAAGTCAGCTTAGTTAAGCTTGCTAAAAAGTGGAAATTGACCTTTTAGACTTCGAATTTGTTACAAGGTAGAACATGGTCTGTTTTGCAGAATTAGAAGTTAATTGAAGTATGTTTAAAATAATCAGCTGTTTAGTAAAGCACCTCTTAGTGGAAAATACGGGGCTTAAGTAGCATGAAATGGCTTTACAAAAAGCAGTGACATACAAGGAAAGTGATTGACCATGTTAACAGATTTGGATCCAAGTGAAAAACAAGTATTTCAGATTTAATTTTTCTTTGTGGCTGATTTAACTCTTGTTCCATTACTTAATGGTGAGGAATTTGATTTGATATTACCTTTTGACTTTTCCAGCTCCACTCTTAATCCTCCTCAGTCTGTGCTATCTGTGTCTCCAGGCTATTCCAGGCTTCAACACAGATGAGAAAGCAAACAACCCCCTGCCATTCAAAACCAAACTGAAACAAAGCCCCTCTGAAAGAGTTTTCCATGCGTTTTTTCCCCTGCTCTGACATACATACTCTTTCTCAGAATTTGAGATATTCTTTATTCAAGTTTTATATACTGTTTCTACCCAGCAAACTTCAAAGGACTAAGCGTTAAATGCATGATTAATTGCCTTTGCTAGTTAGGTGGGACTGAACTACATCTTTGTTGGATGTCAAAAGAAAATGAGTTTGCTTCATAGTTTCAAAAAGGAGAATGATTTTAGTAAGGAGAACTTTACATCCAGTGCCTGGAAAATTGCCAGAAATATATGAGGGGCACGGATAAATTTTTGAAGCGAAACCTTGGAATTCAAAGGTTGTATAAAGCATTCTTTCTGTCAGTAATACGCATATACTTCCTTTCCATCTTTGTCTTTTCATCATTTTATTCATACTTCTTCCCAAGTTTCATTATTTTCTTTCCTTTCCTGAACCATCACCATTTTCTGTCTTTGTGGTCCTTGAAAAGAGGAAATACAAATGATGGTGTTCTTGAACAAAACCTGGTGAGGTTTTTACAGGGTAGTGTGTCAGCCTTCATCTTGTAGAGTTATTTCATGTTTGAGATTCTCTTGCTTAGTTTGGGGTGTGCTTAGTTTTAAAATGCAAACATTGACTTCTGAAGGTACTCCAAGTTTTATGTTTTCAGTGTGCCCTCAGTTCCTAGCAGTCAAACTTGTTTTAGAAGCTTATTCTCTGAGGCAAACTTTACAGTAGGGCACAGGACACTGGCACTATCCTGTCATTTAAAAGGAGCCATTTGTTTACTTCTGGAAAATGTGGGAACTGTGAAGGACCGGTGTTGCCAATAATGAAAACCCGGTGAGACTGATTGTCAGGAAAAAACAAACAAACATATACTACTGAAACAAAAGTTTTACAGATGGGCCTGGTGACATTTTTAGACATGTAAATTGGTTGAGTGTTATCAATAACACTTTCTTTTACCTGAACTGCGACCAATGCTTTGCCAATTTTTCTGCTTAGCCACTCTAAAGATTAAATTGAGGTGTCTTACAAATAATTTTTTTCTGTCTAGAACTTTTCTTTTCAAGATCTACAGATATGAAATAATCATTAAAAAAATCAAAGTTGATTTTTTTCAACAGTAGAGAAGCAATGCAATGTGCTGCCTGTTAAACAGATTTATATAGAAGATCATGGGAGGCTGCTGAGCATGGCTCTAGAATATCATTGTATGAATACAAGCACGGCCTTTGTTAAGCTTTATGGATCACCTACTTTTTAAATAGGCTCCAAGAGCAGAAAAACTGCAGATTAAAGAATAATGTACTTTTTATGCTTCTGTGTCTTGAGTTCTGTTTCTTCTGAAATCTGATTTTCCCAAAGCTCTGTAGAGATCATAAGCAGTAAACTGACTGTATTTTGGTTGCTATGATCAAATGAGGAATTTGAAAATACAGAAACAAGAAAACAGCAATTGATCACAGTGTTACACAGGAACATCTGTCTGGAGTTTCAAAGGCAGCTAGCTATCAGTTAAGGCAGATTTTCTGTCTGGCTGTGTGAGGATTGTGTGAGCTTGTTGTGTCTATATTGAAGCTGCTGTTCTCCTGCTGTGCAATGACAGATGGATGTGTCTATCCTGAGAGATCTGTGACTTTGGCTGACTTGTACTTTCCAAATTCATGCATAGTAGAGCTTGCTCTAGTCCTGCAAGAGGGAAGAAAAAAACAGAAGACAAACCCAACACAAATGAAACATATGGTGCCAGGCTGTATTGTGAAATCATCAAAAATATATTCCTTTCTTCTTTTTGAAGACAGATAGGTTATTTTTCTCATGGGAAGCTAACAGCTTTTGGTTTGTTTTTGTAAGGATATAACATATCCACTGCATATGTATGTATATAGTTTCCTTTGCCTTGGATAAAACAAGTTACGGTGCTATTCTAGAGTACTCACATGGACAACCAGTACTAAAACTTGGGATCCTGAAAAAAAAAATTATGATGGAGACTGAATTTATTGATCAGTGGGAGGGGAACGTGTATATTTCAGAAATACATGTTTTGTTTTCTAATGGTGTGAATTAACATGTCATTAGAGACATGTTAATTAGTTTTCTAATTACATGAGTTTCCTTTACTTCATATGTAGCATAAATGTATGTTAAGTATGTGTAACAAAAGTTTGTTAACAAACAAGTAAACATACTTAACATAAAACTAAAACTGTAACGTAGTTTTATGTTATGTTTACTTCATATGTAGCAAAAATGTATGTTAAGTAAAACTAGATGCCGATGCTTACTCTTCAGTTTACCATTGTTTAGTTCAAACACTGGCATTCTTGTTTCTATGATGTTTCCTCTGCAAGTTTGTGAATTGTTAAGGCCTGCTAAGGCAGTCTGTTAGTCAAGTATGCACCACTGCAATTGTTTAAACTGGGAGCTATAAACCGGCCTTCCAGACTGAAGGATCTGTTTAAACAAAGTGTTCATTTAAGTCCTGTACAAACAAATACATAATAAAGAGCTATGTATCGTAGAAGGGGAAAACATGAAATGGGCTGTGGGTCAAGGCACCATTTTTCTTTTCTGGGATGTTTTGTTGTCATGTGACAAGTAGGTGCATATTTTTAAATTACTAGAAAGACAGCTACTAATTTAGTTAAATATTTGACTTGCCTTTCCTCATGCTGTGGTTTAGACAGGTGTGTTACAGCTCATCCCTGTGTTACCTTTAGTTCTGTACAGAAATATTTGAAGGAACCGCATGAGGCAGTGTGACCTGTATCTGTTACACAGACACACTGGACACACGGTGCTGTATCAGTGGAAGCATATTGCTCCCGAACAAAGGATCAGTCAGAGCCAGCCAGTGTCTCTCTCTTTCTTAAACTCGTAAGAGACTGTCCAGTCTAATTCCATCAACTGCCATGTTCTGTGAAAAGTTATTTCTTTCTGCTAATATGTAACTTTATATATCAAAAATAATTTGTTCAATTCAGTGCAGTGTATTTGGAGTCTAGTGTAGGTATTATCACCTTGATCCTATTCAGTAAAATTTTGATCCAGATCCCAATGGAAAGATTCCTGCTTACCTAAATGTTTGCCAGTGTGTATCAGGAATCCTTGCCAGCTGTGTTTCTGAATGACTCTTAACACATCATGGTAAAGGCATGGCTGATTTCACCCAAGTCTTTGTTGAATGATAAGGTATAAATAGCTTCTGCTGGCAAAATAAACATTTCGAATGGTGAATTTAATTAATGAAACGTGGACATTTGTCAGAAGTAAGGGATAAGAAATGTGCTGATCCAGTCCTCCTTCATCCATGTATGTTATTTTGGTTCTCTCTAGTATGCTAGTATTCAGTTCAGTTCTTCTAACTGGGTTTTGGATAGGTCTCTTAACTGCTCTAATGCTCTACTCTCTGATGAGATCCATCACTGTATTGCCAGCATACAAAAGATGTGAGGCCTTGTACTTCGAGTCCCATATATGCGTTGAACACAGTAAACTGAAATTATGCAGTAACTCTGCACAAGTAAGGTCACAGGCCCCAAGCTGATCAAGCTAAAAGAGTAACTATGAATATTTTACTCATGAACGGGTACTGGTAAATGGAGTGACTCTACTATCATACTTTCTGGGCTACAGGTAGGTCTGAAGCAGGAATGCATATGTTAGAATCTAACTCGGAATCTATAGCTGCAGCTAGCATTGATGGAGAGTGGAACCAAAATGCATAAATGCCAGAAATTATGTGTTGAGTAAACTGTGGAAATAGTTTTCAATTGCTGTCTCTTGCTCTTGGTTTTCTTTCCCTTTAAAAACTTCCTTCTGTTTAATTTTTCTTGTATTAAAAAAAGGGAGAAAAGCAGCTTTTGATGTGCCTTGAAGGCTAAATAGGTTAGTGTGACAGTATTTAAATTAGTGCACATGTGATAAGGCTGTTTCCGGCAGTACCGGCAGACTGCTTTAACTGATCAGTGCGTAACAACACATATTAGTGGCATAATGTCTTCTTCATGTGCTGAATCCACTGTTCAGTGTACCTTCTAGGTAACCCGACATTTCCATTTACTTCAAGGCAGGTACAGAAAAAAAGATTGCCTTCTTGCTATTGCTGCTGCATTCTCTGTGTCGTGACAGGCTGTCAGAATGGTTTGTGTCTCTCCTGTCCCTCTCTCACAATCCCATGGAGAATTTCCCGCCTGGACAAGGTCCTGTGCAGCCTGCTGTAGGTGACCCTGCTTCGGCAGGAGGGTTGGACTAGATGACCCACAGAGGGCCCTTCCAACCCC
>Ga0065711_1045538_pt1 | contig 13416 bp, 5 predicted proteins | sample Hoacrofraction12_FD_59098 | JGI IMG/M metagenome (GOLD analysis project Ga0065711, IMG submission 59098) | Hoatzin crop microbial communities from Cojedes, Venezuela - Epithelial fraction 12 v2 (version 2) | ecosystem: Host-associated > Birds > Digestive system > Esophagus > Crop | place...
GGGGGGGGGGTGAGGAAATATCGAGTAAAAGGTGTTAATTCCTCCTCTCCAAAAGGCACCTAACTTGGGATGGAAGTTACTTCTCTCCTCAGAAATGCAGCAAAACACCATCCCATCAGACCCCAACTCTACAGTATGGGGTCTCTTGGAGGCTTCTAGAGAAAGTAAGAGGAAATGGGAGTGCCTCAATTTACATTTTAACTAGGAATCCATACAGGGAAAGCTCCCTTTTCTCTCTGGCTCCACGGCTTTTCTTGACTCCTGGCCACAGAGCAATCTTCCACTTTCATCAGCTGGTGCTTCTCTCTTCAGCTTTCTGTCAGGAGAGTGGCCCTGCACTAGAAAAACAAATTCACTTTCGGGACTTTCACTACCAGCAGGATTGCTGCAGCCATGAATCGAGGTAAAAATCACAAAATAGCCTAAAACAAAACAAAATAGCCTCAGCTAGTTAGTTCTTTAACAAGAAAAGACAAAGCAGGGAGAAAAGTCTCAAAGAAGCTAGGAGATGAAACCAAAACCCTGAACTCAAAGTTTTCACAGTCCAGGCAGGCTCTTTCACTGCCATGAAAGGAAGAATAATAAATGGGTTTTTTTAAAGTTATCTTAGGAGGGTTCAAGAGAAAAAACTTCTATCTCCCTCTATGCTCTCGCTTTTGAATAGAAATACCAAACATTGACTACTTAAGCTGCAAGGACATAAGCACCCTACTGCATGGATTTTTTAAAGTGTCATTTTATTCATTGCAATCCAAACCCAGAACAAGTGGTGAGACTACACCTATAACTAACTTACAAAACTAATTATCAGTCCTAATAACTTCTACAGAAACCCTCTGAAGTTCTTGCATATAAAGGGAAACAGAAACAAAAATAATTCACGCAAACACCTTAAACACAAATTTGGTGCCCTGCTAAAACAAAAGTTTCCAATGGCTGTAAAAATACTACTCTGAGAAGTGTTTTAAGGGTTGCTCTTTGGTTTGCCCAGCAGGTTCATATCTTAACAACTGACATGATGTGACAGACGTTCAGCACGACGTGTGAGGATTTAACTATGCCATTCCCATTGTGAACAGAACTCACTGTTGCACTCTTGCAGGCTGCGCTGAAAACCTTCCCCACCGTGTCATTGCGAAGGACTAATCATGTCACTTCAAACCGAGAGGAAGGCTCTTCTAATCAAGGATCAACTTTGGCATCTGCTTTTACTCTTTCATGCTAATGCTACAACTTGCTTTCCAGTGCGCATGCATTCATAGGCAAATTATTTTTAAGAAAATCATTCAAATTAGAGGAGAACTTGGGCCTAAAGTACATACATTTTGACTACAAGAAGTCACCAAATGGAATTAATCTCTTCTCCACAGGCCCTTGGAAATCGGTTACTGAGAGAGAGCTTATACACTTCTACTTTCAGCTACAGAACAGCACACAGCATTTTGTCCAGCACCCACCTCTAAACAGTGAAACATCTGCTCTGCCCAAACTGCTCCACTGATCTCAAACTGTTTATGAATCCTACTTAGTTCTTAATAAGCAACAGCAAATAAATACTGATTTCTGTTACACTTTTAAAAGATTTGAATGGACAAAATTTTTTTAATGAAGGAGAATTGATGTAACATACTACAATCTACTGTTTGAGACCTTTCGTTACCCCTATGTGCTTTCCAAACACCAAGAGTATTCTAAACCAAGATGGAATCAAAACACATAGGACACAAAGGACAATGAAAGCCAGCATTATCCTGCAGATTAAAATACTACTGTCACAAGAAATGGACTGATGCTTCTGTATGGAAACATCCCATTCCAGATGCTCTCGTATGAGCAGACATTTGCCTTTCAAACATGCAGAATGAGTAAGAGCCCAATGGCAACTTGCCCATAATTTGTTCATTTAGCATCAGCACCGTTTCTACACATCCTTGCTTTTTGATAATGTCTGATCTACATCAGAAGCTAACTTTCATATTTTATTTTTCATCTCAAAAAAAACAGACAGAATAAAAAAGCATAGCACTCCTAGGAAAACTCAAGGCCAGGAGTCTACTTGTTTAATGTGCATCTTGACAAAGACTGTGCACTCACAACACAGCTAAGTTTTTCTATTTGTTTTCTCTCCTTTAGTGGCTTGCAGAAGCAATAATTCACTTCAGAACCTTAGTTTTGGTCTGGTCCAAGCAAAGAACTGATTGAGAAATTGCAACCTTCTTACAATTCTGAAACATAATGCTAGGTTAATCAGGACAGAGAGGCACAGTCTTTCATCACATGCACGCGTAGTTCTACTACAGCACTTTTTTTAAACAAGCAAAAGCTTACTTACAAAGGAAATCCTTACAAATTCAGGCCTTTGCCTCTTCCTATCCCTGGTGTGCTGCTTCCTGGCTTTCAGAAGATCATCAGAACAGCCTCATGAGTAAAGATACTCTTTCAGTAATGAAGTCACTTTACTAACACAGCTTCTGCTGTGCAAGTCTTGGTATCCCTTCTCTGGTAGTGCATGTTTCTGGGAAAAAAATCTGTTCTGTTGGGATTAAGCGAATCTCTCAATTCAGGTTTTCACAACACAAAAGTACAGGACCAACCCTTTATGGCTGACTTACCATCATGTATCTGATCTCCACTTCTGCAGTAACGAAGTCCTCAATGGACCTCTGACCTCACGTCGAAATCTTTCCCAATATCCACTTCCCTACATTGATCCAAGGTCTCCTTCAAATAAAGCGACTACTGAATTTTAGAGATTCGCACATTTTTAGCTAAAGTAGTGATGCTGTAGACCTAAAACACCGTCAGCATGCATCATTCACCTTCTTCCTGCACAGCTCCTCAAAAATACATCCATCAAACTTACTTTAGTAACATAGCGCAGGATGCCACAGATCATGCTTTCTGAAGCTTTCATTTCCCTATGCTCATTATAAAGGCTCTCCACAGCAACAAGCTCAGATATAGTAAAAATCAGGTTTCCTGATAGACGTCTGAACACGCAGGCTGAAATTTTTGTCCCAAGTCCAAGATAATCCAAAAATTTTCATGATTAACTTTCTGTGTACAACTGACACCTAGCAGAAAACTGCCCAATGGAGACTGAAGAGGTCTTTAGTCCCAAAGGGACCTACCTCTCTGGTGAGAGCCCAGTCCCAGAGAACATTCTGCCACATACCATTTTCACCCTGAAAGGCTCCGGTATGCCAGAAAGCACAGCAAGCATCCACAGCTTTCCCTTTGCAGCTCCTTGCAGATATTTACACATGCTGAACCCTGATCAGCAAGCACTCTGAAGATTAAGGACCAATACCTTAGCTTGCTGTTCTCAGAAAATCAACACAGAAAGGAAGATCAGATTCTACTTGTAGCAGCGGTGCTGCTGAGACGACACACAACAAGACCCTAGACCAGCCAGAGCTTCTGAGGAACTGCAGGCTTCGTGCCCAGGAGTATCTCATTACAATAGTCAGGAGGAAAGTGATGAATAGCTAAGTAATTGAGGTCAGGTCAGCTTCTGACAAGGGAGAGTTTCCCCGGCAGCGAGAGGCAAGAGGAAACATTCTTTGTGAATACTAAACTCTTGCAGAGCAGATGGAAATGCTCCCAGACATCTTGCTGAAGCCACAAGCTGAACAGTGGGTATGTACTCTTAACCAACAGCAACTTTGCAGGGCTTAACAATTTTCCAGATACCATCAACATTATCACCTCCATCTTACCCGCATTTGGTTTCAGCTTACACTCCCCCTCTCCCAAAACCTCGACTTTGATTCTTCTTGGTTGTTACTTATATCCTTTCATGTATGCATCATTTGCCTACTGCTAGCACGTGTGTCTACACTCAGCTTGCCTCCTGGTCTGCACAGAAAATGATTATTTTCTAATACCACAAAAAAAAAAAATAGACCTGGCGGGGGAGCTACAGGTTTGCATCATAATTTCTGAGATGTACCTTTACATAAATGCCAATGAGAGGAATACATGGAAAATATTTAGGGTCCATTATTCCTCTCTGGGGAGACAGCTTTCAAGAAGGAAGCAGAGCCAAAGCATCAGTCATCCCGAAAATGGCTGATAGTGGATGTATGATTTTAAAGAATTGATATTTCTTTCAAGCAGTCTAAAGAAACAAAGCTTGGTTAAGCCACCTCCTACTGCAGAAGCAGAAAACAAAATGTGTGGAGAAACCTCATGACCCGGTGCATTCCCTACCCAACAAACTTTACGCTGCTCATGAGCTGAAAACAAATGGACATATACGTGGTTACAAAACTCAGTGTGACAAAGAAATCATGTTTCATCAGGTTTTGTTGGAGGTGACATTATCCTGTTTTCTTATCAGACACTGCAAGCTGCCACCCAAATTTCTGTTCCCCTACTTTCCCTGCCTGTTCCAGTGTAATCCTCCAGATGGCACTAAGGGCTAAGAAATTTCTTTCATATTTTTCTTGTCGGAGGCCTTCTACACTTCATTCATTTAATGTTCATTGAATTGTACTGTAGAACTCATCTTTAAGGCAACTGGACTACTTCAAATCTATAAAATTTACCCTGTCCTCCTACTGTACCTTTCATGACTCTTCACAAATTTCAGAAAAAAATAATCTTTATTTATCAAATATAAGGCATTTGTAATAGATAATATAAAATAATCTATGGCTAACACCATTAATTTAAATAAAGTGACATGTTTTACAGAGGAAAGAAAATCTATTACCTACACGCAAGGTTGAATATCAAATTCACATAGCAGACAAAAATGTGACTTGAAACTTAGGATGGTATGATGTCGCTCCTTTCAGACACCTAGAAGTTGAATTCATTCAAACTTCATCTTTCATGTCTTTTACGAAGCTATTCCTATAAAATTTAAAATTCTCTGTTCCCGTAATCATCTGCGACTTGATTATCTCCGAGGATGCAGTCGACTCATCTGAATTGGAAAGATGCTTTTCTTCTTGCTCAGTGCACCTTTTTTAGCTAGACAGATGGTACAGCAGTTTCAGAGCAGAGAGTTAAGTACCTGCCAAACAGCTGGAAGATTTTAAGCATCCCACTTCCCCTGTCTGGGAGGGTAGCCATTCTCATCTCGGCTTATCTGAGATTCTTCAGACAAGGTATTTAAAAAAATAGCATTGAACTGCATTTAGCTCCTAAGGCAACTTAGATTTCAGAAAACATACAGAAGTGACTGGGCATGACCTTGGCTATCCTTAAGAGGAACACAGATCTGTAGTCTTCTCTTTTTATGGCCAAGACAAAACTAGTTGTTAAAATATTCAAGGCATATTTGACACCTATTCACCTCACGAGGCTAGACAGCCTGTGAAAGACAAACACATCCTTTCCTACACTGAGCTCTGTATTAAGAGAAGATGAAATTATCATGAAATAGAGAAGGATTGCTCCCGCCAGACATGTACAAGGAATTCCAACTTGTGCTCCCCTACTAACTTGATCCTAAAGTGAAGGGGTAAACAGAGAAACTCTAGACACATGTCCGAATTCACGGCTTGATCGTACTCTTTGTTGCCTGCTTGTCGAACTTTAATAAATTAAGCCAACCTGTAGCAAAAGCAAAGAACTACAATATGCAAGACCACACATTCATATTTTGGAATCAAGGGGAGAAACCAGGAGCTGTTAAAGCTTTTTTCATTTCAGCTAAAGGAGAAATGGCAGAGAACTAGAGGAACCACACCGGGTCCTACAGAGTTTCAAAGCTCAGCTGCTACTTCAGACACCAGAGCAAGAGAGAGTCCTTAAAGATTGCTGATGCAAAAAGGGACGCATTAACTTCTTCACAACAAAAAAGCCTCACTAAGGAACCTGAATACCGTACACATTAAACCACCTCCATCCGTCAATCAGATCAGCCCAACAGAAAACAAATCCAAAATGAGAAAACACCTAGTTTTCCTCTTTTCCTGGATTAACAAATTGCCGTAGTTCACAGCAAGACCAGCCCAACACCACAACCAATGCACAGGAGGGGTAGACCTGCACAGGCAAGAGCAGGGAAGAGAAGAGCGTGATCTCTCCCACTCAGCAGCAGCCATCAGACCAACTCACCTGCTTGTGAAATCCCAACCTGAGACCTCTCTGGCCTATTCTACTTCTACTCAACACAATGAGCCTTAAGCCACTTCTTAAAGCTAGCCTACTGCATCACTTAACAGGCAACAAAAAATAAAAGGTTTTTTGCATGCTTTCTGAACTGAACTATTCAGTTAATAAAACTGTTTATCTACAAGTTTCCCCCGAATTATTAAAAACTTGAGTATTTAGAAGCTCACAAAAGTATTAGTCATCTTCTTGTCAGTGCAAAGATTTTTTTTTCCTTCCACCTTAAAGAATTTTCTTCCCCAAAAGAGGCAATTAAAACTCATATAACAATAATACGGCAATAATAAATACATCTTCGGTACTTATCCTATGAAGCACAAAAGTTCTTGCTACTAAATTGGGAAAAGAAAAACAATTATTTGGTTTGATTTCTTTCTGAACTCTAGTGTCTATATGGGTTTATAATTTTTGACGCAGTAGTCAGACACAAACCTCTTTTCCCACAATATTCCCCAATTTCAGTACAGCTTTCATACGTCCTCCAGGAAAAGGCAATTCACATTTCTTAGGGATTTTCTTACTCTCTTGCATTTTGACACAGGTTTTTTTCCCCCCTCCATAGAGCTCTTTTGAACCAGAAGATTGAAAACCAAGAAAGCAATGACTACGGCAACAGGTGTAAAACTTTTCAGAGCCTACTATACCTGAGAACTTCCTTCCCAAAGGAAAAGCTTTGCAGAGTTGTAAACCCTCTATTCCAGAGATTCAAATTGCAAGAGTTGTTAAAAGAGTCAATACAAGATTTCAGATGAGCTATTAAATCCCTCAGTAAATCATGGAACTAAAATTGAAGTTACTTCACTACAAAATGGAAAGCTATTAGACTAAATATTTGTAAGTCCCAACAGAACAGGAAAGCACTTTCTATTCCTGTGGCCAAATACATTTGCAATAAGCTAATGCTTTGTCATTTGCGCGCTCAGACACCACCACCACTTCTGTATCACATCAAAGTTTTAATTAGCAAAGGTTCTCCTTCCAATAGTTCTTGTAGTATATTATTCACATACCTCTTCAACTACAAATGTCACACTGTATTTCTCTATGTATCATATGTTCTCTGAAGATTAGTATGAAAAACGCTAAGTATTTGCAAATTGACTTGACAGGTATACACTGATGCTGAAAAAAGGCTGTGAGACTGTGCATGCACAATACAGACCTGCACCGCAAGACAAATAAAGTTCAGGAACTGCTGTCCATGCTAGTCCACTGAACTACTATTTTCTGTTGTTTTCAATTTGAAAGTGATGAAAAAAGCATACACGGTGCTTCGCTTTTAAAAGCACTACACAGCCAAAAACCTCCTGAAAGCACTGGAATGCTCTGGATGTAAACTGGAATCGTTTCATACTCTAACAACCCACCACAATCACCCCCCACCTCAGGCCTCTTTAATCCGACTTCTGCAACATGCTCCTCTTACTCTTCCTTCTTGAAACCCGTGGGTTTCTTAGCCTTCTTGAATCCTTCCTCTCTTGTAAGCTGTTTCTCTAGTAATTCAGTGGTAACACTCCTATTTCCTACTTTCTAGCAAATCTGTCAGGATCCTTGTCCTATGCTTGAAAAGCTACCTTGCCCCCTAGCTTGCCACGCTCCATCCAAACTGCCTGGCATTCTTCTTGCCATTATCAAGCAATTAGCTGAACCTTACTTTTGCCAAAATTGAGCTCCAAACTTCTTTCCCAGAAGCCCTTATGCATCTTTTCTTACTCTGTGTAAAACATTTCAGCTGTTAATTGAATGCAGTATAATTAATAGCAAATTACAAAAGATAAATGCCACTCAAAAAGAAAAAAACTCACAAAAAACAATCACAAAGCAATGAAACCCAGCTTCTTTTCAACACTTTCATCAGCAAACAGAAGTCTGCATCTAGTGCATTCAGACCATTTGCCTCAGGCAAGCAGGACCTCTACATGGTATGTTATCATTATTTTGCACTTTAAAAATCATCAGTAGGGCATACATCCTTAAAATAGGACAGAATATTGTTACCTGGAGATTACTTTCTGCCTCAGTCTAAAAATGTGTTAGAACTACTTGTGCATGAAGCAAAAAATAAATAAATCAAGTTGGACGTAACTTTCTTTACATATGAAATAATAGGGACTTTTTTTTTTAATATCATAAGATGACAATGAAAAGTTCTCATTTACTTGGCATCATGAATTTCAACATTTTCTGTAAATAATGTTTTAGCTATATGACATCCCAAACTGTTACTGTATTTCAATATTAATAACTTAGTGTTATATTGAATTTGTGACACCCAAAGCAATCTTAAATCATTGGGGGGAGGGGAGGGGGGGAGAAGCATTTTCCAAGTTAACTGCATGTTGTGTTTTAGTGGAGGATTTCACAATAGCTGATGGCAAAAATCTAAAACAAACCCAGAAAAACTGAAGTATGTCAACTGCAAAACTTCATGTGTGAGTTCCAACCACTTGCCTCCTAGGATACCCAACTACACCAAAAAAACCCCCACAAAAACTAACTTCACAAAATGCAATTACTCACATTTAAATTTTTCACAAACTTTCCTGCTAATATTCTAGCTCTTGCACCCTGGCAAGCAGTGGCCCCAGTCTAGGGCATCTTTTTTTCCCCATCTTTAGGGGCACCTCTGCAGCACAACGGAGTGGGAAGCAGAACGTACACACTTGTTCTGACCTGAAGATATCCGGGAGTGTCTTCTTCAGACCACCTCTGCCTACATCGCCTTTTTGGGAGTCCTGCACCTAGGGATAATCAGGTTAGCTCAGGAAAATAAGCAGCTAACGCAAAGTTTGCAGACTAGGAGATAGGGATGTCAACATGCTTCTGCCAGGGTTCTGAGCACACATCCCTAAACAGTCCTGTGGCTGTAAAGCTGCCCAGAAAAAAAGCCTTGCTGACAGTCACACAGGCAGAATGAAGAACCCAACGTTAACCATTAGAGGCTAGCACCCTAACCATCAAACACCGGGGAGGGGGAGCGTAGCACAGGGAGGACACATAAAGCAACTAAATTAATCTAATTTAGTATCGTGACCTCAACAGATACCAACAATGAAAAATATACAAGAAAATTTTAATTACAGGACAAACACTTTGTTGTCTACCATTGGTCGCAGGCATTGAAATATGGTATTCTGGAAGATTATTAGGAAACCAAAAATACTACGATTGAAAAAAAGCAGGAAGAGGAGGAGATTTTAAAAGTGACTGGTTTAGTGATGTTTGTCCCATAAGTTACGGTAACAACATTCTCAGGAAAACATCTTTGCTTAAGGCAATTTCCCCTCTGCTTTGATTCCGTTGTTCAACTAGCCTCCAAGAAAATTCTTTGACGTAATTAACACAATTAAAGGCACAATGATGAAAGCTAACTTTAAAAAAAAAAAAAAGTTTAATGACTGAACCCTTTACCCTACTTTATTTTATGAGTGTATCTTTTATCATAACTTAAGACACAACAAAATATATTGCAGCTTAGCTGCAACAGACACACAAAGGAGCACACGCAATTTAGGTTTGTGATTACCTCTTTTTCATTAATCAGTCTCGGGCTCAGTTTAAACACATGCCAAATATGACCTAAATTTATCACACCTTCAACAAGCAATCATACTCAAGAACAGCAAAGTAAGCATTGGTTCAATCCCCACAGCCCATAAGCAGCTGACAAGGTTACCTTTTTATAATTGTATATAGATATACATATATATACACACATGAGAAACACTTTAAGCAAGAGGAATAACTACTGAAGTCAGGGTATGAAATTAACACCAATAAACCTGTCTCTCTATTTTGCCCATTGTCTACACAAATTTCACAGATGTTGTTATCCGTGCCTCATTTCGTTTTACATTAAATTTCTGCAGTCCTCAACAACTTCCCAAAGCAATATATTTCAATGGGTCTTAATCTTTCTCTTCCACAGCTGACAGGAAAATATGTTTCTGGTGATATCTTCTAATTGTCCATGTTGTTCCCTGAAACACTGGACACAGACCAGATATCAACAGCAAAACAGCAGCCTTGTTCAACGGAGCAGCACACAACAGCCCATTAGAGAATTATGCAGCAAATATTATCCCTCTCCACTGCTAACATAGTAAAAGCTCCTCAGGGAAGAGCTTAACTCACCTGTAACTTAATTTAAAATTTAAAGATTTAAACCCCCACATAATTAATTAAAATAATCCACATCTCTCATGAAAGAATAATTCATCATTCACAGTGGAGGGAAGAATTTAAAATTATTTGCACCAATAAATGATGACATTTGTGAGGTAATCTAATGCAACATTCCATTTTGAAACAAAATTACATCAGGTATGGAAACACAATAGGCTACCCACAGTTACACTTCCTTTCACCGTTACCAGCCTGCAGGTTTCTGTGTTTTGTGTCTCAGTAGTAAAACTACATAAATAAATATCCAATGGTTTTCAAATTCATAAAAGCCATAAATAGGGAATTTAGAGCTAAAAGAGACCTAGCTCTCTTTCTTCTTCTAACTCTTTCAAGAGCTCGACCAGCTCTGAAAGGTTTATTTAGCACACAGCAAAGAAGGAAAGGATTTCTGATGCTTGATACAAAAGTGTAAAAACATCTCCAAACTACTCATAAGGCAAGGGTTAAATGTATATAACGTCTGAGCATCTGCTGTCTTTAACAATACACATTAAAAAAAACCTCGCACATCATCACTACCTAAAGTGGGTTTTTCATTCGTTGGTTATGGCTTTTACATGTGAAGCGTACAATTACACACTCCCAGTAATTAGCAACACCATTTACAGGCTTCATATGTTTGCATTACATTCTACAGCATGGCAACATTCATTTCCTGTAGATTTAAAGTATTAATATGTCTTCAATCTTCTCCAATGTATTTTCTTGCTTTCCTAATAATTATATTCATAAGAAAGGCTTACATTTGTCTCCAGATATAACACACGGGGTACAAATCTTTAAAGATACTATTTCGTACACCATCAGAGACTTCTGCTTTCAAATTCCTTTGCAAAACACATTGAAAAATGTTTCATGAGGTCTAGTGACCGTAGTTGGTAAGCATTTAAGTAATTCATGAGCTTAAAGAGATTTTCTTCACATTCTCAGAACAATGCTTCTTCCTCTCAATAACACTCACTATTATGGTTCCTTGTCTACCACTCCATTTATCATAGCCAGAGAAAATCAGGACAAAGGCTTAAATGGCAGATTTCCTAAGGCATAGCGGTGTGCACATGCTTCCTAAACTGCTCAGTAAATAAGCCTTGTTTATACAGAGCTTCACCACGTGAGAACATGAAAACAGCTTTCAATATTTAATACCTACATGCACACCAAGGTAATCTGAAGCAGTGGTACCATCCAGGGACAATATATTAATGCAGACTTGGTATTTCTAGCCAGTCAGTCACCTGGTAATTGCAACAGAAAAGTGAAGGAGAGGAGAACAAATCTAGTTGTGAGGACACCTCAACTCCTGGTTGCAATGCATGTTTAATTCTTAGCAGTTATCTGAAAAAGATTTTTTGGATAAATCAGCTATTAGGAAGATGATATATCTGAAAGAACGCTGTGGACTGAGGATAAGGCCTGTCAAAATTAGAAATCAAAGCTCTCAAAGGAAAATCTATTCAAAGGAGCTAACTGCACGCACTAATCTTGCAAAACAAAACATCTGTGCAAGTAGAGAAAGATATAAGCCATTTCTGGGTCCGCACTTTGAATCTGACACAGCGCTATTTCTATTCACAGTTATTAGACATACACTTTGGTCACAAGCTAATTCCTTACAATAGATCTCCATAGTCTCGGCACTCAGGTAAGAAAGCCTTGCTCTGGGATGTAATGAAACTTCACATTGCAGGCTGGCACCCGCCAATAATGCTATGCTTATGTTAGTTATAGAAAAAAAAAAACATCTCTTGAAGCTTCATCCACAATGTTCTGCTACTACAGTTTAATCATTTTCTGACAAGCCCTTCTAAAAGACCCAGAAGACTCAAGGGAAATCCTAAAGACTTACAAGCATAAAAGCAAATGAAAAAGTGAACGTTCAGTTAGTATTTTATTTGAAAAAAAAATCAAAACAGGAAAATCTAACAAAACTTCAGCTCTTTCAAAGTGCCACAGGAACGAGGATGGTCAGAAAATATATTTGCCCCACCACTCCCGAACGTGCACTATGGACAGAAACTTCTGCCTCTGCCCCCTCCCAAATCCACAGGCAGCAGTATGATCCCAAGTGATTCACAAACAATAAACAAACCTACGTTTCTGTTGCTATAACATAACATACAATACTCTTTTTTTCCTCTGATGTCATTTTTGTAACATTATTTTGAAATTTGACTACTTTAAAATTTGGTTGCTACAACACATTATAGTCATTAGATGGATTCATTTCCTACTTTCCAACTGGCAAGATTATTTGTTCCAGTTTTATGAAGTTATATTACGGACAAAAGACACATAAAATATACTTAAAATACTAAAAGTGGAAACTCTTTTAATGCCTTCCATTCCTTGAATAAACGTGTACTGGAAGAAGGGCTTCCCCCACAATTATGCTAAAGGTGTCCGTACCCGCAGCTTCCTTGGTTTTTCCCAGCCTTATTTCTGAAAACGGTCTTTTTCCATTATCACTCCTACTGACAGATGACATCTGATTTCTTGCAGAGCCTGTCAATGGCTCCCATACTATCTAAACTCACAAATAATCAGAAAGTGACAAATTCTTCCTGTGGGCAATAAAACATGGAGTATACACCCTCCCCGGTATTTCTGGCTCTAACAACTGGGGATCAAGAACAGATGATAAACTGATGTCTTGGCCCTTTACATTTCAGCTTCACCTCCACAAGGCAACACAGGTTTGGGGAAGACATGTTTTTCCTGTAGATTAATTTTTAATTACTGAAATATGTCATACCAGACAGATTCACATTCAGTAGTCAACTTCTAAAATAATGATCCAAATCTGAACTTCATAATGTAGCATTAACATCACTGAAATCCTCTTAAAATATGCACAAGTATACCTTCATCTTCACAGACAAGATAAACCGAAAAGCAGTTGGGAATCAGAGATAGGGAGGTTACCGGGATAAAAACCTTCCCCTGTATTACCAACATGCACACAGGCTGCACTGATATATCACCGGATCCTTTATTTTCTAGACTACGAAAATACATGAATTTTCATAATATGAAAATGCAGTGGCTCCGTCATATTCATCCTCAAAGCTCAACACTCATTTAACATGAACACAATGCATCTTGGGG
>Ga0065711_1045539_pt1 | contig 13415 bp, 7 predicted proteins | sample Hoacrofraction12_FD_59098 | JGI IMG/M metagenome (GOLD analysis project Ga0065711, IMG submission 59098) | Hoatzin crop microbial communities from Cojedes, Venezuela - Epithelial fraction 12 v2 (version 2) | ecosystem: Host-associated > Birds > Digestive system > Esophagus > Crop | place...
GTGCCGGGGCATCGGCCCCGCCGCTCGCCCCCCACCACCCGCTGCTGCGCCTTGCGCCGTCCTTCCACCCAGCCGCTCCTGGCAGCGCCGGTCCCCAGGGAAAACTCCGTCCCGCACACGCACGGAAGCGCCGAGGCTGACAAGAAAGAAACGGTCGGAAAAAGAAACACCCGGGCCGTGTTATCTGGGTTGGCTGAAGGTGAGCTCTAAAAGTCATGGAAATAAAACGGCTTCAGATCCTGCTTTTGCTAAAATGACTCGGACTTGCCGCTCCCAGGGGTGTCTGTCACTATCGCATCAGGGAGTCCAGCAAAGGCGTAGCAGCCGTTACTACACCAGAGACCTTTTAAAACACTCCCTCTTGCAAAAATTGAGGACTTTCTTCTTTTCATCCTTATCCTGATTAGTCTGTGAGGTTCACAGGGACGTCCGTCAGAACAACCGGCACTGTATTTCTGTAACTAAATATTTATAAAGGTAAATGGTTTCTTTGGAGATGGGGTCAAGTGCCCAAGGCAGTCATTTTCTACACTCACAATCCTCCTCCTCCTGCAGAACACTGCAGTCCCCCAGAACGGAGCTTTGTGGTGACAAAGATCTGCCACCACATGGATCATCAAATATTAGGGTGCAGGTGTTACTTTTAAAACCACAGCTCTTAAAAGTCAGCAAGCGTAACAGGAGGCCTGGCTTGCATCAAGACAAAGCCACAGCCCTGACGCAGCAGCAGCAGAGATCACAACCCCCGAATCTCGGTGCTTCCTTTTGTGCCGGTCCAAGGGAGAACTTCCACATGAGCAACAGCCCTGAGGATCTACTTTGCTGAAGTTCTACTTTAGTATCAAGTTTAAGGATGTCTGTTACAAAAAAATGGGCCCGTTGCTTATTAAATAGTCCAGATACCGTTGCTGGTATATTTTGCCTCTTGTCCCTACCCAGCTACAGACTTCTGATGCCTAATTCTTCAGTAACCGACTACAAGTGGTGTTAAAAATTTTGTATCTCGCACACAACTTCCTGTGATCTTAAAGCAAATGCCTGTTGTGACAGTGCTTGCTTTTAACTTGCCCAGAAAGGCAAACTCTGAGGTGTAGCTATTTCAACCTCCAGAAAACCTGGAGGTTCACCACATTGATCAAAACCACCAAGCTGTATTCAGTGCAGTTTGCAGTGCACCATTTTGTACCGGAGCTGTGACAGCTGCTGGCTCCTCTACGGCTTCCTTTGCGCTCTGAAGCGCACCTCTCCCAGCAAACGATTTCAACAAGTTTGCTTCTGCCCTGGCTTTGCTCTTGTCCGACAATCCCATTTCTGCCTAGCACCAGCGGGGACTTCAGCCTGTTCCTTTCTTTTGCTAGCAAGAGGCACGACAACGTTGTTTCAGTAACCTTCATCCTCAACTCTTCCCTAAACTCTGCAGTTCTGCTCTCCTGGTACACAAACTCCCACGCACATAACCCACCGGTCTGTGTTCTATGAACTGTAAGGTTTCCAGAATAAACTCTATATGGTTCCAGAAAAATCCCAACAATATAAAGATGAACAAAAACCTAAGGACAGAGGTAACTGTAATGCCTTTTGCTCATGATCAACTGTAAGACAAATTAAAGTGCTTTACTATGATGCGCAATGTTTAGCGATTGTTTTATTAAAGCAGAAACACCTGCTTAACTTCATACCCATTCTGATTTAAAGTGCAACAATTAAATCTGATAGTTCTTGTACAGCCGTGTTTTGCAAGTGTCGTTCCTAGAAGACATGTTGTTCGGATCATGCCTTGCATTTGTAAAACCTGTCATTTTTTAGTACCGTTTTGCTTTATTAACTAAAATAAACTGTACAAAAAGCTGTAGAGTTACATTAGCTTTGAACAATGTAGGATACACGTTCTCCGCCCAACTTTAGTGTGCAAACATTGTACATTTTTTAAAGTGACAAAATTAAGCCAACCTCGAAGTCAGAGTTCATTACTACATTACAAAACAGGAGACTAGATATGGCAAAAGAAATTCCCCACCGAAATCAACACCATTGTATAATTTTATTTCTAATTCTTAAAAAAATATAAATGAATTTAGAAGAGAATCACAGTATAAGGGCCCTAACATATCAGACCATTACAAGGTACATAAAAATAGAAGACACAGATTTCTTTGAAACTTTAATCCTTTGATTAAGCAGCAAGCATATCACTCTCCAGGCAAACACTGCTTAAAACAAACCCTACCCCCCAGAACAGGACGTGCAAACTGTATGCACATATTCTGCAAAGCACACAATAAAGACATTTTGCTATGTACATACTTATTTAGTACTACAAATGCTAGGAGTTCCCTACTGTGTGCTACAGTGTATGTAAATTAAGAAATACTACCCATCTCTGACCCTCCCTCCCCCCTTCAAATACAGCACCTTTGCGCCCAGTTATAGAATATTTAAACAAGATTTAAAGGAATTACAATGTACTGAACAGTTTTATAGCAGTTGGTGGTGGCCAACTGTACTGCAACACCCAACATTCTGCATACTGAAGTCTATCGACAAGAGACAAGACAAAAATTAGCAAAAGGTACAATACACACACCTGGGAGACTCAATGCTAAAAAACAAATAAAAAGAAAAAAAATCCTGAAGATGTAGCTTATCACTGTTAACAATTAAACTGAGATACTTAGGATGTCAAAATGTACCAGATCGGTTTTGTGTCAGTTTTAAAGTCTGGGGAGCAGCCAGATTTGTGTGTAGCTGGTGAGGGGACACTTTATGACTCCCAGAAGACAAGTTTCAGTGACCACGAATTCTTCGGTGCTCGTTTTACAGTGCTGCTTTGCTTAGACGAGAGGTCATGCGATGCTCACGTAGTGGCTAAGCATCTACTCTGATGCAAAAGAAAAATTCTAAGAAGGACCTTTTGTACGAGACCTCAGCACACTAGTGAAAGATGTTCTGAAAGGAAAATTTCTCAAGTTTGGTCTGAAAATATTTTTAAATGAAGAACTAAAGCATAAAGGTCAACACCTTAACTGCAAGTCAGGCCACAACTATCAAACTTTAATACTAGATTTACAAATGAAATAGGATCTGATCCTATAAGAACTTCCCTTTGCACATAAAAAAGGCCTTAGCCAGCTGCTAAACTGATCGTTAGACTACTCAATTTATCGGTGAAAAAGCGTAGGGAGAGCACATCCCATTTTCAAGAAACATCTCATTTTAGTCAAGGGCAAATCTAGTTAATAACAGAACGGATTTAAAAGCATTTTCAAATACCATTTCAGCTACAAGCAAAAATAATTTTCTACAATAGTATGGTAGTTAACATGAACATTATTACATAGTCAAGAATGCAAAATTTTTCAATAGCTTGATTCAGATCACACAGTTTCAAACACTGCTACTCAGATTTGCAGCCTGGTTTACTTGGAGGTAGGGGCATCCACTTTTCGAAACCACCCCCGTCCCCCACTGCTGGGCATAAATCAAGGTTTCAGACAAGGACAGTTTGATGAATGTAGTGGAAAGAAAACCTTTCCATTTCCTAAAATTTGGAAGCAATAATGAATACCCAAATGCAGATTTTGCTTTGTCAATAAAACAAAACAAACAAAAAACCCTCCCACAATACCCTCAACCCAGCTAATCAACTCCGCCAGAGACAGCAGAGATCAGAGACAATCACTGAACGGTAAGGCTGGGCTGGCAGCAGGTAACTCCACTGCCCCAGTATTCTACTACCACCATCAGCCTCTATTCTTCCCTCATGAATTCTTAGGCGAGATATCAATGATCTAACACACACGAACTGCAGACAGCCATTCTCAGAGGAATGAAATTCTACTATACTTAAATAAGAAGAACTAGTGGAATGACAAATTAAATTAATGGCTCTTGCTTTATGGTTCCTCTCCTGTCATCCCCCTGGGTGGTGGAAGTTGCTGCCGCTCTCTCCACCCCAGCCCACAAGAGATACTGCATCAGGAAACTGGAATCCTGTTTCCAGTTAACTTCTACGAGTAGAACACGCGTGAGATTTAGTAAGTTTGGTACAATAGCTCACTGAATCTTCAGAATACTCTTTCAGAGGAGTATTTACTAAGACAGTACCTTTTAAACACGAAAAAGTCTTCTCAGAAAGGAGAAGAAACACCTACATTTTACAAGTGCGTGAAATGCTTCTACTGCTATCTAAACAGGGCCAAAAATTCTGAACCTAAGGCCATTATTTCTTTTTCACTAGAAAGTAAAAAGAAAAATTCACACACACACAAAAAAACAATGCTACATTTAAGTCTCCTACAATATTATCCTATTCCTAGATTTGCCAGACTACTCTCCTGTAGTTAGATGCTTGACTACAAAGAACTGTAATAAAATAAATAGAGTAAAAATCAGTTAAACAAAATCTTGGTGTGTTGAACATTTATTCATTTAAGAAGTTAGCTTCCTTCAACAGTTATTCATACAGAGGAGGGCTGTATTGTAGGCATTGTTCTGCTGTACAAGTCTTCGGCATAAAAATATTTTTATACAGGTGGTCATTCACGTGGTTCCGTTTCTAGTTATTAGCTTGCTCCTCTGTAAAACTGGACCGATACCTGTGGAAGGTTTGCTCTTTTCTTCCCTTCATTATTTGGAAAAAAGAAAAAAGAAAAAAGTACACTGATAGAATTTTTCAAATGTAGGAGTTAGCACAATTCCGCTTTATTTCTTCAGTGCAGAGTGGACTGAGATTCTGTCTGAATTCCGATAAGCGAGGGTGGCTGCTGGCCGCTAACTGTGGTTAACACCGGCCTTGGGTTTAGACGAGGAGGCATGGAATTAGCTGGGCGGATGAGTGGCGGGGGAGGCTGATTTAGAGTCGGCCTTGGCTGAATAAATCGCGCCTGCTGTTGAAGCGGCGGAGGCTGACGATGGAGAGCAGGAGCAGCAGGAAGCGCTGGACGAAGTAACGGGGGCGGCTGATTTAAAGTTGCCATGGGAGCGGTAGGTGCTGGAGCAGATGCCTGTGCTGGAGGTGAAGGGCCTAAACACTGAGTGGCCGGAGTGCTTTGTGCCTGCACAAAGGATAAAGACAAGACCGCGTGAACAGCCACCCCAGCCAGAACATGATCCAGTTGGGCTGCCACTGTCCACTACACAGGAAACAGCATTTAAAAAACAAAACCGAAAAACTGAGAAGTTACTGAAAAGAAATCATCAACCAAAACATTATAGACAGCAGAACTAAAAATATTTACGAAGCAAGAGTCTTCTTTCTAGAACAAGAACTGTATTTTAACAATAAAACAGTAACGTGCTCGTCACTATGAAAGGTGCAGTCCTGCTCCCAGCTGGTTAACGACATTGGCTGAAGTTCTATGCAAGCTCATCATCATTCTTTAGAATGCGGTTTGCCACTCCACACCAGTTAACCTTACATTATATCACTAAATAAAATGCTGTTCCTCAACCCATGCTTACTTATTTCTGGTACACAAAACACACCTCATCTTCTTCATCAGTGCTCTTTCCTGATGGCACATTAGAAGTATTTTTTGTGTCCTCCCCTAAAGCAGAAGCATCACCATTAGAAGCCAGGGTTCCTTGTTCCGCTTCCCATTCCTGCAATACCTCCTCTAAGTTAAACCGACGCCTGTAGTTTACAAAGAAGTTCTTCACTTGGCCAACAGTCTTGTTGCCAATTACATCTGCAATAGCTTGAAAATCTTTACCATATTTTCGGACACCTGGAAGGCAAAGTAAATAACATAGCTGTGAAGAATCAGTCAGACACAGCTACGTGTGATGTATTTATAGAGAGAACCTATGGGACCTGCAAACCAAGGACTCGCTAATTACGAGGACTTCTCAATTAGGAGAAGGCCTCAGTTTCCATTATAACAAAGTAATTTTTAATTGCACAGCTATCAACATACAAATCAAGAACTTTATTAAAAGGTCATTACCCACTTTTCTTAAAGATCCTGGCTTACTCACCGAGCCTCCCAACCTAAAACTACAGAGATCTGGCCTCTGACAAATAAAGCAAATCCTTCAGTGTGCCTGCAGTAAGGGCAGAAGCCCAAGACAAGTTCAAGATGGGAGAGTGAGGGGGACCGAGCATGTGTGTAGAGCCGTAAACAGGGTATAACACTAGAAATGTCAAGTGACAAATGCTGACAGCTTCTATAGGTTCCCTCCACGCCAGCTGTACACAGATGTGTCTTTGGCCACAACCTGTGCAGCAGGAGTGGTAGAGGGCAGCAGCTCCTGGCACAGGGCAGAACAGGGGGCACAGCTCCATCAGTCACGACACACTGCTCACTCCTCCACTTGTGACATGCTCTACCGAGGCTACAAAGGGGAACTGGCAAGCATTCACCTGACAAGGTCTTTTTAAAGCTTTCATTCACTATTCGAGATGGGTAGAAGAATCTGGGGTTTTGGAACAATCACCTTGGGCAAATCTAAGCTCTTGGTATCTGTTTGTAAGACAGCTCAGCACAAGCCTCCAAGGATCAAATCCTCCAGCAAGAAGCAGCATGACAGAAGATCTTTGCATCGTTCTTTTCATTCATTTTCATGTTGACATCAGTAGGTCACTTTCATTTACAAACACTTCACAAGAAAACGCTGCTGGTCCTTGCCAAAAACTCCAGCATGTACTTTCTAAAGTTCTAAAACTACATTTGCATACAACAAAAAAAATCACTTTAGTACAACATTCCATAGTTTTTAACCTAAAATTGGAATTATGATCTAAAGTTATTAACTTTCTCTCAGTTGTATTTAGGGTATGTGTCTAGTTCCTCCTCTCTCCTGCTTAAGAAGAAAATCCTCAAACTCTTCAGCATCGTAGAACATAGCTTTTAGCTGCACAAAGTATATTTTTAATCACAGGAGTCCAAAAGTTTGGAGACCAAAAGAAGTAAAACAGAGTTTTATTCCAGACTCAGTAAACAGAAGACTCCTTTTTTGCTCTCAGCTATGCATGAGTGAATTACAATTTCACTTCTTCTGTGAAGCTCCTGATAACTAAAGTAATTCGGAACGTATTACAGTGTTTAGAGGACAGGCACTCTCATTACAGGAAGAGAAATTTATGCCTGATTTCATGCTTCACTTCAGAAAGTAAAGCAAAGGATTCAGAAAGTGAGAGTCATTCCAATTCTGAAAGCTATGTTCCTTTTCAACTTAATGGTGAAGAGTATGACCTTCAGCTTGTTCTGCTCTTTTCTACTTTCTTCGTTAATAGGCACTTCTGATGTGGTAATGTACACTCACTGCAAACTAAGAGAAAAGTTCAGCTCTAGGACAATAACAATTTCTGCAGCTGAAGCTGATGTTTCAACTATCAAGAGCCCAGCTACACTATTTAAGATCTTTTCTGGGGCACACAGAACAATCCAACCATCCTGACTGCAAGAACCTTGGAAAGGAAACAAAGGGACCTAGCAGAGCCGCATGGGAGGGCATGTATCTAGGCAAAGCAAAGACAGGGATGTGGCTCTGCACTTTATCACTTGTGCAAGGTATCAGCTGCACTCCTTAAAAGCTGCGTGTGCCCACAGAGCACTCCCTCCAGTGTTTTATTACTCCTTGATTGCCCTGTCATTACCACCCTTACTAATTTATAATTATCATTAGATGTCCACTGCAACATATCTAACATCCTGTACAATTAATCAAGTGAACAAAGTACACAGTAGCACAAACCACATTTTTGTTTGAAACTTCACTCAGACTTTTAGTGATTTCAGCCTTTTCTGTTACTACGCTGTCTATACTTCTTCCTTCACCTTAATCTGCAAAAATGAGCCTGTTGGCTAACTTCAACTGAAGTTATCAAAAAGAAAATTTCTTAAAGCTTATTACCAAGCAAACAGCTTGAAAACAGTGTATCTTGCCTTCACTGAGAGCCCAACTATAAGAAATACCTAAAGAAAACAAAATTTCCTTAGTTTAGCTACACACAACACTACTCCTTTTGGATTCTTTTCAGCGTGTTATTTACTACTGCTCTAGCATCACCACAATGGCTTCCACACAATGGTGTAGTAGAACCCTTTTAATCTGCATCAGAAACAAAAAGTTCAATATATGTTTATGACAGCTTTATGCATAAGGTGCTGGCATATCTGTAAGAGTTGATGCCAACTCATCATCTCTTTCAAATTGGCGCGCATTACTTACACATCCTTTACAAATTCTGTGCTACACACCACCCAAATTATTTCTAAACTGTTTAATCTGTTACTCAATAAGAATAACTTTATTAGGTTGCTGAAACTGAAGCTCAAAAGACGACTGCATAGCCTCACTTCACATGTACGAATGTCTTTCTCCTGGCTCATCTGAAAGTAGCCCTGATCATGGGAATCCTTCAAGCTCTGCAAAACTTCGCCCAGTTGCAAAGGTGCACTTGAACATGTTCGTGCTCACTGTTACAATGTTTCCCCTTAAATGTCTAACCCGGAGACACTCAAAAATCCAATGATTTTGAAAATCCTGATGCTGCCTACGTTGCTTAATGCCGTGCAGTACAGCAGACACCGAGGCACACAAAACACAAGCCTGGGTCCAAAGCGATGCAACACAGCACCGCAACAAGGCAGAAATAGTTAACGACAACCTCCAGGTTACGAGTGCTGCAGTTTCATTGCGATTACAGCACTAATGGCAACCACCTTATGTAGGGTTAGATCCTGGTTGTCTCAACTGTTTTCCACTGCAATGCTATGAAAGTCACGCATTGCCTTCCAATGCAAATTTTTTTGTTTCAAACAAGTCTTAAAACATTTTTGCAATTGCAGTTTTCGTATGGCTGAGATCTTAGTTTGAAAGGATTATTGTTCTCATACATTTCTATACATAAAAGTTTGTAACTTAAGAACACCTCAAGGGATGAACTTGGCCTGTTACATTCAGTAACTATTCAGACAAAGTTGAACAGTAACCTGATTAAGTTATACTGCAAAAGATTGGCTTAGAGATCGTAAGCCTTAGTCCACAACACCACAGCAGGCACTCACACTGCTTTTAACATTACACACTTGGCTCTAATTTAAGGTGGGTTTTCTCATTACCTACTCTTCAGTTACGGCCTATCTCTTGAGATTAGCCTATAGATGACAAGAGGTTTTTTTCATGTTTAGGAAAAACAGTAGCAAAATGATGTCTGAATTCAAGTGAACAAACCACAGAAGTGCCACCTACCTGCTTAATGCTTATGATTTCTGTAAAATTATTAAAAGCACATGCCAAATTGTATCAATACATTTGATTAAATAACTGTATTTTAAATGTACAAACCAAATGTCCCCGTGCTCAAGTCAACTTCCAAGTTCAAGCCTAACACGCATTATGGCAGCTTTTAGTACAGCAACCATGGCTACTTTCTTTTAAAAGCAGAGTCAGGGCAAAAGACAGCATGGCTCCTTCACGCATAAGTCTACCAGCTCAAGCAATTACTTTGAAGCAAGAGATCAGGGTCCTTAGCCTGAGGGATGGGACGATAATACCTACAGCACTCTCATTCCAGGAGGGAGACTCTACTCCTGGGTAGCAGGTAAGGGAGGGATAATAAGAATACTTTGTCCCTGGCATTAAGGTGCTCTCCCATCTCCATTTTATACAGCAGCAAAAGAAGGTGAATAAAAAGCAAACAATACAAGAAACACATGAAAATTCAATGAAAACATGTTCCTTCCAGAAGGCCTGATTTCTCACCCCACCCTTAAGTACTGATGCTGACTACCTTTATAAAACAGGAAACCTTCCCTGGAGAAGAGAACAGAAGACTAGAACTCCTCTCCAGTAAGTCAGCATCAACCCTCATTCTCTTTTGCCCATTCTCCAGTTATATTATTTACCTTTTTGGTCATATAGTGCCATAGCTTAACAAAAGCTCAATGCATTCTTATCACTTCCCAAACTCATGCTTGGTGAGACCTCTGATAACTAAACCATGAAAATGTAAGACGGTCTGAATCCTTTCATGCTAAGGCAGGCACAATGAACCTGGATTCTTCCCACTTCCCCAGCAAGTATTCTACTTACTACACTATCCTATCAAAGATGGGCATCTCCCTCAGTTGCATTTGGAAACAAAACTTTAAAAAAGTGAGCTTGTTAGCAATACTGAGAGAACAAACTTGGGACAGAAAATGGTTTGGAGATGCAAATCCCTGTCTGAGGCATTTAAGTTGAGAAGCATGACTTCAGATACACCACGCTCTTCAGCATTTCCATTCGCACTTCACAGTAAACCTAACTTTAGGTCCAATCATCTGGCTAACAACTACCAGGTATAGCACACCTGACAACTTTACACTGATATCCTGATCCAACTTAAGGTTTAAAATGAAAGACTTATTTCTCTGTATTCTTCATCTCCTTTTATACTAAAATTCAAGCAGATGCGTATAACTGAGCTGATTATATTATCTTAAAAGAGATGATCCATAGAAGTGAGTCATTACATAGTGACTTCAAGACAGCATTAGGCTCTCCAGATATTTCGCTTGCATGTTCCTTGATTAGGCAGTGCATGTTAAAGCAAGACAAGAGTCAGTTTTCCTTCGTATGAATGAAGTAACTGCAAATTAGCTGTATCAATAGCCTGCTAGAAAATGTTGGGTTTTCTCCAATAAGACTGTTAATGAAGTATCCAGATCCAGCTTCAGACTCTTTAAAAGGCCTCCCCTGGGCAGATACCTGCTCTTTTACTCCCTCACGAACAGAGAAAAGTAACTGTAAAGCAGTTTTACTTCTACGTTTTCCTACTTTAAGAATATGGAGAGATGTCTTAACGAGCATTTGCTTCAAATTTTATTACTTCAACTATTACGTCAGTCTTCCACTTTAGAGAAATTATTGTAAGGTTATTTAGAAGATGATTGAAGAGACTTTTTGGTACTACTACAGTTGTTAAACCCAGCTTAGCTTTTCTATTCAAGATTTAACATGGCTAACAAAGACTAGTGTCACATTGCTTGAATGAATGTGCTAAATATTCTCACTAGTTCTGCCATTTTCCCAGTGACTTTCTCATAAGACCAGATAAAGTTTAGCTTTTCATGAGAGGGAAACACAAACATAAGCCTGAGTACCTCTTCAAATCCTTTGCATCAGATTTCAAGTCGCTACTACTATTAACATACCTTGTACTGCAAGAAGCTGCTCTTCTGTGGTCCAACGGGCATTGATTTTCTGATTAGACTATTAAAATTAGAGAAATGGCACAAAGATCATTAAAATGTTTCAACAGCTGCTTCTGAGCATCAGAATGTGTTTTACCTGCACTACATTTAGAAACATAGGTAAAAATCTCTTGCTTATAAAGCCATAAATTTATAGTTTATGATTGCTTTCACGAAGAGGAAGTAGCATTTAAGGATTTGAGCTCAGAACTATACCAACAGTTTTCCCTTGTTTTATTGCAGTTCTTAATATTAGCTATATCATACCTTATGCACAAGCTAATGATCTTTATGCAGACAGAATCTGAATTTATAGTTACATTTATCTAAACTATTAGGACTTGGTGCCTGGAGTGTTCTGCATTCGTGTTATGTTTCATATCCAAGCCTTTAAAACAAGCAAAAAGAGAACTTCAGTAGTAATAAATCATTCTCTTTGGATGCCCAAATGTATATAATGTTTTCACACAGAACACAGAATTTACTGCTAGCAATCTACAGTAACTACTTTTAATCAGAAAAAACCCAGGGCTCAATTTCAGCTCCCTACTGTCATGAACAGACACGACATTTCAGTTTCTTCTGCTTCTTTATTCAGCCAGTTGCCATAAAAAAGTATACCACTGATTTCTTGTAAAGAAGTCACACAGACTCACCCCTGCATGTAATTCAATGGATCCTGTTTAAGCTGCTGCTGGAATGCAAACACTATGCTGCAGCAAAATACATTTCTGTAGCTTCCCACTAACGTAAGTGCAAGGCCACAAGTTCTAACATTTATTCTGATTTACCTCAGGAGGTTTGAATTCTTCAATCCCGCCTTCCATTTTCTGTTTAAGTGCACTGTTTACTTGCTTAGCATTTTGAACCTTGGTCAAAAACAACAAAGTTAATCAGCTCCACAAAGAAAGTTGGTCACTTTACACATATATCTTCACTAGGATTGCCACAAGTGTACCTCCTAAGTTAGAAAGAGAAATATTATGGTTTAAGGCTTCACTACTTTTAACTGTTAAAAAAAAAAAAAAAAATACAGCACAGTTTACTACAGAGAGAAAAATATTTAAGCCAGTCTTTCAAAAGAACAGTTTATCTGCAGGAATATAAAAAGTAGGACACAGCAAGCAAGTTTTGATAATGATGCATGTGTTCTTGAAGAAGAATGCAGAATATTCTAGACATAAAACTTGGTTCTTAGAAATCTAAGTAATATGTACTGTATACATTAACTTCTTTCTTCTCTAAAATGCACTTTGGAAAAAAGGTAAAGATTCATGAAGTATTTCCAGCTAGTTCTTTCTGACAGACTGCTTTTTATTGACCTTAAATGATCATGATTTCCTTTAAAGGTGATTCTTGAAATTACTTAAAATATTTAAATAAAATATTTTAGTCTACAAAAAGGCTAGAGCTTCCAAATCATACACACATATCTATTACCCATTTAAACCTGACAGTGATGCACAAAAGGTAACACAGGCACAGAAATAGTTTCGCACACTATGTTGCACAGCTATTATAAGTGTTCTTTAAGTATGGACAAAAAAGCAGACAACTCAGTGGGATATTCCAAAGGCTGCATTGCTGACATCACTGGAAGAAAAAAAGAGAAACACAACCTCAAGGCTGTAACTCACCTACACTTAGGCTAAAGAGTGAAACCCACCTATGCTATTTAGCCCCAGAGTCCTGCTGTGACAGAAAGAAGCACTTTTATCCTGTAAAAGAATAGAAGGGAGCAAAAACCCCATGAAACCCTTTATTTACTCCATGATTTTGCAACATGGCAGCTGTTAGCAGTCTATAAGGAGGCAGAAATTCCAGGAGATAAGCCTTGACTTTGTAGCCCCATCGCTCCTAGAAAGCAAGCATGCACATACTGCTACACCCTTAGAAGCTGAATAGATTCTGTGTTTCAACTTTAAGTGCCAAAAGTTAAGTTCTTCATGCAAAGGATGCAGGCAATTGTCCTCTTAAAGTTGAAGACTACAAAGCTTTTCTAAATTTAATGAGAAGTAGAAGACTCATCAATTCAAACAGAGAAATAACTCGGTCCATGATTTCACCCCCCTATAATTCCACAGTATGTGGGGAAGGACATCCAGAAAAACAGCTACTATTTTAAGCATAACAGATGTAACTTCCACTGCTTCATTGGTCTTATTCTCACTTGTCACACAAATACTTTTAACAAACTTTAAAAAAAAAAAAAAAAAAGTGTCACTTTGGTTTTCT
>Ga0065711_1045540_pt1 | contig 13414 bp, 9 predicted proteins | sample Hoacrofraction12_FD_59098 | JGI IMG/M metagenome (GOLD analysis project Ga0065711, IMG submission 59098) | Hoatzin crop microbial communities from Cojedes, Venezuela - Epithelial fraction 12 v2 (version 2) | ecosystem: Host-associated > Birds > Digestive system > Esophagus > Crop | place...
AAAAAAAAAAAAAAAAATAAAAAAAAAAAAAAAAAAAAAAAAAAAAAAAGAAAACAGGGAAAAAGGTGAAGGAGGGAGGGAGGAAAGGATGGGGAGTGAAAATGTACAGAACTGTCATCCTGGCTACTAATTTAACAGGGATTTTGTTTTCTCAAAGTGCGAAAAATGAAATAAAACACAGAGGTCATCACTCCCTTTGCATCCAGCACCTTGGGGTGTTAGTAGGATGGCTGCTGAAATTTAAAATACACTTCCACTGTGTATCAACAACCCTTCATTGCATGAATGTGTCAGAATCTGAGCAACAGGTCAAATTTAGTGGCAACATAAGCCAAGTTTGAGGAGTAAGCTACAATTCAAATCCAGACAAATCAGAAAAGACAAGTCAACACGTAAGTAAAGAAAAATCAGTGTCAAAGCATGAAGTAGAAGTTCATGCTGATGGTATGTACAAGGAGAAAATTCAGGGGATTTCGTGTGGGAACAAGGTTTAACTCCATGGTCAAGATCAGAGTGACACTAAATGGGAGTAATTTCTTTGTGTCATAGAAAAATGGCAGGGAGGAAAACTAGAGGTTGTTTTTGGTTTATTTTCTTTTAGACTTTGGACTGAGACTCAGATGTTGTGCAGCCTCCATTTCCAAGACTGCTACTGATGTTTCAAAAGGCAGAGAAGTGCTGCCCTCTGCCTAGGCCTTGATTTTCTCCTGAGTAGATAGGAATAATAATGCTCCTTTTTGTCCTCATTTCTTTAAGGGACATCCACCCTAGACAATGTGGTATATAGAATAAGTAGATCTGCGTTGCTGGAAGACTACGCAAATGAAAAGAATGATGTGGTCCTACGCAGAGATGAAATTTGGAGTCTTAAAAACAATGTAGGAATGATAAGAGACCATTATGCCAATGTACTAACTAGGATTACTAAGAAGCTTTTACTAAAGCACCGCGCTGATGGGTTTAACCAGCTTCTGAATCTAGAGCTTGTTGCTTCTCTGGGAGATCCTGTATGGATTTCTGTTTCACTGTGTTGTTTAGAGATGCCTCAAAATGGAGAATAGTCTTGGTAGGTGCACCAAGAGGGTGTTTTTATATTACAGAATTATTACATTTTTATTCATATGCCACTAGTTTTTTAAACTAATTTGCTTAAAAGTTCATGAAGAGGAGTTTTTTTTGACATAAGTGTGCCAAATGCCTGTCAATTACTGGCAAACTGGGGCAGTCACAAGTCCATGAACAATGTGAATTCTCTATAGTTGTGAGATACACACACACACACACATACACACACACACATTTAATTTCTCTGAAACAGAGCATATTTTTTCTTTACCTGCTTGAATATTAAATGACAAAGAATTCAAAAATCAATCAAGGAAAATATTAATAGAATATTAGAACAGTTGAATCATCAGTTCTTTAGGTTATAATATATAAAAATAAATGCAAATATAAATGTTTATATCTTTATATGATATCTGTTTATTGAGAAAACATATTAATTATACAAGCAGATAAGTCTTGCACGTAGTATGAACATGTACATTTTAGATAAAAGCACTTTGAAAGATGATTTATATAATACTCAGCAGAAATATATAGGACCTTTTTATTATGTCTCTTCCTTTTCCCTTTTTTAAACATAGGGGCAATATTTGCTCCTCCATTTTTCTGGTACACTTGTACCCAAATTTTCAAAGAAAACCACTCACAACCTGGAGACTGCCTCAAAGTTCTTTACGGAACCTGATGTGAAATGCAACCAACATAGAAACAGAAAACATACAGCTATACATATAAATATACTTATTCTAGTGCCAGATGACTTTCACTGTTTTTGGGTGAGTGCCTACCCATCATCCAATAGCTTCAACTTTTTTAGTTGTCTGACGGCAGCTGCACGCTATAACAAATCATCTAAAAAAATATGATAAAAGCTTTCGTAGAGTTTTGTTGAACAAACTCTTTTTATTGTAGAAAGATCATGGTCCTTCTTGGACCTCTTTTAGTATTAGCATATTTTAAGAACCTTTGTTGCATTATTATATTTCGTGCATTGTTCCTTTTTAATTTTGTCTTTGCATTCTTACATTATTATCTTCATAGACTTTATAGAATGCAGCTGTGTGCTCAACACATGCCAAGTGAGGACCATGCTACTGATGAAGTAGCCAGATTCTGCAGTCCTTCCTCACATTTTCACCCTATCCCTTATATTGCAGCTGGTCAGGGAACCAGATCAACCTGTTCAGAAGTAATCAGCTTTTCTCAGAGGCTGGTTTGGATAAGCTCAAAAAGATTCATATGGAAAACATAAGTCAAGTTGAAAAGAATGAGGGAAGGTTTGTCGTATCTTCAGCTCATCAATAGCACAGATAGAGACCAATGTAAGCTGGCTCTGAAATTTCTTCTCATTTCTATTTTCTTCCTTTCTGTGTTTAATATCAGTAAAAGCTTATTGATGTAGCTAATCTTATCCCTTACTACAGTTTCTACTCTCCCTTTACATTCTCTTAATATTGCTTTTTTAAAGAAAAACTGCCTCACCATTAATTCGCTTTCATGATGTATTGTTGACCAATTCTCTGAATTTATTGAAATATACCTTTCTGAAGTCTTATTTAAGAATTCTTTAATTTTCTGTTCCTCCTTCTTAATTAGCATGAGCTCTATATTTTTGTAGTGCTACTTGTCTTCTAGATTGTGCATTGTTTCCTCATTTTGGATGAGAAGTTTCAATTAAGAGCTTCTGCATAGAAACAAATTACCCTCAGCATGTCTGTGGGATGGTGGAAGTTTCATTCCACCAGCAAAGACTGGTTACTACATGTGTACATGAATATCTGTTATGGAAAGCATTTGAGGCTGAGTTTTATCTTACTTAAACTGTTTTTATTTTGGCTGTGTATAGCTGAGCTAACCAACAGAGGCTTCTTTTGTACTCAGTGGTGAGAAACAGGTGTTTCAGATGGGAGAACCTGTTCAGATACAGTTCCTTCCTGAGGTTCCTGTTTCGCTACTGGACTCTGAAAGGGTCGACACTGAAAAATTCAGATGTCTGACTTTTAAACATCTATAGTCTATATCTGTTATAGAAGTAAATCCTCTTGCCAATGAATCAAAATCTTTCAAAACTGTAGTGAAATGAGTTCTAAATTTCAAATCTCAATTTCATGTCCTAAAGGCTGTGGGCTTCAATCCAGAATTAAATTTAAGAAACTACATAAATATCCTTTTGCATCCTACTGTAAGGATCCTTTGGACTGCCTACAAAGAAGCTGCATGTGAAACAAATCACATTGTTTTCTTCGTAATGTCTTCAAAGTGTGTTCCCTCAGATCAACCATACTATGATGCTGTGTTCCCTTGAACCATCTACAACATGATGCCAAAATGACATCTATCTGATGAATTTTGGTCTTACTTCAATATACAAACTGCAGTTATTTCTCTCTGTTTTAAATCAGCTGGAAGAGACAGTGGCAGTGAAAATGAACAAGTAGCTTTTTTTTTGCCTTTGTCTCTTTTTTGTTGTCTTAAGACAGACAAGTAAATCTTAATTCTCCTCTCATCCTCTCTTTCCTGATGCTACTGTGAAGTTATGCCCAGTTATTACAACATGAAATTCACTTTGTCTTTCAACATTATTCTGAGATGGCCAATACATTTTGGCTTGTATTGTGTTTTCAGGATAGCTGTAAGGGGCATAGCAATGGAGTTTTCAGTAGTCACTATGCAGGGTCATGCTTTTCTTAGTACTATTGTTGTCCATTATGTATGTGAACTCTCTTAAAGACAGACTCATTTTACCTAGGACACTGTCAGACCTTGGCAGGCTAAAACCAAATTACAGCAGTTTATATCTGCTGAGACCCTTCTCATTGAGAAAGGAGGCTGTGATTTAAGAACATTCTGGACAACAACAAAATATGTTTTTTTCTTGCTGTTGTTGTTAACTCTTGAAGAAATATTGAATTTTATTGAAACAGTTGATGCTGACCTGGACTTCATGTGGAACTGAAAGCTGCCATTTAGAAATGAGGACTTCTGAGTCCTGGTCCCAATTCTGACAATCTGGGTTTCTTTCAGCAAAACATGGAACTTTGGTTTCTCAGTTTACCTATCTGGAGTCTAGGCATAGTGTTTTGTCTCATGGCTCTTTCAGTGCTTAATTAATGAATGCATGTTTTGTAGCTAGTTGCAAACCTCAAATAAAAGGGTCTGTAGAAGTGCAAAGCATTATTATGTTGCAGGAAGCCTGATATTCTCTTCCATCAGAAAAACAAGACTTTGTGTAGACTTAATTGGGTTTTTTAAATTTATAAAGAGGATTAAGAAAACTGAGCCTATCTAAGTCTCCCTACTGGTAAATAAAAAGGAAAAGAAATAAAGACTAGAAGCAAAGAAAGGATTTATAATACAATAAATAAATATATCCAAAGGGTAATGCACAAGTAGCTGTTAAAACAAGGAAATAAAGTGCCAGATTTTCTGAGCTATGAAGTGGTAGATGAATAGAAATAAAAATTTTGTTTATGACAAGGTTATGGAAAGGAAATTTTGGAAAGCATCACATTTTAATCAGTAATCCTCACTTAGTTTCATGATGTCGACAGATATAGGAGACTTTAAGAAGATCACTGAAGCCAGAACTGCTCTCTTTATGGTGTTAGTCATTTAATACTTGATATAAACATTAGGGAATCATTCTGCAATACCCAAAGGAAAAGAGTAGGTCTTTTATTTTGAGTCAGTTGGAGAAGACTATGATGGTAGTCAATGTCAGAAGGTTAAAACCAAATCCTTTACAGATGGAAACCAGCAAAGCTCCATTCAGAATGGCTCCATTGTGTAGCTACACCAATTAATGCCAGCTGAGAACTGGTCTCCAAATATCATTGTAACTTTGTTCTTGACATTAGGATAGCCGAAAGAAGAAGAGTTCTTAAGGGCTTTCAAGGACTCAGTGTGTTCAGCCAATTTGATAATACTCCTTTTACTGTACATTCTTATCACATTTTGTTGTTTTTCTGGTACCAGCTGAAACCCAAGATTATGACAGCGTGTGCTAAAAGAATGAAGCCAAAATGAACTTGTGTGTTATGAACTCTAAAATAAAGTTTTTCAGTTTATGTTGTATGTCCATTTGGGACATTTTGATTTTAAATTTCTAAGTCTTATGGTTTTTAGAAAAAATTGGGAAAATGAAAAACTATTATTGCAGTATTTTTTAAAAGTCAAAGCTACTTTATTCTTATTTGTTCAAAGTCAGGTGTATTTTTATCCTAGTTTCCTGAGAACATGAAGTATATACTGTTTTGATGTGTGCCTATACCTGTGTGCCTTTCTATGTTTTGCACCTAAATCTAAGAAAAATGTGAAGAATAATGTGATATTAAGTTCTTCCAACAACCATGAAAAATTATGACTACTTAAAGAAAAAATATTTTTTTTGTACATGGAATCTTGAATACAGTTTTGCATCTGACCAAAACTGTCCTGCATTAGCTATCAGAGAATCCACTTAGGAGTTCACTGACTTTTCTCTATTCAGTTTTTTTTGTTGTTTTTCCCAACTTGAGTAATTTTGTTTAAAACATGAAAAGCAAAACATAATTGTCTACTACAAACAACTGTTTTTCAGATAAAAGCTATTATCTTGATTTCTCATAGAGTTTGTTAGGTTTCCTGTTTCAAAAGGAGGCCTTCCTCTTTGTGTTCTTAAGAGTTTGCATTACAATCCTGTGAATGACAGTATTCACTCACAGATATTTTTTTCTGTCAACATTCCATCAAATGACAGATCTTACTTCTCATGTAGAGTAACCAATTATAGGTCAGGGCTGTCATTTTGGTCTCCATGTGGTGCTTATCCTTGACAACTCTCAGCTGTGATCTAGAAGCAGCAGAGAGGTTTCTCCACACTGACAGGCATCATCTCTCCCGTTTCAGAAACAGGAAGGAAATTAGAAATAAATAACTTCAACTTTGAACGGCAGCAGGCATTGAAGAGGGTGACTATGATGATCAAGTGTGTAGAAACATATTTCATGTGAGCAAGAACTGAAGTTGCTGTATTTGTTTACCTCTGAGGGAGCTTTCTCAGCAGTCCACGACAGGCAACTAAATACCATAGAATCGTAGAATTATAGAATGGTAAGGGTGGGAAGGGACCTTAAAGATCATCTGGTTCCAACCCCCCTGCCATGAGCAGGGACATCTTCCACTAGACGAGGCTGCTCAGAGCTCCATCCAACCTGGCCTTGAACACTTCCAGGGAGGGATCATCCACAGCTTCTCTGGGCAACCTGTGCCAATGTTTCACCACCCTCATGGCGAAGAATTTCTTCCTAATATCTAATCTAAATCTGACCTCTTTTAGTTTACAGCCATTCCCCCTTGTCCTATCACTACACACCCTTCTGAAAAGTCCCTCTCCATCCTTCCTGTAGGCCCCTTCAAGTACTGGAAGGCTGCTCTAAGGTCACCCTGAAGCCTTCTCTTCTCCAGGCTGAACAGCCCCAACTCCCTCAGCATGTCCTCGTAGGAGAGGTACTCCAGGCCTCTGATCATCTTCGTGGCCCTCCTCTGGACCCACTCCAACACATCCATGTCCTTCTTATGCTGGGAGCTCCAGAGTTGGATGCAGTACTCCAGGTGGGGTCTCACAAGAGTGGAGTAAAGGGGCAGAATCACCTCCCTCGACCTGCTGCCCACACTTCTCTTGATGCAGCCCAGGATACGGTTCACTTTCTGGGCTGCAAGCGCACGTTACTGGCTCATGTTGAGCTTCTCATCCACCAGTACTCCCAAGTCCTTCTCCTCAGGGCTGCTCTCGAGCCACTCTCCTCCCAGCCTGTACTTGTTCTTCGGATTGCCCTGACCCACATGCAGGACCTTGCCCTTGGCCTTGTTGAACTTCATGCGGTTCACACAGGCCCACCTCTCCAGCCTGTCAAGGTCCCTCTGAATGGCATCCTTTCCCTCCAGAGTGTCAACCACACCACACAGCTTGGTGTCGTCTGCAAACTTGCTGAGGGTGCACTCAGTCCCACTGTCCATGTCGCCGACAAAGATACTGAACAGCACCGGCCCCAGTACCGACCACTGATGCACATCACTCATCACTGGTTTCCACCTGGACATCGAGCCATTAACTGCAACCCTTTGAGTGCATCCATTGAGCCAGTTCCTTGTCCAACGAGCGGTCCATCTCTCAAATCCATGTCCTTCCAAGGTAGAGACAAGGACATCATGCGGGACAGTGTCAAATGCCTTGCACAAGTCCAGGCAGACGAAGGCAGTTGCCCATCCTTTGTCCACCAGTGCTGTAACCCCATCATAGAAGGGTACCGAGTTGGTCAGGCATGATTTGCTCTTGGAGAAGCCATGTTCGCTGTCCCCAGTCACCTCCTTGTTATCCATGTGCCTTAGCATGGTTTCAAGGAGGATCTGCTCCATCATCTTGCCAGGCACAGAGGTGAGACTGACTGGCCTATAGTTCCCCACGTCTTCCTTTCTTCCCTTTTTAAAAATGGGTGTGATGTTGCCCCTTCTCCAGTCTGTGGAAAGAACAAGTCTACTGTCAATAGGCTTCAAACTCCGAGCAAATGTTCAATCTTCCAGTGCAAAACTGTAGAGGACTGGCAGAGTGAAAAAACTAGAAAACAGAGAACTAGCAGATCAACTGCTGACCGGTACAAACAAATCAGAGGTTAAAGACTGAGGACAACTCCCTGTTCAGAAGGACAATATATGCCCCAGACCACACTACACCAGACAAAGAGATATCTTTTGAAATAGGAGGATTCAAGAATTGAACTCATCCTAAAAAATAAGCTTCCAGGTTCATGAAATTTATAACTACATTTGACACTAAGAAACTAATTTTAATAACCAAGATAGTCCATTCCAGTCATTGTTCTTTTAAGGACTGATTTTGAATGTTATGTAGGCGCTATTCTTTGTTTGAGTTCAATGACAGTTACTGAGTGAATACTTCTGTAACTTCAGGCCTCTGAATTAATGGATTATCTTTCGAGATGTTTCATGAACATGGCCACTTTTTGACTAGGGAAACCAGAGATGAAATGTCCCACAGCTCATACTCAACATACTACGAATTCATACACTGGGAATTGTTTTCCTTTCTCTTTTTATTCTTTGTCGAAGAATGAGAACATATACAGAACAGTGCTGTAGTGACACAAAAATAGAATGGCTTAATGAGTCTTTTCATCTCTATTCCCTTTTTTTCTTATGTACATTTCACTTAATATGTATATAAGTAGTAAACAGAAAGATAGGAGCATGAACAGTTGTATCTCTGAAGCTCATATGATGAAAATGGTTTATGAGCTCATGGTCAGTTTTTGTTTATATTCCATCAACAATTTTCTTTGTAACACAACTAAAGGTTGTGTAAGGCAAATTCTTACATGCACATGAGTTACAGAATTATCATCTTTGGAAGACAATTGTAAGATTTCTCCATCCTTTGCATGTACTGGGGGGATCATGACAGTGAATTTAATAACTGGCTCAGTGCATTTAGTTATTAAATGCATCTGTTCCCGAGAACTGAAGGTAAGAATATGCCAGACAATGACAGAAAGGAGCCAAGTAGCTGGAGTGGAGAAAGAACAGCTCTGATTGCTTTTATGTGGATCCTACACTAAGGAACCCAGTGGAGATGAATTGTTCCCTCTGGGGCTTAAAAGTTTGATTTTCTTTTTTCCTCCATACAGGAAATTATGGTGATTGCAAATCCTAAAGCACTAAAGTTATTTAGAAGAGATGCTGTAAATATATACAGTAGAAAATAGGCATTTTCCTTGGTTTATAGCTCCAAAGGATTAAAGTAGGATTAAAAAGAGAAGAAAATAGATTTCAAAGCTGTTATGTTTTCTAACAGTCAGTGACATGGCTTTTTTTCTGGAGTAGGAAAAAGAAAATACAAAAGAAGGAATAACCACACACAATGAATAATGAAATAATAAAATAATAAAAACAATATCAACAGTCGTGACACACACAAATATGTATGTACGTACATATATATATGCACTTTTATACAGTTAAACCTTACATCTGCACAGAAAGTTTTTCTACAAGAACCAAAGCTTCTAATTGAAGAATGTACTGGGCATCCACTGCAGATTTAACTAACGTTTGCAATATCACTTTTCCAGATTAATTTAAATAGTGTGCTAAAGTAAGAACAGCTGAAAACAGCTTACTGAAGATACTCTTGGGGGGTGTGGGAGAAATCGGAAAGTATAGTGGTAAATTCACAGAAGCTGGAAATGGTCTATATGGTTTCCTTCTAATCTCCACAATACAAAAAAGCTGGAAATGTAAAAGGACAAAATCCACCCACTTTTACAAAGCAGCATTTATAAAGTGTGAAATATTGTGCCCAGAATGTACATTCTAGCCACCCTGAGGCTGCCTTACCTTCCTTCAGGGGCTGATCAGGACTGAGAATGCAGGAGGCAGAAAAATATCTAACACTATTTTAATCCCTCTTCCATTTGGTTCCTGTAGTTGGGAAGTACTGACGCAAAACTCACTGGAACTAACAGGAATCTTTTTACTGAGATGAAGAGAATAATGGGAAATAGGGGCTTTCAACTCAATTAAAACTGATGGGGCTTGTGAACAAGCAACATCTTGCAGTTGGTGCTTAGTACCAAGCCAGATGAGTCTCAAGTTCTTCTTCATTTCATTGCTGAGAAATCCACTTGGATACCCAGTAGCCATTAATGTGGTAAAGGTCCACTCCACACCTTCAAAGCAGAGCAGTTCCTGAGAAATTGTGTTGTAGTTAGTTATGTTTTCAGAGTGGTTTTTTTTTGAGAGGAATAAATTACATACAGAAAGTCTACTGACAATATGCAGTGAAGTGTGCCTGCTATAGAACACTCAACGGTGTGCTTTATGTGGCTGTGAACATTTACATCAGAATTACTTAGTATGCCCAAAGGGAGTGGCATAGCTGTGGAATGACTCACTGTTTTGATGAGGACATTGGTGGAGAGCAGAACAAGCAGAAACGTTATTCTGATTCTGCACGGCTTCATCAGTTGCTTCTCTACAAAGGATTGCAGACTACATGCACTTCTTGAGGTGAGGGAGAAAAAAACTCAGAGCTTATTTTGTATGAGTATCTACAGTACCTATGGTAGATGAAGCACAGATGAGATGAAGCAACCTTATGAAACATGGGAAGAAAAATGTTCTGACCAGCTACAGCGTTGTTTAACAACTGACTGAACAAGGCCCAGAAGAAAAGCAGAAGGCAAGGTATACATCCCTATCAGATATAGAAAGGCACTGCGGTGACCATATAAATTAACGAACATTCAATTACAAAAAAGTATAAACCACAAAAAAGTCTTTTTAACCATACTGCAAACAAGATTGTCACCTGTAAATACAAAATAGGTGAACTCCTCCCAGCCATGGAATATGAGAAGGCAGGCGAATACTTATGTTTGACAGTTCCTCAGATGTGAAGTAAATAAATTCCACATATTCATATCTACTCCAAACAAACCTCTGAGGACTTCCATACATTTCTACAAGAGGTAATAAATGACTGATTCTCTTCGTTTCACCATGGCTCATTCAGAAGCAGTAAGATCTCCCTTAGGGCTTTTGAGTAGCCTAATTTTTATCACAACCTGAATTTTGTGGAATTTTTCTCTCGAGGCCGAGATAAGACTCCAAGCAGGCTCCCCTTTCTTCATTCCCTATGCTTACCCTAGGCACAGGGTCATTTACACTAGGAGGTGTCACAGAGGTCATTATATAGCCGATGTGCTGACTTTACTTGCTTTCTGAAACACCACTTTGTGCATAGCGGGGAGGATATTCCACAGTGGCCAGTTCCATGGGCTATAAGGCCTCTTTTCGCTGCCGCAGCACCATAAAAGAGCCATGGTGTAGCTGCAAATTGTGCCTTACAACAGTCTGTGCCACTGGGATGCATCCCTTTGGAGGGATTAAAATGCCTAAAATGAGGAATGTAATGTAAGAGGAGAGAACATAGAAAGATAAGAAATATAAAAGGGAGAAAGGGGAGGAAGTGGTTTTGAAAAAGACTAATAAAGTATATGTCACCCTGCTGATTGCTTTTTCTTTTCTTTTTTCTTCCCCTTTTTTTTTCTTCTTAAAGTGTTTCCCACTTTCAAATGTCTGACTTGCCAGCAAATGAATTGCACTGAAAATCTGTTAGTATCCTATTAAAAAGGTGACGTTTTAAAGGCATTATGTCCCATTATAAATTTGAAGTGATGAAATATAAAAGTAAATATTTTTGCCAGTCTAGTCTGCCCTTTACAGTTCTGCTTACCTCTAGAGAGACAAAATCTGCTGGCTCTGGATTGGATCCATTTGCAGTTGCCAACAGATTCTCTCTGATGAATCTTCAAGAGATAGAGTCAGGTTGGACAGGCAAAATGTGCATCTGTACTATCCCTGATGGATGTAACAAAGCTTGGAATGCTTTCGCAGTACCAGAGCAGCAATCAAGGGAGCAGAGAACAAGTGCAAATACTGATATTTTAATTTTTTTTTGTTTTATTTTATTTTGTTTTATTTTGATCTCATTTTATTTCAATTTAATTTCAATTTAACTTTTAATATTGATTGCGTATTTTCTGCATTTCACTGTGTGTAAACAGTGAAGTCCTTTCCAAAAGCCCAATAGACAGGATGCTTAGGGGAAATTTTTCAAAGTGAGGGCAAGTACGGGATTTAATCGATTGACTTCTGTTGATGTTTCTGAGAGTCATGCAGCTCAAACTCTGTATGTTGCTTTGAAAAGATACCCCCAAAATGTCACAAATCTGGTAGACAGGGAGCTGCAGGGGATAACAATGGTACATCTCTGTTTAATTTTAGGAAGATTACCTTAATCGCATCTAACGACAACATATTCCTGGGCCATAATATTTCTATGAAACTAATGCTGTCAGACTAACAGTTCCTATAGGTATGCTATGTATTTTTAATTTTAATTTACACATTTTGTAAGAATGTTTTGTATTTCCCTTTTATTTTCTTCCAGAACGAATATAATGTTTCTTTTATATCAGAAGCATGAACTAAGTCAAATCAGAATTCTCCAACTGAATGGTTCAAAGAACATTCCTTTAAAGATTTTGTAAAGTATAAAGAAAGGCTTGTTCAGGGAATCACATTATGGTCTGAAATAATTTGGGATGAATTTGACCTTTGCTGTGTGTTCCCACTCAGCATGACCTATAAAAGCCATCTATGAGACTTCTATTTCTTCTCCATGGGAAATGGAGGGGTACAGAGCTCCTGCAGAGACAGAGTGTGAAGTCAAAGAAGAATAGGAAGTTATTCTATCTCGACTCAACCTAATAGTGTATTAGTTCCTGTCTAGGATGATAAACCACTTAGGAGACGAAATATGTTATAGTTACATGGTGAACTGCTTGAATAAAATTCTGAGTAATCTTAAAATAGCAACATGTTAGGCTGGACCAGTCTACAGACAGAATCTTGTACTTATTGTAGGTCTTTGCCCTTAGGTTCAGATGGGTCATCATTTTATTGTCTGTGAATGACTTCTTAGAACAAGCTATGGTCTGCTTTAAAATGTACTACCGTAAAACCCATTAGGGACCACCTTTCTAGTAACTGACTGAAGAAAATTATTTTAATGAAATCGCTTCATCTATGATGTTCCCAGAAGTGTTCTCCAAGCTGGAATTAGAATGAGGAATAGATTTAATGCCAAATGTACCAGCTTTATGCTACCGGAACCTTCCCTTTCTTCTGGACAAATGCACTCTTTGTCCCATTTATAGCACTGTTTATTATAACCGATTCATATGTTGGATTTGAACCACTGGTTCTTATTCAGGCAATGATCCTGCTGAGTTCAAACCCTTCCAGCAATTCAACATGAGATGTTTAGGGGTGTCTTTTCAAAGTAGCATATCGGTTTTAGTCACACAGTTCCTGCTAACATCAAGGGAAGATGGTTGGCTAATTCCCCATGCAAACTTCCTTTGAAAAAACTACCCCTAAAGCATCCTGTCTGCTGAGGTTTGAAAAGGGACTTCAATCAATATATTTGTCAAATGAAATGCAAAGAAGATCCATTATTTGTACTCTGGATCCTGTTGCTTAATAAAGGATGTAACACAGCGATAGTTAAAACATAAGGGTTCTTATTCTGTTTGAATTAGTCTTCAAATGTTTTTCTAAAATATTCATACCTTTCACTTTACAAAACTGGACATAAAATTTCATTGGAAGAAACTTTGCCAGTTGATTGCTTATTATAACGATTCCTCTAGTCAGAATCACAGAATCACAGAATCACAGAATCACAGAATCACAGAATGGTAGGGGTTGGAAGGGACCTCTGTGG
>Ga0065711_1045541_pt1 | contig 13414 bp, 5 predicted proteins | sample Hoacrofraction12_FD_59098 | JGI IMG/M metagenome (GOLD analysis project Ga0065711, IMG submission 59098) | Hoatzin crop microbial communities from Cojedes, Venezuela - Epithelial fraction 12 v2 (version 2) | ecosystem: Host-associated > Birds > Digestive system > Esophagus > Crop | place...
GGGGGGGAGGCGGTTCTTAGGGGTGCTCTGGTTTCACCTAGCAGATCTGATTAAAACCTGAAGTTACATGGGTGGCCTTTCTTTACATGGTGCGCTTGTTTATTCCTGTTAGACTTGGAAGGAAATTCATACACACCTCAACATAGAGATCCTGGATTTTCAAGGTTTGATGTGCCTCTACTGCTCTGATCTCAAAGTTGAGTGTTTTTACCATAGTAGCATGAATTCTGAAGTATGACTAGCCCAAGATGCAGCCGTTCAGATGGTAAACTTGAAGCAACTTATTCTCAGCCTGGGGTCTATGGGACAACTATGGGCTGTGAAATGTCAGGAGATAATTTACTGGAAATTGGAGAGCAGTGCCGTGGAGCATGTGTCCTGATTCCCTTTGCAGGGGACAGCACTGAAGTTCCCTAGCAGCTAATGAAAGTGTTTCCGGACCAGACAGTTAAGTAGTTCTTTGTGACACTACAATGAATGTAAGCGGCTTTGGCAGAAGAAGAGGTGGTTGGGCAATAAGGACTACCCTCTAAGTCTATAGTCTGCCTTACAAGGTCCTTGATGTTTTCCCTAGTCCTAGTTCTTATCAACCTAGGGTTCAGTCATCACATAGACATCAAGAATCCTTGTGTTTCCTTACTGCCCTTCTCACAGAGGACAGTATCTTCTTGGCTTTTCTTGTTTATTTGTTGATCACATGCACACAAGTATACATAGACACCTTACAAAGAAAATAAGAGTAATTTAGAGTACAATTTTTATCCTCAAAACTCAGTTCCCTGTGCATAATGGAAACACACTTTCACCACTGTCCAGTGTAGATATTTTTAAAATTTAATTTAGGCTTTTTCTTAATGATCATTAATTTCTGGAGATGATGCAGCTACTTTAATGAGAAAATAGGATTTTATTCCACTTCATGCATTTACAACAAAATTGTTACCTAAGTGCAATTACAGAATAATTTAGTCTAGCTTTCTTGGGCATCAAATACCCACAGCTCTTATTCACTATGTGGGGAATTAAATAAGTACTTACGAAAATGAGGGCTTTCATTCATCTTGGGTATGTTAATCAAACCACTAGAAAAAACATAGCTTGACTTTTGAATTCTAGGTCAAGTCTCCTATGTCTCTTCTCTTACTCATGTTATTGAACATATTTGACAGAGTGACAGTGAGAAAGAAGGAATTACTGATAAGTAATTATTGGTGTCAGTTTTAGAGGAAAAAGCAAATCAACATGGGGAATAAAACCAGGAAGTCCTCATGGGTTTTCAATTTTACTTCCAGATGCTTGTTATATACAGACACAGAAGGTAATAGTGGAGCTCACCAAGTTAAAACCAGTTACCAAAAAAAAGTGGAAAGGGTTAATTCATGTAGCAAGTGTTTGTAATCATAACTGATACATTTAAAATTATTGTTTTAAGTATCTTATTTACCACTTATCATCTGCCACTTGAAGAAACAGTGAGGACAGTTTGATTGAATGTTTAACCATGTGGACTCAAGTATTCCCATGAACTCTGCTTCTGCTTTGGAGCTGAATTGTGTACAAAGTAGGCCAGTTTGTAGTAGATCTGATCAGCTTTGCATAGGAGCATAGATGTATTAAGTCCTGTACAAACAATTAAACTATTTTCCAAACCACCCATTTATTCAAGGTTTTGTATGAAATGAGATGCAAGTGTTGTCCTTTTACAAGTGTATAATATTGAGGGCACTAAGCCCGCTGTAATGACTATTTATAATTGAAAGTGGAAGTTATATTATTAAGTCTTAATCTCTTCCATTTATATAATGTCCTTCAAATGCTGGCTTTTTTGTTTTCGTTTTGTTTTATAATGCATTGTTACTAATGCAGTGAAGAGACGGTGAAGTTGGAGAATAGTGCTTAATACAAAAAGTTAACTGCTTTTTTGAAATAATACATTACAGCTTAAAGAAAACAATAAAATCCTGAAGTCTGTATATGTTTTTTTATCTGTGCGTTAAAAAAAATGCTCTTAACATCTGTTTCAGCCATCACTAACTGAAGTGACTTATTTGATTGAGGGTTATCTTAGACTTTAGAGATAACATGGATTTGCTTATCTGCATGGTCAGTGGGATTCGGAATGACAATTTATTATGATGCATTATACTTTATTTATAATTCACAAATGGCTTAGAGATTTAGATTTTTTGTTATCTTATTCCTAAATCCTCTCTTCATAGTTAGTGCCAGTATCCTTTAGACGCAATTGCTAAGGACAAACTCGTTTCCTAAGTAAATGAAAAATTATCAGATTTTCATGGAACCAACTGTGGTCATTCATCCAAAGAAGCTCTGAACTAATTAGTAGGTAAAAGTATAAGCAAAAATTTTCTGTTTAAAAGAGCTGGAAAAAATGTGCAGTAACATGATGGTTGTCATGGGAAACTGAGCCATGAAATACACCATGACTACTTGAAATATTTTAAAGTTACCATTTATTTATGTTTACCCAACTTGAGAGCAATGAGCATCTCCATGTTCTTAAAATAACCTTGTTTATGCTACTGTCTTGCAAAGTAGCATGCCATTATACCAGTTACTATAACAGTAAAAAGTAGTCTGTGTAGTGAATTTGTCAGATGATAAAGACAGTACTGTAGCCACAATTATTCAGGGAAGCCTGCTATAACTGAATAAAAACTATAATGCAGGGACAAAATATATGGTGTTCTTAAAATCGGATATTTTCCATGAGCTTGACTTTGAGACTTACGATAATTGTATCGGTTATAGCATCCTAAGAGGTGAGATAAGATAGGGGAAGAGAATATTACATTACATAAGTAATACGTGAAAAAAGCTAACAATTATTCTAAAAATGGTAGCAGATAAATAGTGATGCAACAATTCTCTTGCACGGACCTTTTGCTGGGGGCTACTTTCACCCTCCAGTGGAACCCATCTTGCTGTCTTACAGAAGAAACTGTGAGGATAATTTGTTCCTTCCTTTCAAATTATGTGAGAAAAGACAACATTACACAGCCTTGATGTTACTGTAGGAAAAGCCTGTTTGTGTTGGCTATACCTGAAGTAACACAAGAAGAGAATTTGAACAGAATAATCTGAGTCAGTAAGTGTAGTTTGGATTTTTAGCCTGGTTAAAGTTTAATACCAAGTACAGTTTGCAAAAATCTACATGAGTGATTTTTGCCTTTGATTGTATTTGTGTTCATATAATTTCTTGGTTAAGAGCATTTCTGCTATGTCATGATCATTTGTGAATACTAGAAGTTTTAAACACTTGAGTACAAAGGATTGTTCAGTTCAAGGTGTTTTTTTGAGTGTTACTTGGTGTTTTGGAGTGCTATTTGGTATTGAGCAGTTAGTATGCCACTGCTCAGAAAGTCCCTCTGAGCAGCAAGTGATGCAGCCCTTCTTAGAACAGGACTGTTCATAGCTGAAAGGTCGCAAAGTACATTGTTATGATTCTGCACACCCCAGCAGTTGACTATGCTCTGAGCAGGTTCTTTTCAGATGCTTGAATGTATTCGAATAGCCATGTGACCAGAAAGGGGCAAAGTTGTGAGGAAATTCCAGCCTTGTTTCCTGCAAGTGAAGAAGAAAAAGGACAATTTAGGAGTCCTAATATTGGAGAAGTGCAAACATTCCAAATTTATTAATTTCATTAACTAGATATACAGCACAAAGAACTGAAACAGCAACTGTTTATTAAGTTTTTCGTAGAAACAATGCTCCAAAGAAGAAGAAATGTGACTAACACAATATAAACACTAGTCTTTCTCATTATGTTAAACTGGAAGTATTGTAACAAAACTTTAAATTTAAAAACAACTGTGAGGGAATTAACAGAATGTAGAAAAGTAAATAGTTCAGGCAAATAAAAGATTTCAGCTGACCAGCTCATTTTGTAGTAGGTAGTATAATGGAATATACAAGAAACAAAAAAAAAGAGATAATACAACAGGCTTTCTTTAAAAGAGCCCATTAGATGACATTTAAAGTCTAATGGATAAAATTCCCAGTTCAGCAGAGACTATGGAGCAGTTGTAAGTGAATTTCAAATGTTGGCAGATGTTTCCCTGGGTTATGCTCCCACAAGTTACTATTTCATTGGAAATGATGCCTCTCATCTGTAGTTAAACATGGTAAATGCATTAACAAAACCAGTTATCTGAGGATAACATTCCCCTGTTTAGATCTTTGAGACATTACCCATTGGCACCTTAATGTAATTGACAGAAAATTGCTTTTTAAGTTGCTGACAGTGTCCTCAAAACGTAGCTCTAGGCCAGCTACATTATCTTTGAGAACTTATGCTGTGAGTACATAACTTACCAATAGCAATGGAACAGTACTAATCAGTTCTAAACCATTTCAGAAAGTAGTCTGTGTGAAGCCAGGGGCCTCTTTCTAGTCTGAAACCACAAAAGCTGTGTTTATTTTTTTCCGTAAGAGATTGGGAGTTAGGAAAGTCTGTGGCTAAAGGTCTGAGATTAGTTCTTCTGCCAACAAGAATATCAGTGTTAGTCTTGCTAAAGAAGATGACTGTTGGGGTCAAATTCTCAGATCCATGCGTGTTGTCCCTTCTCTCACCCCAATACTTTTCTGTTAGGTTCTTGTATTTGGCTGTGAGGTATAAGATGCTTTGTATTTCTCCTTTTCTAATTAAATCTGCTTCGCGGTAAGTCTTCTCAAGTGCATCACTTCAGTTGGATCTACTAGAAATGAAGGAAATACTATTGGCTTCTGTCAGTGATACAGATGTTCTTGTGAGAAAAGAGTGCTTGTGAGAAAAAAAGTTCTCAGTTCTTGTAAGAAAAGGAATAACTTTTTCATAGAATCATAGCAGAGTTACCTGGACTGGAGCCCCACAGGTTATCAAGGCCAACTTTCCACTTGAAGAAGAATGATTGTCAGCCTACTGCTAGTTAAGGTCAATAGCTTTGTCTAGCAAAGGTTTGGAAACCTCTATGAATGGAGATTCCATAACCTGAAAGGGCAACCTAGCCCAAGGCTGCACTGTCCTCCTAGTGAATTTCTGGTTTGGATTTTTTTGTTGTGGATGTTTTTTGTGGTTTTTTGTTGTGTTTTTTTTTTTTTTTTTTTCTTTTTCTTTTCAAATACTTTACCTGAACCTTCCAAGTCTGAGTTTCTGGTTTTCTGAGTTTCTGACATGACCAAGAAGAGTTTGGGTCCATCATCCATCAGTCCATTGCAATATTATATAACTAAAACTGTATTTACAGTTCTTAATCATTGTGATTTTTCTGGTACCTGAATTTCCTTTCCTCAAACATAAATTATATTGTCTCTAAGCCTTTAATTATGAGTTCATTCTTATGCTTATAGCTTTTCTGGCTCTTCTCTACCTTACTGTGCATCTACTTTAGATGTTTTCCTGTTCCATGAATTGTTTTCAAAGTCAAGAAGTTAAGTAGTTGTACTTGAAATGGCAAACTTGGGAAGACACTGAAAGAGAGAAAGAAGACACACAAAGAAAGACTGAAAGACATAATTAAAGGATATATTACTGAAATACAGCTAGGCTCCAGGGGTGATACTTTTAAAATAAAAAAGAGGCATGATTTTAACACAATTATTAATAGAATCCATTTCTGGAATAAAACAGAAACCAAAATATGTAACGTCAGATGAAAGTTTTTGATCCTCACTACAAGCGCAGTGATCTCATGTTGCAATGCTAGAGAGGATTGCAGTGTTTTGTGGGTTAACCCTAGTAGGCAGTTCAGCACCACACAGCTGCTTGCTCACTTCCCCTTCTCCCAGGGGGATGGGGGAAGAGGAAAAGTAAAAGCAAGACAAAAATTGTTTAAGTGAAGAAGTAGTGAAAGAAAACGAATCAAGGGATGCAAAGGCAATCACTCACCTTCTGCTATGGTTAGCCCTATGCTCAGCCAGTTCCTGAGCAAAAAATGGTAAGCTCCCCAGCCCCCCTCCTCTCCATTTTTGTCGCTGAGCATGACATTATATGGCATGGAATATCTTTGGTTAGTTTGGGTCATCTGCTTGGCTGTGTCCCCACCCAACCCTTTGCACACCCCTAGTCTGTTTAGTGGGAGGCAGTGAGAAACAGAAGCGGCCTTGGCACTGTGCAAACACTGTTCAGCAACAGCTAAAACATTAGTGTGTCGTCAGCCTTGTTTTGGTCACAGATCTAAAATACAGTGCTATAGGAGCTGCTTGCTATGAAGAAAATTGACTCCATCCTAGCCAGACCCAGTACACAATGTTGGGAACTATTTTCCCTTCTTTCTCATAATGCCATTCTAAAATTGGAGCAAGTTTCGTTATTTTCTGATAATATTAACTGTTTGATTTTAACATTTTTGTTTCGTGGAATAGTGGCTCTATAGGACAGTACTATATAACTAAAAAATGCAAATTGGAATGAGTCACAGGTCTTATGCTAGTTATTTCCACAGAACCTTTTTTCTTTGCCCACTGTGACCAAAGTGGCTGCTGCAGTCCAGTGGATTATACTTTTTAAAACAATTTATTACCTTATAGTTGCAGTACATAAATATATCCTGCTACAGGCAGGTATATTTCTGTTCTTATTTATCACCATATTTAGCTGCACAAGAAGTGTAAAAACTCTTTCTAAAGAATCTCCCCTCTTGTACCTTACAGACATACCTAATTACATTGCTAGTGGATTTCAATATCCAAGCTGGTGTATACCAGATTTGCTTCAAATGGGGGGCAAATTCCTTTTTAATTTATACTGATGTTGTAAGAACAAAGCAAAACTTCTACTGCTTTAAAACACCAATTCATCACAAAATTGCACTCTCTGGGCACAAAGTAAGGCAGTGATATTTCAGTCGCATGCTGGCGAATGGAAACTGTGGATTTCATTTGAGAAACCTGGATGGCTTCCCAATTTATGTATCACGTTTTTAACCAGGCTACAAAAAGAGGCTGAGCCAGAATCTAATTACTTTTTTAGGATGAATTTGCTGAAGATTTCATTGTTTTATGCAATAAAATAAAACAACATTTCCTTCCTTACTCTCTTTCCCTTAGTAGCATCAGCAGTGCACAATGAAGAAACAGTGATACTCATCCTGGTGCCAAGTGGTCATTTTCTTTTAATTTAGGATCCAGGTATTGGACCTGGATGCTTTGTAGTAATTATTAGTTGCTTTTACTTCTTGAGCTAAAGGCAATTTTAGTACCTGTTACAGGAAAGATTTTTAAACAAGATAAATTGCTATTTACTAGTAATTGTTGCAGTAGAATAAAAAAAAAAACTTCCAATGTGCTGTCTGATGTATTTTCTCTCTAATCTCTGGTATAGATTCTCAGCTGTGTTAATTGGTCTAGTTTGGTGGAAGCCAAATTAAGTGGTGGTTTATATACCTGAGGATCTGGCCTATCTTTTTTTCCCCTTTTACCAGTCAACATTATTACCTTGTTTCATGCTTTGATGAACTTTAACCATAAAGAATAACTATTCTAAACATTATTTTTAAATGCACATACATGAAATAGCTTTTGTTAGGGAATATCAGCTTTGAAAAACCACATTTTCAAAAGTTCATAGATATGGTATTTAAACTTCCATGCATAAATTCTTTATTTTGTCTCCCCACTTGAGATATCTATAGCCTGTTCTCTTTTAGAGCACTTGACATTTTGATAGCCTTTGCATTTTAAGCTAGTTTCATTTTCTCGCATTCAACACCTAGTTCAGTCTAATGTCGTTTTTATATTAGAGAAACAGAGACAGAGTACAGCTTCAAAAAGTTTGTTTTCCATGACTTGGAGAGCATCATATAGGAAATATCTTTTAAAGGCAAGAAGGCGTTTGAATTCTTGGAGCAAAACTTAGGTGTTTTACACATAACGTTATCACTTTTTTTATTACTTCTTTTGCTACATACCTTCCAGATCCTGAAGTAAAAGAAAAGAGTTTTTAACATCCTTGTTAACTTTATAACTTTAATGCATTTGTGGAGCATCAGCTCTCAGATTCAGTAAAAAAGCCTCTCCTGCTTTTATTCCTTCTGCGGAGTTTTATACTTCTGCCATTTAGGCTATTTGAGTCTTAATCCCCGATTTGGAAAACTTTTGCCCTTTGCATTCCTGACCTCACTATCAGTGGAACTTTCTTCAGAGTGCAACAGTATGCATTATCTTTCAAACAACAGCACAATAGAAAATCTGAAAATTGCTCTGTGGAACCTGAATGTCAAGCCCTGGTGTCCTGTACAACCAGTCTGGGACCACAAATCTCAAGGTCCAGCATGTCGTCTTAAATACCTACTGGAACCCTGAAAAGTAACCTGGATTCTAGGTGACTCCAGGATGTTTTATCTAAGGTACAATGGCAGTCAAAGGCTGCGTGCTACACCAAATACTCCATGCAGTTTGTGTAGGCTAAGTATACGCAGATACAAGAATTTATTCACTTAAGAACTAACGGACTAATAGTTATTATTAGTCTAGTTGCAATGATACTAACATTTGTAGTCCAAAGAATCCAGATTGCTAATTCTCAATAATGCTATAGTTAATACTGATATATATTGGAAACTTCCTAGCATCTACCCTTTCTCAGGTGTTACACTAGCACTTTCAGTATCCCTCTGGGTACAAAGATGAATGATATTATTTTTCTTTAAGAAGAAAGTACGAGTGGGGGTTATAGTGAGTCATCAGCAGCATTCCTGATTCTTCTCTAGGAGGAGTGTAATGTTGATTATCAGAGGCTTTTTCCTTTTCTGAGAGGTAGCAGAGTATTGATAATGCAGAAATAATTACATTCTCATTCTCATACCTGGTTATTAGTTCTTTAGTATACTATACATACTTATCAGTCTATTCTTAGAGAAGTACTGTAATTACCTAGCATTTGGGATGTAAATTTTACTGATTGAGTTTCCTAAATGATAGTTTATTAAAAAAAGTGATTATTTTCTTCTGAGGATTATTTTCTTATAAATTATTGGCCTGATCCAAACTATGCGTAAAAGTTCTAAAAAGTAGGGAGAAAAATTAAAGCAGTATACAGCAGAGGAAGAAAAATAAATCAGGGTATGTTGTCAATAGAATGCATATATCACATCAAATCCATGGGAATTTACTTGATTCTATGCTTTATTTCCACCATCATTACAATATACTTTATGCAACAAGAAGATACAGTTAATAGTCCTTCCTAATTTCTTCTGTCCAAACAAATTCCTCTGCATGAGCTTCATCAGTATGTATAGTATTTCTTTGTGGCAGTGTCATTTAGTGTGCTGAGAGCAGCATGCTAGTAAGACCAAATGAGATTATATTAGTGTCATTACTAATTGAGTACTAACGTTGCTGTTTGTTAACACAGAAGGAAACACAGCACTACAGCCAAGACTTTCCTATTAAAAATTACACCATTAAGTGGCATGCATGATACTAAAATTACACTTTAACTGAGAAGGTATTATATAGTTTTTGTTACATTTATCCTTTATTAAAAATACATTAATTATCACTTCTGTCAATTTACTAAAGAGCAACATAGTATTACAAAAAGATCAGTTAAATACTATAGTTTTAAAGTGATAGTCTTAACCATTTACCATAATCATGGACTGTAATATTTGCATATTTTAATTGATTTGCGTGTTGTTTGCTTGTTCTAGCTGGAAAATACCTGTTCAGTAGGGTTCATGGCTTAAAATCAATGGATTCAGTTGCTCTTGTGCTGTTCCTGACTGAATCAACAATATTGTGCTGGTAACCAAATACAATGAGTGCCTATGATTTAGAAAATCTGAGATAATAAATGGAAATAGCATATAATTATGTACAGAAATGTGCCAATTCTGTCAAGGTAGATGTCTCTCACTGGTAATGGTTTATAGGAGATTCTGTCCTTTACAACGCTTTCCATGAGATTTATGAAACTAGAAGAGCTGATGATTTTGATATTGTAAATTCATCCCAGCCTCCTCAATCTTAAAAACTTCTGCTTTTAGGTGTTTTCATGCATAAAATACATTCACCATTGTAATTCTTATGAGACACTCTGGGACCATTCTTATTGATTAGACATAGACCTGCTATGACTAGCCAAATATATCATGCAAATTATACAGAAATGTAGAATTCTAATAAAAGAAATCACACAATACTGTGTGATGCAACATTTGGATTTTTATTTAATAATGTAATTGTCCAGGTGATCAAGGGAATTAGGAGACTCTATGGACCAGACCCGAATGAGAATGGATTTGTCCAATACAAGATTTTGGAAAAGAAAAAGAATAATATTGAATAAATAAAGTAGAATTGAAGTTTCAGTAAGCTCAGAATATCACTAGGTGAAATGTAAGGGGAAAAGGGATTCTGAAGGAGCTGGAAATTACTAAAGGAAGAAATATTAAGACTAAAAGCAAACGCTATCCTGAAACAAAGAAGGCAAGGGAAGCTTAGTGAAGCACCAAGTTGGCTAAATAATGAGTTCCTCAATGACTTGATCATGAAAAAGTAGTCTATAGAAAACAGGAGTCAAAGTATTAAGAATGTAAATATCAGAAAATAGTACAGATGCATAAGCGAAACATTGTAAGACCTGATACAGCTAGCAAGGTACGTAAAGAATAAAAGAAAAGATTCTGTAAGTACATTCATAGTAAGAGGGAAATGAAGGAAAGAGCTGGTCTGCTTCCTGGATGAGAGGGAAGATAAATGATAGGTGATGTTTCCAGAAGGTCAGTGTATTAATATCTTTTCTGCATCAGTCTTAACTAAAAAGCTGTGCTGTGATATTTTTCAAACAACTAATATTAGTGGCAAAAGAAAAAGAACTTGTGATAGTATAGTGAAAGATCAGAACAGAGACTTCTTTCTAAATCAGATGCTTACACATCAGCTGACCTGAGGAATTTCACCCAAATTACTTGAGAGAATTGATTGAAGGTATTTGAGTCATCAGTGGTTGTCTTTGACACAGGATAAGGGTAAAGGTCCAAACGAGTAAAATGGCAAGTGTATTGCTTATTTTAAGAAAAAGGAGGAGAGGATGGGCTTATGAATTAAATTGGAACAAATAATGAAACAAACTGTTTATAAACACCTATAAGTAGTGAGAAGATTCATAGTATAGAATCATGAAAAAAAATCATGTCAAAATAACAGTTTCCTGTTGTTGTAAGGTACTGTAATGCCTGACACTTATCAATAGGTTTTGCATATATCTTCATTTTTTTGATGAAGTGTGTAATTCCATCTAATAGCAGGATATTCTCATTAGTAAGCTAAAAACATACCCTAGGAGAAACTATGAGAAGTATCTTAGAGAAACATATCCAGCAAGTATTTTTCAGTGGCCCACTGTCTAACTGGAAAGATTCGTGGAGAGTGATGATGTAGGAAGTGAAGTAGGACATTAGGAAAAAACTACTCCAGGAACTGGAGAAATTGTCTTGGACTGTTATGGAATTTCATCTCTTCCAGGATTGAATTGACCGTACTTACCTCAGAAATACTTTCTCGTTAATGTTGATCTCTACATGGGGCAGAGAATTGCTTGCTGTAGGTGACCCTGCTTCGGCAGGAGGGTTGGACTAGATGACCCACAGAGGTCACTTCCAACCCCTACTATTCTGTGATTCTGCGATTCTGTGAATAGGTTAGATGTTCTTTCAGAGTTTTTTGGGGTTTTTTTTAATGTTTGTACCCTAAAAGTAAAATGGTTATAATTTTCCAAAACGGAAAAATAACTAGTTTTATTTTCCCTATATGAATTAATAAGATTGTTTAAAGAATTTATGCTTTAGTTTTTGGTCTGAACTTTTAGAAGTTTGTCACTTAAACACATTTCTTAGTCTAAATTCTACTTTTTAAATTGAATTTTCTGTAAATGATTATTCAGAAGGTTTGAGAAATAAATAGTATATGTACCCTGATCCATTTACAGACTTTCACAGCTTAGAGTCATTGCTTTGTCCTTGAAACCTATTGCTTTGAACCTGCAGTAATAATTAAAGAACACCTTTTAAAAATGTATGGCTTTATATCATACCTTCCTAACAGTATTATACTTAATATTCTGATATCCATTGCACTTGTATTTCAGATCTCCTTGGACTATTCTATTTGAAATAGGGTAGAAGGCCTTTGTCCTTTCTCCATTGCTCTTTAAACACAGACCAATCTCTGATTATTATAAACAAACAGGGCTGATCATGAGACTTTGGATCTAGGTGCGATTATCTGAACTCATTTATGTTGAGCATGTGTATAGAATTTAATTACAGGTAGGACTTCTGTGGTCTTCACTCATAACAAAATGGTGGTGGAAAATCATGCGTCTCTGTGATTTGCTTCAATACTGTTATATCTTAGATGTATACATCTCAAAGTATTGATCATTCATAAAATGGATGATGAGCCAGACATAAAGCAGGTATGACCCACAGAGAGGTCCCTTCCAACCCCTACCATTCTGTGATTCTGTGAGTTGTTTGTTTACTATCACTTTCTCATTCTGTCCTCCTTGCCCTCAAGGTAACAGGTATGCTGAAATGCATCAAGATGTATCAGTGAATCTCCAACTACAATGAAACACTCTGAGATAACTGACATTTACTATCTTGGTTTATTTACAAATTGACATGCTATAACATAAGTAGTAATTTCCATGTCCCTTCCAGGTATGCAGTTTAGGCAGAAACTCGCCCTTCAGTATTACTCATCAGTGATATTCTTGCAGGTGACTAAGAAATGGTGGATGAGGTTTAAAAAGCAGTATCTGTCCAGAATGCATGATATTTTTTGTTTTATTAGAGGGTTTTTTGTTCTGTTGGGTTTTGTTTTCAAAACAGTAAAATATGTGGAGATCACATGTCATACAACAATCAGTCATCTTTCCTGTGATGGTCTTTTTTAATATGAAGGATGATGGCAGAAATGCGAACAGTAAGTGGGTCAATTAAGCCTGTGAGTACTGTTATCAGTGCTGACTTACTCAGAAACATTATTATTGTTAGCATTAGCAACATTTCTGAATAGAGTATCTGGAAATGGTCACTGAAGTAATATTGTATGCTTTTGGATGAGAGAAATGCTGAGACCCCTTATCATGTAAGACAATTCAGTTACTGCTGTTAGACATGTCCAGAAATCTCTGTAACTGCCAATTAACAAAGACAGAAAAATTTATTTTGTAATAAAGACCCTGTAACACCTTTGGTCCATGGGACAATTGTCAGCAGAGTAGGTTTATACAAGTTCAGAAAATCGTCTTTATATTGGAAATAAAATTTTCAGTATTTAGCAGTGTATGAATATTTATCTTGGTTGTTGTGTAATATAATGAAAATAGGGTGAATAGTCTCTCAGTAAAAGATTATTCTGACACAAAACCCACCTCTCCTCCTACTCCCCCCATCCTCCCCCC
>Ga0065711_1045542_pt1 | contig 13414 bp, 3 predicted proteins | sample Hoacrofraction12_FD_59098 | JGI IMG/M metagenome (GOLD analysis project Ga0065711, IMG submission 59098) | Hoatzin crop microbial communities from Cojedes, Venezuela - Epithelial fraction 12 v2 (version 2) | ecosystem: Host-associated > Birds > Digestive system > Esophagus > Crop | place...
AGAACCCCCCCCCCCAATTCCATGAGATTATCAGATTCTGAAATATTTGTAGAGATAAATGATTTGCTTTACTAAAGAGTACAGTATTTTTTTACACATTCCAACAAAACTTACTCCATATACTTCTTTGCTTAGCATTAATGTTCGTGTTCTGCATGTTAGTTGTCTGCTCTGTTGACACTTGTTAACAAAAAGTGCTGCTACCATTTTGTTGCTAAATAAATTGTGACAAACAGTAACTACTCATTTATTAAGAAAATATTTGTTTTAAAAAAAGGGATTAAAACAAGCTTTTTGCCATTTGAAACTATTTTAGCAAGGAGATAATGGATGGTGTTTTTTTAAAGAAGTGTGCACACTTGACAGAAGTGCAAATATGTTAGCACAACACTCATTTGCACAGTAATCTCAACTGTAAATACTGCACCTACATAGCATTTTATGCGAAATACAGAGTGTAGATAACATATTAGTGTGTAAACAACTCCAACTTGGCTGCCTTCTGCATTTTTTTGCTACAACATTATTATTTAAGAGCTCAAAGTTGCTATATTTTAAGGAGGAGGACAAATTAAGTGCACTCTATATATCTTTCGTGTATCAAGTTCCGCAATCAGGTACATGACTGCACAATCTAACAAAAATAGGTATGCCCATGACAAAAACATGTCAATTTTTTAGTCAGAAAAATAAAGTATGAATGATTATTAGTAGGAAGGAAGAAACTGAAATCCAGCAAACTGTAGCTGGCTGCAATACACGATTTTGAAGCTGCAGACTGCTCATCCATGTTGAATTAGGAAAGCTGGGTGTGGGAAAAAAACTTAAGCAGCATGTGCTTTTTTTAACCATGTCTCAAGACTGGGAAAATTTGGCAATAGCAATGTACACACTAGGAAAGCCCCCCAGCACCCAGCAAAACCCCCTGAAGCTTACTGAAAGATGATCCCCACATTTTGAACTTTGGTGCTTAAAGTAACTTGGAAATTTCCTAGCCTACACATCATTACAAATACACATCTATGTTGGTATACCACAATGGCATCAAGAAAAAAAAAAGCGGAACAAAGTAGTACCAGATCAGATTTGTGCCAGTGCTCTGCAAACATAAGAGACAATTCAGGGGTAGACTGACATCAGGAAAGCATAAAAACATTACTAAAAGACTAAGTTCTTCCTCAACGCAAGTTATGACTTTTGAAACAGATTAACTTTTTTTGTTAAAATTACCATGAAAATTTGTCATTTTCCATGAATTTCCGAAAACAGTATGTACAACATTATTACAGAATTATGTATAAAAAAGTTTCTTAGGACAGTAAAATAATATAACAGATTTAGAGCTCAGTCTTAAGTTAGATGCATAGCGCTCTGTCTACACATGTTGAAGAGCTAGCTCACACCTCCGCTTATGAAGATTTAAGCTTTTACAACCCTTACTCAGATGTTCAAAAAGACTTTAAAACTATGTATATACCATACCTGTCGTCATGAGCAGCAATTCTTGCTCCTAAAACCATCCTTGCAGGGGTTAAAGACAATATTCCAACATCCTGGAGCTGTGTTAAGAAATCCTGCTCTGTTAAAACATGAAACATGTTCTTAAAAGCTTTCTTCTAAGCTATTTATAGATTTGACAATTAGTCAGAGATATGATTAGCAGAGAAGATAAGCTATTTTTGTACCTATTTATCTACAGAAATGATTTATTGATAGCTGAAGAGTTACTAATATTATAAAAATGGGGAGAAAGATGTTGAAACTAGAAATTAAAGAGCAAACAAAAAACAAACCAAACAAAAAGGTCCCCCACTTATGGCACATCAGTCAGCCTAATCAGCATTTCAGATGTCTCACACTGTATGTGGAAACCCAATTACTCATGCTGAGCAGCCAGACTGCTCATGCTTAACATTTTACGAAGTATTCCTTCTCCATTCCTTCTGCACAGAAGTATCCAAAGAAATAGTTACAATTTAGTTTAATAAAGAAAACATTAGACTATTTCTCTCACCTGTAATGTAAGGATCACGTCTTGTTCTCCACTGTGGAACGAATACGGTAATATTTCTGTGGCCACGTTTCCAAAAGAAGTCAACAGCTATTGCAATTCCTCGGCAGGAAAAGAATTTCCTTAGACCATGACTAGGGTGAAAGAAACAGAAGGCAGATGAAGTTCACTAGAGTTTTACTACTATGAATACAAAGAAAATGGAACAAAACCTTGCAAAGCAAAGCTAGAAGTTACACATACAGTCTCACCAAAATAAAAGGTAGATGGGAGTTATAGCTTGGGAATCTTATAAATGGAAACAGATCTTCAGCAAAATAAGAGACTAGAAACATCACTTTGCAACTTTCTAGCTCAGTCTCAGTTTCACAGGCACCACAATAATTGAGTAATCAGGAGTGGGTTTAGCTTTAAAAAGAGGGCAACAGTGACTATTTCCAAACTCTATCGACTACAGATTAAAATGATCATAATCCAATATAGTGGTCATTGCATATACAGCCCCACTACAAAATAGAACACCTTCGGTTTAATTGGTTCCCAAGGACTACATCCGAGAAGTCCTCTGATACTCTAAGATACTAGGGACTCCTCTCACTTTATTTCAACAATCTGACCTACTGTTTCAAGCAAAATAATGAAATTTATTTGAAGAAAGATTTTCAAAACACTGTATTTCAGTGCTAATCTCCCCCCCCCTTAAAAATATATGATGTTCATTACCTATTTTTGCAACTCATTTAAGTGAGTTTCCAGAAAAATCAGCAACTGCCTAATATGAGTGATACAGAGACTGCAGTTGATAACCTTGTGAGGTCCCTCCCAATCTGAATTATCCCAATGATCCTATATGCCCATTAATACATTGCAGAAAGTCCTCCTTTAGCAATGAACTGTCTAACCAGATTCTTGGAACTGAGCTTCAGGAGAATAATGGGAGAATCTTAAAATAAAGCATAGAAGACAGAATCAAAAATACCTCTAGAATAAAATTCCTACAAAACACCTATTCGCACCTCACATAAGGTTAAATACAGTTTTCATTCAGAAACTCTCCCCTTGCATTTTCATAATTAGAGGCTACACTTAAGACAAAACAAACATTACTTAGAAAATACATTGATTCGGAACTGATTGCATGAACAGGTAAAGCATTTCTTGCACAGTAAAACACAGTCTATGTTTTAAGTTAGATGTTAAGTCACTACAAAGTGCTTCTCACAACAGTAAGTGACAAAGTGGTATTTGTATCTTAAACCAGTCTCCTAGTTAATGTGCAACTGTATATTATAAGCCTAATACTAAGCCTTATTAGTTATGAATGGAATCTTATCTTTAAACCCTTAGGTTTAACCTACCAGGAAATCTTCTGAACAGAGAGTTCTTTAAAGCACCTCCACGGAATATTTTACAGTGAAACTCAGCCTTTAGTAGTATTCATGTATCCTTTTCCAATTGTGTAAGCTTATTTTAAAATAAATGCATCAAAATATAAATCTATTAAGGTTCTCTGAATTTGGAAAGGAATGTTTTATGTAGAAGTGCAGAAAAATGAGTAAGCTACATTTGAACTATAGAAGGAAAAAATCTGACTTACAAACAGAGTTTCTGGAGAACAAAAAAATCCTACGCCACACTTCCCCTAATAAAAATAATTGTTCTTAATGTCAACAGCAGTCAAATAAAGGAAGGCAATTGTCACAGAAGAGTTACCCCTTGTAAATCTTCTAGGTCATAAACTTACATTGCAGTTATCCCCCCAGTGTAAGTCAGGTATCCTATTCAATAAACTGGAACACTCTGTTAAATACTTTCACTGTATTAATGGCTCTCAATTGGACTTGCAGAGGATGCAGAGGTCTCGATGTTCAGATTGCAAATCACGCCTTCTCTACTTGTTCATTCTCACGTTTTGCAGCTTTAAACCTCAACTGCTGCTCTGTAGCAACTTTAAAAAAGTACATGCAATAGAAGCAATATATTTAACTTTATCAAATAACGTGTAGAGTTAAGGTGAGCTCTTATATGAATAAATATGTCGCTGCTAGATAAACAGAAATATGAAACACTTTACTGGAGCTAGGTGAACATCTGATGGACACCAAATTACCACAGCAAGGTGGTCTTTTCAAGACATCCATCTCAAAGACTGCATCTGTTCCCCAACTGCCATTGTAAATACTGGCTTTGGCTCTCACAGTTCTTTAAAAAAAACTAAGACGACCCTACAAAGGTATTTCTTAAGTTAAAGAGATGATCACATGTAGCACAAAGCAGCAAACAGCAGGTTGCTTTCTGCGACATGTAACATTTTCCCTTTGGTTTTTTAACTAAATTAAGGAAAGTACATATCGTTATTTACAAACAATTCTAGCAAGATATAACACCATCTAATTATTCTTTCATTCTGAGCTTTTTCACATTTTAATAAAATTTGATTTAAAGTTACCTGACAACTAGCTGGCTCTTTCAGTCTGCCCTGAAATGCCTGTTTTCAGCACACAAAAAGGGGCAGTACTTAAAAATATTTGTTAGCAGCTAGAGTAAACTGTGCGCTTTCTCTCATTCAACAAGCACACTGAAAGTACAGCTAGCATTGATATATCACTGTGCCATGTTTACTAGGCTGCATGTGACGAGGAAAACTTCTTCAGCTTCTTGCAGTCTTCCAGACTGAAGACACAAGGCAAGTAGTGATTCAGAAGCTCCTTCAGCCTTAGTCCAGGCATGTGGGCAACACATTAATAGCCCCCCCAACCCCACATTATACTCAGGGGTCAAAAAAAATCATCAAAACATAGGCATGGAAGCAGACATCCATAACCTCAGGATACTGAGAAGCAAAACTGAAAACAATTCAAAGCAAAATTGAAAACGAATCTTCACTTTTTAAGATGTAAGAAAATAATGAGGCTTTATTTAGCCAGAAGGAAGCTGCAGAATACCTACACTAAAAAACGCCCAGGCCTCCCCGCATTAATTATTTAGTAGGACATTCAAATATCTCGATGGTTCTGCTATTTTGAGGCAATTCTCTGTCCCTCACTTTCCATAAGCAGAGTTTTCATTTGGTTGAGCAGCAGGTGGCAGATGTTACATGACCATATTTGGGGACTGCACGTCAATGGTACCCAGCTACTATGCTCTACTCTAATGTGGGGTGTGTGCACACCAGCTGGTGTGCAATACAATCCATTGGGGTGCATGAAGGAAATATTAGAACTTGAGAAACAATATGTAGTTGATAAGTATAGGTATATTGGGGGTGCATGTTCAAAGACTTCTTTTTTTACTGGTGGGGCGCTCATTCAAAAAAAGTTAGGACACCACTGCCTACAGTACTCTTGCAGCCATCAGAGAAAAGCAGATGTTTATTCACTATCTTTTAATTCATTGGTTTCAGATGTATTTGGTTATTATTGAAAAAGACACAAAATCCCATAGATGAAATATACAGATAAAAAAGTACCTCTATATAAAAAAATAGACAAAGAGGATGTGGTATATTTGTTATTTTCTGTATGACCCCAACAATTTGCATTTCTCTTCCACTAATACATGTTTGGGAAATAATTTTAAAAAGTTCAAGGCAGCTTATGACTCAGTTTTAACTTGCAGTTTTACATCACTATTTTCTAAATAACAGAGTCTGAACAATGAGGAAACATTTGCTTTAGAAACAATTTGCTGTAACAAAACACTGTACTTGAATTAAAGCAGTGTCAAGAGTTATGGATCAGGACAGACTTCCCTTTTAAAGTTAGCAAGACTATAAAATAGACAGAAAACATTAATCTATTAATTCAATTTATTCTCCAGTGATTGACCTGAAAAGTTCTGCTGTTGCCAGTCATAAGGGACTAGCTCCAGGCTCTTTAACCTGGGGAAATCAATTTATAAGGACGATCAGCACCTTCTTCAATTAATGATCACTTGCTAAGAAAGGTTACACGTTAAGAAATCCTCCAACTTTCCTTCTCATACACAGAAGTTACTTAGGTTTACTTTTGACGCCTCATCTGTATTGCAGAGACTGTCTGGACTAACCACAAACACTTCTATATTACTACGTCCTTGGGCCTTAAACTGCATTTGAAGTAAATCTTTAAAAATGTATGTTTTTTCTGAATAGGGAAAAATAGTGATCTAAAGGAACACGTGCAAATACATAAGAGGTCTGTCAAAAAAAACCAGGCAAAGTGGTATGTATGTTCACATGAATGAAGTTTAAAACATCAACCGAAATATTTCTGAATGAACGATACATCTAGGAATTTCAAGGTGTCATCTGGTAGTTTATGCAAGTTATCAGCAAATACCAAGGTATCAAAATTCAAATCATCAGGCTAGGAATGTACATAAAGGAAAGAAGTTAAGCTTGATTCCCCGATTTGCTAAAATAATATTAACAGTTCTACTAGCACTTCCCAAAAACAACAACAGAATTTATTATTTCTGTTCTCAAGCAAAACTCACACATATCACAGAGAAAAAGGGAGTTAGAAGTATTTACTATCTCTAACAATTGAGGAAGTTTTGCTATTCAATGAATTTTGGTGAAGTGGTGATGAGCTAAGGTAGATCTTTCATAACCATGAAAGAACAATATCTAAGGGCATCTTTAGCTCTGTGAAACTAGAAGCATACATTCGTTCCCCCCCCCCCTTAAAAGAACTGTGTGTACATCCAAGTGCAGATCTGTGTTTATATCGCCATTTCTGAGAAACTGTACCACCTGTCAAGTCTCTGAAACATAACATTCATTTTAGAACAGACTGACATTACTTTCTTATGGTATATTATACTAATTATTCCCCCCCAGAAAAATTTATTTTCTTCCCCTAAACAGCGTTCAAGCCCATTCTTCTGGGAAGCCTCTCTCATCTAATAGCTGGAAGTAGAAGACATATGATACATGTATCTTAACCAGTCAGATGTGGTTTTGTCAGCCTAGGAGCATCCTATGGAATCAATGGGATTACAGGTAGCACTCTGGCCTATTCAAGAACTAGTTACAACTAAATACAAGATAATATAGCTGATAGGAGGCTCTTCACGATTTCCAATCTCCAAGATTAAAATCCATATTTTAAAATAGTTTAAGTGTTTAAGAAACACTTAAATAGCTTCATCTTGTCTCATTTTGTCTGGGGATACAGATGATCTCTCTCAGAATTAATACTGTTTTGCTTAAAGTACTCCATTTTGGCTCTGGCAGCATGGTTTCAGAATGAAAATTAATTTCTATACTTGCAAGGGCTCATGCATGTTCAGCAGAAGAACTCTGAATGCACAAAAAAAACCCCTAAATAGCAAGTTTGCATAGTAAGTTTACGCTTACTTATTGTTACATTGACAAGTGCATCAGGAAAACAGTCAGTTTGTTCCTAACAGCCACCACTTCCTCATTAAGAAATATTGCGTTTGTCATTGCTCACTTTCATATTCCAAAACTACAACAAAGTCTCATAGCAAACACTGACAAAACCTTTTGACATGCGTGCTTGCCAGAACTACTTAGTATAAAAAGAACAAATCTAAGTCTTTCCCTGACTAGAGAACAGCAATCAATTCAAGGATAGTTGATGAGACAAATGTCAAAATGAACCAAGTGAAACACAAAATTTTAAAGAGATACAGGTTGTAACTGATTTTTGCTATTCTAGTTATAAACTTCAAAAAAGAAAATAAAATTGTAATTGGCAATGCCCTCCAAACTTGTAGACAACAGAAACATTGCAAAAAAAAAAAAAAAGATATTTACACTAGTAGAAAATCTCTGCATCATTGTCAAATGAAAGGGATTTCTTGATCTTTTCACTATTAACCGTGCCGATTTCATAGGATTTGTTTGCATGGTGCCTTGTCAGCCAAGCTATTAAAGTTATCCAACAGCCTTATTGTTGTCTACTATCATTTGCATACATTCTTTCAGGTATCAGGAGGAATAGGAGATAAGGTATTTGCACACACACACAGCCCCCCATTCTGCAAGTTTTATGGAGGAAGGGAACATTTTTGTTGCATGCCTATATTTGCAAAAAGTAACAGGACCCAAGCACTAAGGTTTAACATTGTTAAAGGACAAATGTTACTACTGTGGAAGAACTAGCACTTTAAAGTTACAAGATGCTAAGAGCAAAAGTAAAACCAAAACACTTTTACACTTCAGTTGATGGTAACTCAACTTCCTTGTTAGGTGTGTGCAAAGAAAATAAGTTTCATGCATGAAATTGCTTGCAACAGAACAGTGCTCACTGAAATTACTTCTGACTGAAGTGCTACATCGAGCTGGAGCACTGATAATTCAAAGTAGGTTGTTACTGAACAGCACAAACCAGGCTTCAAATTTGACCATTGCCTAGTAGGAAATGCTGTAGAATTTATTCACGTCTCATCTTGAAACACTTTGTCATCAAAAAGGATCTCATCTACTTCTAATGTATATCTAGTTTTAGTTTTCATTACCTATTCTGTTCAAGATTTTTTCAGATTATTTTAGTATTTGGGCTTCATAAATCTGAGCTACCTGTTTTTACAGGTTTGCAATTTCTACCGGAGCAGGAAAGCCAAGTCTTAAAAGGCTTTACAGAAAATATTTTCCAGAGTATTGGAATTACCACCCAGTTTTTAAGCCAAAATCAAAGATTCTCCTTATTCTGTTTTACCCAGTTACTGCATTTGTTCAACTTCAGACTATGTGAAACTAAATTCTACAAAAATTGTTTCATGATCGGACATCCCACAACCATGCTGTTCTAGCTGGATTTGTGTACTGAAGTGTCATATAGTGTACCTGCTAAACGCTTCTGCATTTCCTTCTATGCACAATATCTCAAAGAATAACAACTCCAAAAAAGTCAGTCAAAAATGACTGCTGTCACTAAACGGAGAATAAAAACTATCAAAATTGCTATGCACTGGAAATTAAAATGGCTACTGTCCATCTTACATAATTTTTCATTATCGAGCCTTACCATAACTTACCAATGCAGCCACTATCAGTAGCTGAAAATACCCCTTTGCTCTGTACATGGGCTGGTGCTCATCAAAAAGCTAGGTAGCAAAAACTTCACACATGCCACAGCAACCTCTTAATACCTATTTCATCTGAAAGTTCACTGAACTTTTAATAAAGACACAGCCAAAAAGAACAATACTTACGAAATTGCAACATTGCTTCCATCAATGATGATATGTTTTAAATGTGGTTTCCCAGGTTCATTTTTCAGCTCCAGCCTGTATGGCTTTTTCAGCGATTCCAAAAATCTTTGAACTCCAGTAACTGAAGGGTCAGGATGCCGTCTGTGTGGTCCCACTGTCTCTCTATCAGGATTTGAAGGATGTGTTTGTGAAGACAATACCTGGTCTGGGACAGGATTTTCAGAATTTGAGGTTTGGGAAAGGCGCTGGTTGAGAGATCTCACTTGAGAAGAGCTGCAGTGTCCTAATTGGTCCTCAAAACCAGGATGACTATTCTGTACAGTTGAGGCCCCTGCAGATTTTTGCCGAATTGCAGTTTTAGCTGAGATACACTGCACATCTGAGCTCCCTCTGGCTACAAAATCAACATCTTTTAGAGCTCCAGCTTGCACAGTGCTGAAAGTTACACCACCATCAGTTTCTACATCACTTGGCCTTGAACTGTGATTCTTACCAGAGCAAGAAGTGTCTCTTTGTTTACAGCATATAGCTGATTTTTTAGTGGAAGGAGAAGCAGGTTTGCATAGCAACGTATGCATTTTATCTTCCACATCAACTTGCACGCTTGTCGAATCTCTTACTTTGCGATATTCATTTTTTGTCTCCCTTGATGTATGACTGGATTTAAGTGGACTTTTATTGCTAGAAATGCCTTTATCTTCTAGCTTTTGTGAATTATTTGCATTACTTCCTAAAGGAAGATTGATAGTTCTAGGCTTCTGAGATGACTGTTCATGTTCTTTTTGAAATTTTAAATTTTCCTTTTCAATTTCTTCTAGCAATGTTAATGGTTCCACAGATTTTCCTAGGATACCAATAACTTTTTCTACAATATTTTGTGAATATCCCATTGTTCTGAAAAAGTTCACAAGAATCTTATATTCCATTTCCTCACTGATATCATCACCTTCTTTAAGGCAAGAACTCGGATCTTCAGATTCACTGCAGCTATCTGAAAGCAGATGAATAACTGCATCGCTGTCTGAAGGATTACTGTGTGAAGCAGATCTCTCTTCCTGATCATTTTCCAAAGAGAACTGCTTTTTAGGGAGTCTCTCCTCATCATTAGAGGATCTTCTTTTACATGACTGCCTTTCTTTTGGCACCACTGCCTCTAACAGAGGCACAACATTTATGGGAACAAAGCTTGTTTCAGGAGCATCAGAAAACACAGTGTTCATTTGCTTTGTAAGCTCAGTTACAGGTGTCCCAGCATTGTTTCTTTCTTCCTCACCACCTGCTCTTCCATCTCTGTTTGCAGTGATTACTTTGGAGGCTTTGTTCTGTAAAAGCTCTGTCACACTTTCAGAACTGGTAAGGTCTATGACATCGCTCTCCACTTCGCAACATTCAGTTTGTGTGAGAGCTAGAAGTTCTCTTTTTAGTGAGCTAGGCAAAATCAGTAAATCCATTGTATATTTATCTGCATGTGCTTCCACAAATTGTCTGAATTGCTTTTTAATCTCTGATTCATTATCACTTAATAAGCTCTCATTATTCTCAAAAAGCTTCACAAACTGCTGAACGTGACTTTGAGCCATAACAACAGCTTCTGCAACCCCCTTAATACTGAGCAATCCTATTTCCAGCACTGTTATATCAGCACAGGTATCCTGAATAAGGCTGTTGAGAAACAGGCTCTGTGCACCAACAAAGATGCAGTGCATGTCCTTTGGGTAGTATTCCTTTTCTTCTAGTTCAGGTTCACAGAGTCCCTTAATATACTCCTAGAAACAGAAAGAGACAGCAGAGTAAATATTTGTGAAAAGCTATTACATAAAATTAGTTTTGGTTAGGTCAGTAACAGAGAAGTACACCAGAAAATAAAGCCAACTTGGCATAAGAAATTTGAGAAAGTAAGTACTGTCAAGTAAACTGGATAACAGAGATAAAATACAGATATCTAAAATGATTTTTGGATAGAACTTGTAGAAGGCTAACTATCTTTTATATCCTACTATTACTTATTCTATACTTACTACTAATAAATCAAGGACATTGATCCTGTGGCATGGCACAAGACAACTAGTAGCCACAGTAGTAACCATTAAAATATACCCTATGGAGGAAAAAAAAAAAAAAAAGCTAAAAACAAAGAACAAAATCACTAGCTGGACTCTGATTCCCTTATTAACCAAATAAAACATATGTATTTTAAAACTAAACCGCCACAGCGTCTGCTTACAGTGGGTATGTAACACCAAAGAAAATCGCACTTAGAAAGCTGAACAGCAAACCAGCTTTCCACAAGAGGCTTCCAAACTCTGTATTTTTGAAAAAGCAAATGATACTGTCAAATGACTGAGAAAATTCCAGGCTACAGCTAGTTCTGTGTTCTAGAAGTTCAGGTTTTTAACAGATTAAAAAAAAAAAAAAACAGAACCACCAAACCCAAACAAAAAATGCTATTTCTTCTCTCAGGTAACACTATTCTTCCCTGAACTGTTTCTTTCTGTGCTTAAAATTCTGTCAGGTAATGAAACCAGTTTCTAAGCTGCAGCCATTGTACTTGCAGACTCCCAAGTATACCATATTTTATTATCTACCTTTACTCTCAGAAATTAAACTTCTCTTTTAAATAGAACTGAAAACCAATACAAAGTAATGAATAACATAATACCACTTTCTATCATCTCTTGTGTTACACCACCACAGGCACCAAGGCAGGCTGCTTCAAGACTATATTAGCACAAACTGCTTCTGCAACAAAATCCACAGGATTACTTTTCATGCCTTAGTCATCACATGACTCCTTCTGGAGAGCAACAGGACAATAATATAATTAGAAAAAAAAGGAGATTAAAAATCTGGGATTTTTCTTTCTTAACATTTACCAAGCAGCACTATAGAATGAACACTTTGCATGTGACTGATGAATTAAATCACAAATTGCTGTCACAAAACCTTCTAAAGGGAGATAACAAAATGTGCAATTGTTCGTATTTACTAGTCAATAACCCCTCCAGATAGGGTCTGAGAACTGCTCTACATGTAAGTGAAGTCAAGTGTCCCATACCCTTTAAAGCATTTGGAGTAGGAAACATTATATACATTATTAGGAAAAGCAGCAATTAGAAAATGGAAGCCTCATGATATTTGCTTCAGGCTTTACTTTTCTGGAAAAGACAAAGTTGTACTGCAGCTGCTTAGCGCAGAAGTATAGCTGTTTATACTACCTGCAATGGTTTCTGATGTCTCTGAGCCCAAATATGCAAGCAAATTGGTTTAGAGCCAATTTCAAAGGCAAATAATTAAAAAAACCTCAACATTCATACTATGTTCCTCATAAATCTTACGCTCTACAGAGTTCAGGAATCAAGCCTTTGAAAGCAGACTGCCAAGTCTGTGAATTAAGTCACAAAATACACCCTAAGGACGCCCACTAATACACACGGGTATTGAACAGAACAAACACACACGCACCTGCCGAGATTTCAGCTGTGAAAGCTACCTGCAGCCCAGCTAGCGCTCGCACTCCGCTCTCACCCCACGGTTCCAGCAGCCGGAGCTGCCAGGCTCACTGCGGGCAAGACCGATTTCGGCGTTACTGCCGAGGCTCCCCCAAGGTTCATAGCCTAAGAGATTCAGCAAAGTGACCCTGCGCAACTGCTGCCGCAGCCGGAGACCGCCCAGCCGCGCCGGCTCTCGCTCGCAGCGCGCTCGGTGCCCGCCCGAGCGGCCGGCTCCGCGGCAGCCCCAGCAGCGGCCCGGTGCCGGTGCCCGCGCTCCACGGAGACGCCGGCCCCGCCCGGCTGCCAGAGAGAGCTCTGCCGATCAGCCACCGCACGCCACGGGGCGAGCCAGGCCCGTGAAGCGACTGTGAAACACGGCAACACCCAACGGGCTCCGGGAGGAAAAAGGAGAGCGAGGCAGACAAACAAAGCCCGGCCCCTCCCCCCGGGCGCCGGCAGCCCTGGGGCTGCGGCAGCGGCGCCGAGACCGCAACGCGCTCGGCCTCACCGCGAACTTTGCACTGCTCAGCCGAACGGCCGCTCCCCGCCCGCGTCAACGCCACCGGAGACACCCTGGCACCCGGAACGCGCCTGTTTGCCCAGGCGGGACCGCTCCTGTTTGCTCGCCAAGCGCCGGCCTTCCCCCCACCCTTTCTTCGTCCCACCCGCACGCAGCGGCCCCGAGCGAGAGGGGCCTTCCCCCACGCAAACGCGGCCCCGCTTCCCGACCGGGCCCCCCCCCCCACCC
>Ga0065711_1045543_pt1 | contig 13413 bp, 9 predicted proteins | sample Hoacrofraction12_FD_59098 | JGI IMG/M metagenome (GOLD analysis project Ga0065711, IMG submission 59098) | Hoatzin crop microbial communities from Cojedes, Venezuela - Epithelial fraction 12 v2 (version 2) | ecosystem: Host-associated > Birds > Digestive system > Esophagus > Crop | place...
GGGCGGGGCGGAGGGCCGCCGCGGACAGCCGGCTGCGAGGGGAAGGGCAACGGCCAGCCGCTGGGGGAGGCAGCAAGGCCGCCGAGGGGGCCGGAGCCGCCGCCGTGCCCCGCACTCACCGGGCAGCCCCGCAGGTGGAGAGGAGCGGGCTGGGCCGCACCGCTCCTCGCCCCGCAGCCTCCGGGCGGCGGCCGGAAGCGCTGCCGCTCGAGAGTGCCGCCCCCGCACTGACAACCACCACTGGCAGCGCACGGCGCAGGCGCGGCCGCGACGCGCAGGAAGTGGCGTCAGGCGGCGCGACGAGCGTTGCTAGGCAACGCGGCCCGGCTGGCCCAGCTCTGCCCGGCGCCCGGCCCTGGCTCTCCGCTTGCCGAATTAACAACTTTTCTGCACTCAAACCCATGCGAATAAATCAGTTACGGGGCGGGTGGCCACGCACGTCACGAGCGCCTCTTTATTTAAAAAAGAAAGAAAAAGCGGCAATTCACAGCGACAGCACCACAGCCCCGCCTGTTCGCCCACGCACGCCTGCAGACGCTTTCAAGGAGACACTCCACGATGCATCTGGCTTCGCAAAAAATAAAACTCTGCACGGGTCTAAAAATCTAACGGGCAAAAGCACTCGCAAGCAGCACAGCGGCCCCTGCCCCGACCGCAGCGCCAGCTCAGCCGCGTGGAGATGGCACCACGCCGCAGCGTGTAATGCGGCGGCCGCGGCCAACGGCCGGGATGATGGTGGACCTGGAGAGTCTGCAGAGAATCCTGGCGACAGCTGACGTTATGGGTACCGCAGGGAGCTATCAGCATCTTCCGCGTTACTAACACCAGATGGCACACGTTCTGCGTTTTTAAGAAGAACGCTTTCTGGTTTATAAAGTTTACCTCGGTCAACTGACCAAATTTCCGGCGCAGAGCCCTCACCCATACACGTTTCTGAGAATGTTTCTATTTTAGACCAGTTATGGTCTTTTTTGGTTGTAAGGTCTATTAAGAAGCTTCTCCAGTGAGCATTCCGGTCATGAATCTAGGGGGGGAAAAAAAAAAAAGGCGTAGAAACAATTACATCTGAGTATTTTTAACAACAACTTCAGTAACTGAGAATTTAATCCAGTGCAAAATCAAACAGTATCGAGGTTAACCCTGTGATATTGTGCTCAAATGCAAAAGCTGAACTCTGAAATGCACTGATTTTGTGGCTCCGCTGCCAGGCAATGCTTCCAAAAGCAGCTGGAATTCTAGCATACAGGCAAACATGAACTTAAAGACTTGCAACTGGGAAAACCCCTTATGTTTTGTCTTGGCAGTCGCTTCAAGGACCCAAAGGTCTCTGACAACAGCAAAGCTCAGCAACCCACTTTTCAGCATATCACAATGCTGGAAACGCATAAAATGGTATTCATCTGCAACACAAAGATGTTATAAAACATCATGTTATGGCCTCTGTGTAAGAGGCTTAAAAGAGACTGCAGTAATACAAAATGTGGCACCTTTCCTTTTTTAAGAAAAGGATTCAATCAGTAACCAGCATTTTAAATAACCAGTCCTTCCTCACACGTTTTTATAAGATTAGATTTTCCTTTTGAAGACAATACAAGTACTTGGGAGACGACTGGTTTGACAGCCAGCAGTGGGAGCTGCCGTGCTGCCAGAGGAAAATTCTGCACACTCCAGAAACATTTTTAAAAGCTGTGTATAGATGGTAGATCAATCCCCCAACCCTAATATTCATCACCAGCGTGAACCCTCATTAAGGCAAGAAACTCCTCTCAGGAGTTAAACGTCACCGCTGCAGTCTGCCTGCCACCACGACACCCGAGGGGCAGCGTACCGACACGTGTCTGCGCAAGGTGGACATGTCCGTGAAGGTTCTCTCGCAAGCCCTGCACTTGTAGGGCTTTTCTCCGGTGTGAATGCGCTGGTGGCGCCGGAGAGCGCCCTGCTGGGTGAACGTTTTTCCGCACTGCTCGCAGAAATATGGACGGGTCTCTAAAACCAAAAGAAAACCCAACCCAGGAAGCATGGAGTTAGAAAGCACGTTCTTTTGGCCTTGATTTCCACAGACAAAAAGCATAAAGAATTTTTAAAACACCAATACTGATAGAGTGGTATATGTAGGAGATACGTGCTTGAGGCTCTGTTTTTTAAGGTTATATGGTAAGTGTTTCTTGGCTGCAAGGGAAAGCCTGAGAACAGCTCTCTGATCTTGCAAGGGGAACGACAGCAGCTACAGCTGCTCTCTGCTCCTACGCCCTTCAGCAGCACAAAACAGGCCTCAGTCTTCTAAGCAAACATTGTCTGATGTGATACAAGATGATCGTAGGTTGGAAAAGACCTCTAAGATCACCAGGTCCAACCATCCATCCAATACCACCACGCCTACTAAACCATATCCCAAAGTGCCACATCTACATGTTTTTTGAACGCCTCCAAGGATGGTGACTCAACCACCTTCCTGGGCAGCCTGTTCCAATGCCTGACCACTCTTTCAGTAAAGAAATTTTTCCCAATATCCAATCTAAACCTCCCCTGACACATCTTGAAGCCATTGCCTCTCATCATCCTATCGATAATTAGTTGGGAGAAGAGACCAACACCTGCCTCACTACAACCTCCTTTCAGGTAGTTGTAGAGAGCAGTAAGGTCTCCCCTCAGCCTTCTCCAGACTAAACAGCCCCAGCTCCCTCAGCCACTCCTCATAAGACTTGTTCTCTAGACTCCTCACCAGACTTGTTGCCCTTCTCTGGACACGCTCCAGCACCTCCATGTCTTTCTTGTAGTGAGGGGCCCAAAATTGAACACAGTACTCGAGGTGTGGCCTCACCAGTGCCGAGTACAGGGCCACGATCACCTCCCTGCTCCTGCTGGCCACACTGTTCCTGATACAAGCCAGGATGCCGTTGGCCTTCTTGGCCACCTGGGCACACTGCTGGCTCATGTTCAGCCGGCTGTCGACCAACACCCCAAGGTCCTTTTCCACCAGGCAGCTTTCCAGCCACTCCCCGCCAAGCCTGTAGCACAGCATGGGGCTGTTGTGACCCAAGTGCAGGACCCAGCATTTGGCCTTGCTGAAACTCATAGAGTTGGCCTCGGCCCATCGATCCAGTCTCTCCAGATCCCTCTGCAGAGCCTTCCTACTCTCAAGCAGATCGACACTCCCGCCCAGCTTGGTGTCACCTGCAAACTTACTGAGGGAGCACTCAATCCCCTCATCCAGATCATTGATAAAGATGTTAAACAAGACCAGACCCAAAACTGAGCCCTGGGGAACACCACTCATGACTGGCTGCCAGCTGGATTTAACTCCATTCATCACCACTCTCTGCGCTCAGTCATTCAGCCAGTTCTTTGTCCAGTGAAGAGTACACCCATCCAAACCATGGGCAGCTAGTTTCTCCAGGAGGATGCTGTGGGGAACAGTGTCAGAGGCCTTACTGAAGTCCAAGTAGATGACATCCACAGCCTTTCCTTCATCCACTAGGTGGGTCACAGAAGGAGATCAGGTTGGTCAAGCAGGACCTGCCTTTCATGAACCCATGCTGACTGGGCCTGATCCCCTGGTTGCCCTTCACATGCCCGGTGAGCGCACTCAGGATGAATCGCTCCATAATCTTCCCCAGCACTGAGGCCAGGCTGACAGGCCTATAGTTCCCAGGATCCTCCTGCCGGCCCTTCTTGTAGATAGGTGTTATATTGGCGATCCTCCAGTCACCTGGGACCTCCCTTGTTAACTGACCATGATATCGTGCCCTGCTTAACAAGTCAGGACTGGTATGAGCCCTGCTTCTCCTCCTCACCTCATTCAAGGCAGTTATAAAAGTGGTTCTGAAATAAAACATCCCCATCTAAACTGGAAGGTACTTCAGACCCAAGCTTCCAGTGCCGTTTATTTTCTCAACCCCAATGAGTTTATTTTGTTACCTGCATGGACATTGCTGTGCTGGGCTAGCGAGGCTCTCAGGCCAAATGTCTTCCCACAAACGTCACACTTGTAGGGCTTAGCACCCATGTGGCACCGTTTATGGCATTTTAAGTACTCGTTGGTGGCAAAATGTTTTCCACACACATCGCATTTAAAAAGGCGCTCTCCTGAGTAATGAGAAAAAGACGTTGTGAACTCTTTCAGCAGAATTTTGTACTTTGAAGTTAGTTTTCAAATGTCTTTCTATCCCTAACAGTTCCTTCCTGGTACTTGAAGTCTCTTCTGTGAATCACAAAACAAAGCGTGTTTCTTTTTTGTGAATTACAAAACAAAGTGTGCATCTTTTTCAAACCCCAACTAGCCCTTTTCTAGCAATATAAAGGGACGTGATGGGAGGAACCACATGGAAGGACAGAAATATTTAATGCCTACCTGTGTGGGTCCTTTTGTGGCCAGTGAGTTTGCTTTTATCAGCAAAGCAAGCCCCGCAGTCCTCACAAATATATGGCTTTTCCCCTGTATGTGACCTACACGGAGTGGAAGACACATGACCATTAAGAAACTAGCTCTTGTAGCGCATTCTTAATATAATGTATTCAAAATTACATTCTACACACTACAGGCAGCATACTTCATTTTTTAAATGAAGCAGGAAAAAATACATTCTGCTCAGTCAGGAAATAGAGTGTTTGCCAGTCTAGGTGCTACACTAAAGCACTAAAATTCTCATTCAAGGTTTACCTTTTCTTCCCTCTCAGGGCCTACAAAATCCATCTTTCTTTGACAAATTATAGCTCATAGTCTAGGCACTGGAAGGGAGAAAGCATGGAAGATGACAAGCTGCTGCTGTGCTAGGGACTGAAAGCGCATCCAGACTGTCCCCAGCACAATGCCAGCAGCAGATCTCTTCGGACACTGTGGGCCACATTCTTGGCTTCTGCAATCCCTCTGTCTCATGTCCTTTGGCCTGCAAACTTTAATTGGCAGGATACTCCCATTTTTAAGACAAAAGGCACTAAAGAAAGTCAGGCAAGAAGTATTTCCGAACGCATGCTAGACAGCTCCTTTTAACCTAGCTCAAATCAGAGAAAGTCTAAACCTAGTGTTTGGTCTTAGCACTGTGCTGACTTCCCTTATTCCAACCCAAACAGTATGATGTGCAAAAACATGCATAATTTTGAGTTCTGAGGCAAAATATGAGACAGCTAGTTACCCAACACAAAGGCCATGAGTCACTGCTTTGTTGCAGTCCTATCGCATCTTACATGCAGCGCAGCTCTACTGCGTTTCAGCTGACAGAGATTATCTTGACATTTCAGATGTTTTGCTGGTCCTGAATCAGTATACCTCACAATTTTTAAAATCACTGTAAGAACAATTAGGAGACAGAAGAAAGCTACATTCCCCATTGTACGGGTCCACAGTCTCTACTGACTGGATTTCTCTCACATCATTTACCCTTCAACAGTTAACCTCCTATTATACGCTATCTGCTAGGCTCCCTGTGTGGAGAAAGATGGGAAATTCCACGGGATGATTCATCCTCTCCTGGGAGAGGACATGTTTAACACAGACACCACCAGAGAGCAATTCATCCAGTCTACTTCCAGTGACTAGAGGGAGCCCAGATTAGAAGTCCAGCTTTTGCATTGCATACAAAAAAATCAAACTTCACACTAAATGACTTGCTCAGAGGGATAAAGAGCGAGCAGGGCTTGGTGTCTGGGTCTCTGAGGTCTTTGACTAATTCTTCAGCCTACGCTACTTTTCATCAGTGAAGGCCACCATCTAATTTTGCAGACTGTCTCAAATGACTGGCTTTTGCTTACAAGTTTGGATAGGGCATCTGTTTCAAAATCCCTACCAGAACTGATGCAATGATCAGATGCAGACAAAGCCTTTACATAAAAGAGTTAATCACAGACACTACAGAATAAATTATATCCCAGTGTTCCTTGTCATAAGGACACGCAAGGAGAATGACTCAGAACTGGGAAGTTGGAAGGGGAAAAAAGAGGCGCTGAAGTACACCGGGCATGCAAGGAGTGGTAATGGGAGAAGCAGTACTGTAGGCTGACCTGGTATGGATCTTAAGTTGTGACGGCTGAGCAAATTTTGAATGACAAATGCCACATTCGTAAGGTTTTTCTCCTGTATGCGTCCGCATGTGAAACACTAGTGCTGTTCGGGAGCTGAGGATCTTCCCGCAGACAGAGCAGAGAGGGCGTTTGACTCTGCCTTCATGCTTCCGCATATAATGCGTCCTCACATCTCTCTTTCTTTTAAAGGTAGCATTGCAAAGGGTGCAGGCAAACTGCCTTTCTTCAGTGTGGACACACGCCCGATGCTCCTTCCAGCTGTTGTAACTAGCAAACGACTTGCTGCAGATGTCACACTGATAGACTTTACCAGGCAAGCACTGATGGACATCTCTGCAGTGATCCACATACTTTTTCCGGGAAACAAACTGCTCATTACACTTATCGCACGTTATTACATAGGCAGATTTCTTATTCACTCCACTTTTATTTACCTTCTTTATCTTAAACTCTTCATCTGATTCACGTTCTTCACCATCCTTCTCATTGGAGTATTCATCATCCTCATCGTCCTCCTCAGTACAGACCTCCTCATTACCTCTACTGTCTTCAACTTCTGAATACACCGCGTTGTAATCTACCTCCTCCTCACCCTTCACACCCATTTCACCCTCATCCTCACTCCCTTCTTCACTCATTTTTTCATGTCTTGCTTCAGCTTCCTTACATTTCCGCTTCCGTTCTTCCTGCTCATTGCTACAGTCTGCTCCAGCAACAGATGAACCCCCGGGTTCTTCCTCACGACTTGTTGCCTCTTCATGCCTAGCACACTTCTGTTGTTCAGCCGCCGACGTCCCACCCCATGTCTCTCTGCCATAATCTTTGACACAGCTTGTGGCTTTTGGTCTATGCGCAGGCGGAACCACCATCCAATAGAGAGGCATAAGCTTCCTTTCTTGCCCAGACTCATGGATTTTTCTGTTAAAACAAACAAACAACAGAGCACTACTTCAGTACGTCTTAATTGTTTCAAGTCAGGCATGTTTGCCTCAGAGGAAGAGTCATTTTCTTCTAATTGTTCTTCACACCATTTCAGAAATTAACAGCACATTCGGAGAGCCAGGATCAGGGAAATTTTATGTAGAGTTGGACCAGTTAATTAACAAAATTAGGTGGTCTCAGTTACCAAGGATGGTGCCTCTCAGGTATACATATTTGTCATCTGACAAGTAACACAGTATGGACTGCAAATTTTCCTCTGAGGCCGTGATGGACAGGATAAGAAATGATGGACTTCAAAGAAGGGAAATGCAGATTAATTGCCTATATGTAAAATAAAAACAGATCCCCTTCTAAGCGATCGGTTGCAGCAGTTAACTCTACTTAGCGCTACTCAGTGTGTGGAACTAGCCACATCATTGCACTCACAACACATCTGGAATGTTTTTTCTGCTACTGGACGGAACTACAAACAAATTTTGACATTATTCACAAAGGAAGCTGGGATCCAGCAGAAAACCACCTACCTCCTATACCACAAAAGCAGAGTATGGAGATGTTTGACATGTACAGTGGCTTCTGCAGTTCTGGAAACTACTGTGCAATTTCAACATCTGCTTTTCAGTCAGGCAGCACTTACTAAGCCTATCCAGAAGCTCACTCTAGCCAGAAAAACAGCACACAGGGTATTTGGCCCATGAAAACCCTACTAAAAAGCACCACACTTGCCCCGATGTTTACGAAACTGGAATTTTCTTGTGTATTTTACACAGATGCCGATTCTTTTTGGGCTCCTATTTAAAAACCCGAATCTGAGGCTTCCAAAAATCACCTTAGAGATCCAGCTGCACAAGTCCCCTCTGATTCAACGGGAAATGTTCGCCCAAATTCCCAGCCTGGGAGAGCTCAATCCAGTAATCCAGACTGAGAGCTTGATGAGGTCATCAGAAAAAATATGTGCTGATTTCAACAAACTTCTGATCAGGTCCAAGGAATTCTGGAACTAAAGCAGCAAGGACTTCAGGAACATTTTTATCCTGATACGCAGAGAGAAAACACATTTTCCTGCGCGTGCATGGACATGGACACCCCCCCACCCCGAGAATGCTGTACCTTACATGAGTATTGTAAGCAGACCGCTGAGCAAAGCTGGCGGGGCAGCGTTCGCATTTATAAGGTTTCTCCCTGGTGTGCGTTCGTATGTGGACTGTCAGGCCACACTTGGAACTGATGACCTTGTCGCAGTATGGGCAGGCCTGGGGATCCCTCTTCTTCTCGTGCACCCTGCGGATATGGTCGCCTATGTCCTTCTGACGCTTAAATCTCTTGTCACAAAATATGCAGGAGAAGCCCCACTCATCACTATGAACGGTGAGGCGGTGCTGCCGGAGGTGCTGGTGAGTGGAGAAGAACTGCTCACACGTGCTACAGCTGTACTTCACAGCCAGATTAACGTCATGCTTGAGCTCTATGTCCGACTGGTACTGCTTGATAACATGGAACGATTCATGTCGCTTCTCGCATGCAATCTGTGGCAAGACTTTTGCCACATGCCGCAGTGATTTCCTACGTGCAGTTTTATTGGCAAATTTGGAAATCAGACTGTTTTCATCTTCCCACTGCTCTGTCAGCGCGTTCCCAATTACTACGCAGGCTTTGTTTGACTCAGTCTCACTTAGGAGAGAATGACTATTCTCATTTTCCAGACTAACAATATCCATGTTGAGTCTGTTTCTGGTATTTGTCTTGTCACGTTTTGGTAGCTTTGCTGTCCTGGATTTTGATTCTGGAAAAGCAGTGTCCTCTTGCTCCAGGCTTGCCGTCTGGCCTTCAATAGTTGAATAGACTTCATAGCCAGTCAGCAACTTCTTATGTTTTTGCCTATCCCAGAGTTTCTTCTGCATGGGTATCGCCACAACTTGGGAAGAGTTACTCAGTTTGCAGTTCTCCTCTTGCTGGATGTCAGTCCACTGTGGCCCACCATTTTCACACAGCTGACCTTTCAGATGGAGGCTCAAATCTAAACCCTTCTTGCTCTCTGCTTTTACTTCTTCACAAATGTCAAGCAAATCCTTGCATTCAAGTCTTTCGGCTATTTCTTTCATCCGTTGCAGTTTTTCTGCTTCAATCTCCACTTCTGCAGTGTAAACAAACTCCAGGAAGGAGGTGAACTCTTCCGTGTAAATGTCTTGCAGAGTCACTGTGCAATTTTTGGCGTCCAGCATCTCATCATGCAGAAAAAGCCCCTTGAAATAGTTGCTGGAAGCTGCCAAGACAGCTTTGTGAACCAGAAACTCCTCCTGAATTCCAAGATGTTGTGTGTGAACTGTCACGTCACAGAGGTGACCAAACTGGTACAGAGAATACAGTGCCCTCAGCAGGTTAGGAGCAGCGACCTTGGATTTCATCAGAATTTTCTTTTTCTCCATCCTGCCAGAAAAACAGACAAATATTTGAATGCTTTCTCTCTCTCTTCCATGAGCCATATTTTCATTCATGTACGACATCAATCACTTAAGAAAAAGCTCAGTGGAGACCTATGTCCTAATTCCTAATTTACAAGACGAGGTTGAGACCTCAAGGTTACCTCTATCAATACAATCATCATCAGCAAACACACTTGGTTACAGTCACAGATTTAGATTTACACTCTAGAATACCACTGCAGAGTGTATGTAGCACAGATGGTATAGGTAACAAAATATGACTAATTGGCCCTGCTTAATAATAAAACATTCTTCCTACAAGCACTTTTCAACAGCAGAAGCCACAACAATTTACAGTGGAAACAAGCATCTTTCCCTGCTCTTGTACCAATGAAGAACTGAAGCATAGCAAGTCACTTTGCTTCCGATTGTTTCCAGGCTGGTGTGGAAACAGAGCCTGTGTTTTCAGTCACACCACGCTCCACTCACTGTGCCAGGCAGTCCCTTGTGCCAAAGCAGGGGGATAAATCTTTGGATCTGGTTCAGTTTTTTTTCTGCTTTTTTCCCCATGTAAACAATCAGACCTGGAGGTTAATAATGATAATAAGCTTCTATTGTATTTGGCCACTTAATTACTGGGACAAACTATGTATGTAGAAATAGCTACATTTTTTTTGAGGAGGTAATAGTGCTTTGTTTGAAAAATATTTCAAAACTGTTGGCTCCTCCTCAATCAACAAGCAGAGGGGTCAGAAGTTTTTTGACATTTTCAGAAAGAACAATTTGCATTTCCCCACCAGCTCTAGAGACTGACACTAGCTATTATTACAGTGAATCGGATGCCTGAGAACTCTGTGGCTTTCCTGTCTCGACTCGCATATAACACCCATACCACTGAACAAGAAGTCTCATTTACCCTCGCTCATCAAGCACAATGATGCTGTCGACCTTACTGAGGCCTTTAAATGCTCTGATCTGATCCTCTACGCTGGTATTCCCTAACTAGCATAGTTTTTAGATGTCTGTTATTTAGCACATGCTTACCACAGCTTTGTAACCAAGGGAAGAACATTAGGCCAAAATAAACAGACGAATCAACTTGTTATTGCTTAAAGGCTCCATTTAAGCTCAGCGCTGTGCTTCCCTCTCACAGTAATAATGGTTGGCAGAAAATGACACCAAATTGTACTTTCACTTCTCATCTAAATTACATTTGACATTATATTAAATACATTCCTGGCAGATATAAACTGTCTGATTAAGAAGGCAAACGTCTCTTCAACATAAAGCACAAGGAAGTCAAATACAATACAGAGCCTAGAGTGAAAAGCTTTGAATAGCAAGCTTAAGAGATAGCTTTGAGAATACTCTTCCTATTACAAGCTACCGCAGCAAGCACTGGAGAGGACACTCATCTTCTAATCTGCAAGGCATAAGTCATTCAGTGCTTCTGACACCACAAATGATGTTTTAAAAATTGCATTTAAAGATTTAAACTGCTTTTCTAATGACCCCATTAAGTACCGCTGGAATGTGTAGATCTATGTTTGTAGGAAACGGACAAGATTTCTACTCGATATAAAACATCTGTAAATTTGAGTTATGCAGAACCTCAAATATTTGTACTTAACTGGGGGGTTGATCCTGAGTACTCGATAAGCTCCTGCAAGAAGTCCTGCCCCAATCAACGGGACTGCGTGGGATCTTGGCCTTCTCACCCAGCTGATGCAGAACCCCCTCACTCCCACACTCCCTACCGCTAGCAAGTTCAAACATGTTTACTCAGAGAAAAGAAAACAAAAACATTACTACAGGAAGAATACTAAGGAAAAGTAACTAGAAGAAAAAGACAAACAAAACAGGTGTTGAAATACACCACAGAGGCTCGAAATTGCAGAGGCGGAAGTGCAAGATAGCATCGGCTAAACTCTACCAGAAAAGGACTGCTCACATCCAGACTCCTACAAACGTACAATTATCACAGTCTCTGCTTCATGAACTCTGGCCAGCAGGCATCTTTAAAACACTCCCAGCTCAACATCTGTCAACTATTCCCTGCCAATGATCACTGGCTACGTGGAGACATAACCCTAACAGCTCCCACATTTGCAGACTGTAAGAAGCAGCACAGATCCGAAGATTAATACTGAAGTTAGCCCACAAGTGCACAAAAGCTTCCCACCTTATCTGTCCCCTGGCTTGCCCTTCTTAATGTTTTCCAACAGGATATCCTTCTTCAATTGCGAGGGTTGCGAAGCTCACTGATCAGCAGCGCTTAAAGAAATCAATGAACAGAGCATGTGCTAATTTCCTCCTGCTCCTTTTTAAGATCCCCATCTACGATAAATCCTTGATACATGCTCCCATGTGAGCTCTACTAACACTAATATCTGATACTAAGCCAAATAGAGAGGTACGTTCCAACATCATCTCTTTAGTTCAGCTGGTTCTAGACTAAATCAGCCCAGAAATGGTTTACTGAAATGTCTTTACAGTTAAAAATGCCACAAATTAATCAATTCTCACCTTTTTTTTCCTTCAGAAAAAAAGAGGCTGTACATTTTGTTACCATTTGTAGAGGAAATTAATCTTTGGCTTTCTGAAGTGGTGTTGAATATAGTTTGTCTTCATATTTTACAGTTTCATGAGGTTGAGAGTAGAACACAACATTTCAAGCGTATAACGCAGTATGAAAGACTCCCCCCCCCAAAAACAACAACAACAAAAAGTTGAGCTAATGGAAGATTTCCAAGTATTTTGCTTTCATTTTGGGGGTGAGGAAGCAGCTTCTTATCCCCAATGGATTAGGAAAGCTATTTTCTCCTTACTCTCTACACTTTGTCAACACTTAATGACAAGAGAAGATTCTTGAGGAGTTCCCATCCACAGCAATGGGAATGAGGATGACAAATGCTGCAGTAAATCATCCAGTTATTGAATCAAAGAGAAGAACATATTCTGTTCTAATTGCTGGTTAATGTTGGCTTTAAATAACCACCAGTAATTAATACGAAAAATAATGGTAACATCATTAATAGGTTTAATTCTATCCCTCCATTTACAAGCACAAGGCACCCTAGTCTTCATAATCCTAACTTTGGCTCCCAACTGCATCCGTAAACCAAGAATTCCCAGAGCTGCACCCCATCTCTTTTGCTTTCCACGACTGTAGCCAGCCCAAAATCTCGAAAGGATCAGCACTTCTCTCTCCTGCCCTATTTCAAACACGCCACCCAAACCTGGCAGAACAAGCTCCTGAGCGGCAACGTAGGACGGTCACAAAGGCGGAAGAAGTGCAATACAGCAAGGAGGAGTGCGCCCTGCCACTCCACAACCCCTCTGCTATTTTCTCACACCCTCAGAAACCCTCTCGGAGCTGCTGCTGGGAGGCGGCAGGTTCACAGCCCACCGGGAGAAAGAGACCACAGATCACTGCGGGTCATCCTGAACCTGTTACCACTTACACAACCAGCAAGCAAAAAGGGAGCTGGTTAGAGGTTGACAGCCCTAATAAACATCACTCTGCTGTACCCTGAAGCTACTTCTGAAAGCAGCACGCTGCTAGTCTCCCAGACACTGACTTCAACTGGAAGATGTAAATGAAAACAACTTTTTTTTTCCACATACTGCATTTTATGGGTTTCTTTGTAACTTCTTCCAGCTTTTTGCTCAGTAATAAGCGAATAAATGCTTTAAAGAATTTGCATGTATGCAAGATTTAAAGAAAACATAATTAATCTAACAGAACCACTGCAAAAACCAAAACATATTTCAACTAAATCACATTTCCTAGTAAGGCCACTGGAATAAGTACAGCTGTTTTCAGAAATAAAGCCTGAAAGTGGCTTCCAATCTCTAAGAAAGGATTTATATTTGGTGTGTGCTATAGTGCTCTTTTTTTTAATGATCATAGAATCATAGAATCATAGAATGTTAGGGGTTGGAAGGGACCTCTGTGGGCCATCTAGTCCAACCCCCCTGCCGAAGCAGGGTCACCTACAGCAGGCTGCACAGGACCTTGTCCAGGCGG
>Ga0065711_1045544_pt1 | contig 13413 bp, 8 predicted proteins | sample Hoacrofraction12_FD_59098 | JGI IMG/M metagenome (GOLD analysis project Ga0065711, IMG submission 59098) | Hoatzin crop microbial communities from Cojedes, Venezuela - Epithelial fraction 12 v2 (version 2) | ecosystem: Host-associated > Birds > Digestive system > Esophagus > Crop | place...
AAAAAAAAAAAAAAAAAAAAAATTAGAGTATACAAGAATGACCTACTTAAAAAAATTAAATTGGAAAAAGGAGTAATGGCTTGTAGCTATGGGATAATGGAATTTGGGACACTGGTGACTACACTTCATCCTAATCTTGCTTTTAATTGACAACAGATGTGTTTGTGCTTTATTGTGGAAGGACTTTGTGATCAACATACCTTTGCTGCATGAAACGCTCATCCTTTTTATGATACTGTTCAGAGCAAATAGTCCAGGATTCCAATGTCCAGGTCCAGGATTTTCATTTGAATCCATTTGCATTGTATTCTGAGGGAAATTCACTCTGATAATTGAAAAAGAAACAAACCAATCCACCCAGTCTCTTTATCCCTCAAACCCCACTTTCTCTCTGAACGCTGAAACTTCTTTCTGTTCAAAGGATGATGTAGTGAAGGCCAGTGTTTCCGATGAACATTGTGTGGCAGGTTAATGTTATCCCTGTTGAGAATATTTGGGGTAGTGACTCCTTCTTTCTGCATGGTGCAAGGGATTGCTGTTTCTGATCTGACTCTCTGGGCATTATTCTGATACAAATATGTTAATTGACGTAACTTAAATAAAATTTTAAGTAAATTTAAATTTCATGGTATTTAAAATTTAAATACCATAGCTCTGGAGCCCCCAGCACAAGAAGTGCATGGACCTGTTGGAGTGGGTCCAGAGGAGGGCCACAAAGATGATCTGAGGGCTGGAGCATCTCTTCTGTGAGGACAGGCTGAGAGAGTTGGGGATGTTCAGCCTGGAGAAGAGAAGGCTCCAGGGAGACCTGATTGCAGCCTTCCAGTACCTGAAGGGTGCCTATAGTAAAGATGGGGAAAATCTTTTCAGCAGGGCTTGTTGCAATAGGACAAGGAGTAATGGCTTTGATCTAAGGGAGGGTAGATTTAGACTGGATATAAGGAGGAAATTTTTTACAGTAAGGGTGGTGAAGCACTGGCACAGATTGCCCAGAGAGGTAGTGGAGGCCCCATCCCTGGAAGCATTCAAGGTCAGGTTGGACAGAGCTGTGAGCAACCTGGTCTAGTTGAAGATGTCCCTGCTCACTGCAGGGGGGTTGGGCTAGATGACCTCTAAAGGGCCCTTCCTACCCAAAGCATTCTATGATTCCATAACATATGGATTGGAGAAGTTAAAACAGAATTTAAGCGACTTCCATGTTGTAATGACAGGTAAAATCAATGAGTCTGAAACCTCCTCTTCTAGCACTAGACTTACTTTATTCAGTGCCCATATTCTGAAACTTAATGAAAGCATGCTGTTTTCAAGAGAAGATTCCTTTACAAGGAAATTCTTAGTGATAAACCATTTGAAATAACATTTTTCAACTTACCATAGTTTTTTCACCCACAAATTTATTATCATTTTCTCATTCTTCTTGATGAAAATGGCATTTTTACGTCTTAGCAGTTTATCTATAGGTTCAGTCCATAAGCCCCTCCACCTTAAAAGTTCACAGTAGATTTGGTGAGATACTATGTGCCTTGGGGAGCCTAAATGATTTAGTAAAATCCCCACCCTTCATCCCCTTCCAAATATGACAGTCAGAACTCAACATGAGAATAATTACAGCTGTGCAGTTACGGCAGTTCTGAAAGACAGGGTAATATGAAGACTCCAGAGGAAATGTTAACAATTCTAATAGTTGTTCATAAAAGGCAGAGAGACACTGTCAAACCAGAGGTTTAAACAAAGAATAGGTTAAAATAAAAAAGAGAGAAAGACTTAAAGGCCATCGAGGGCCAGCTGAGCCATGGTACTGAGGAGAAGCAACAAAAAACTTGTTGTCTAAAATGCTGATGCCTTGCTAGAAAAAAAAGACACGTCTTATTATCTGCCCCACTAGAGAAGTCACAGGGGGATGCAGAGGAAAGAAATAAATCTCTTTCACTACCTCTTTCTGAAATACTAAATTAAGGCTACATTTGACGAAGAAAAAGTGTTTCATCTGTGCTGCACATAGTGAACTATTGGTACAACTGCTGCATTTATACAAATTGAATGGCATGCTATTGTCCATCATCTTTTTCTTTTCCTTTTTTTATCCTCATTTTGAATAATTCATGGGAAAAATGATCACTTCATAATGCCACAAACTCACAGCAGGCAAAACTAATTTTACATGATATGAAAACAGATTTTATTTATTTAAGAGTAATATTTAAAGAAAACAACAACTTTTTTGACACCAGCTGCTGGGAAATAAATAGAATATTTTATGACAGAAAAAAAAAATCCAAATGCGTTAAAAGCTGTTCCTGAGAGATGGATTAAAAAATAAAATATAGACGTTGGGCAGATTAAATTTAAACTTGGTGGTCACTGATGTAATTCTGCTCCTCAGGGGAGTGAAGGATAGTTTTCTGGAGGAAAGGAGAGTTCAGAAGAGTGGTAAGCTGTGCACAAGAAGTTCTCTGAATAGCTGGTCTCTGTGTGCTGGTGACTGGGGACAGCTTGGGTGGTGACAACTCCACAAGACCTTTTACATCCTCTGGACCAGATGGGGTGTTTTCCCTCAAGTGTCCATTGCATGAGAAGCAAGCATCTTTTTTTGTCTAGTTTTTCCCCATTTTTTTTTTGTCTAGTTTTCCCATGTCTGACCTCGGCTCTTTAGCAGGAGGAAGCACCGAAGAGCGAGGATGCAATGTGAAGCTACAGCTTTGGTTTGGTTTTTTCCCCTTGGAGTGGCTTGGTGAGTGCTGCAAGAGGTATTCTGGAGGGGGAAAAAATACATGTAACAATAAAATAGGTCTGTTAATGGTGCTGTGCGCCCCTTTTCCTTTGCCTTATGGAGAAGGGGGACGGAGAGCTGCCCATCAGCGCAGGGGGCCTGAGGGCAGGCAGTGCGCAGGCCTCTCCCCGCGACGCGATGAGGCGTGGGGCTGGGCCCGGTGCCACCGGCCCCCTTGGGCTTCGTCCCGTTGGCCCGGGAGTCTGGGGAACTGGGGGGTCAGCGCCCGGTTCCGGCAGCACGGGGCCAGGGGAGGAGGTGGAGAGCAGGAGGAGAGCTGCACTGTGTTTTAGCATGAGGGCAGTTGGAACACATGCCGTCGGTAATATAAATGTTGTTTATTGCATTTTTATATAAAATTGTTTAACTTAAAAACTCTTAGTGACAGAGGGAATGTAAATCTGAGGCTGAGAGCCTGAGTCACCGGCAGAAGTTTATTATTATCCCTGATAACAGCTGAATTCCAGCCTTCCTGCGTGCTATAAAATGGGGCAGTTTTGTCTATTATTGGCGCTGTGTGCACCGCTATAGCTAAGGGTTTGTCAGCAGTTCAACTGTAAGCCCCGGTTTTCACGGGTTTGTAACTCGGCTGTTAAAAATTCACTCCTGAGGCTGAAACTTGGCACCGGAGATGGAGTCTCTACAAGTTATGCTGAAACTTGGGCTGTCCTCGGGCAGCGTCCTGACAGTGCCGAGAGACACCGAGGTGTGTGTACGGCTCCTTTCCAAAGACGAGAGAGAGCAAGGACAAGGGCCCGGCATTTTGTGCCTTTCATTAAAAACTGCGCTGCGGTTGGATTCGGGCTTGCTAAGAAGGAGCACCGCGATGCCCCTCAGTATTCTAGCACATGTCTGGAGTCTGGAAAGACTTTTATTTAAATCTTACAAAACTTAGCAGTTCTCTTCCTTGTTAGTTTTACGTGGAGAAAAACCCATCGAGCCCTTTGTGTGTATTTATTTAAGTGGGGATTAAACGCACTGTTGTTTTGCTATGCTTTAAGGTTTAAACACCGTTTAATGTTTCCGTTTAGTTGCCACTAATTAGTTAATATTTGTATAAGGTTTGGCCCTATAACATGCCCTAAGCGTCTGAAGTATATTGTTATTTAATACTTCCGGTAATATCTTCCAAGAGAGGGATTTCAAGGCCGTAATACAGACGTTAACAGCTGGGTAGTTCCAATGATGCAACCTTTGCTCTGCTCCCACATCGTCTGGTAGAAGGCGTGCTGCAGCCACGCAAAGAGAGCATGGTTTGGTGGATTTGTACGCTCTAGTTCATCAAGGTATGAGGATCAATGCTTTTTTTGAAGGGACGTTCATTTTTCGAAGCGGTTGGATGCTTTTATGGGGTTGTCGTCTTGAAAGCAATGCCAGCGGGTTACTTTAGATTTTGTAGCTGGTCATGGTGATCAGAGAGTACTTTTGGTGCTGCAGACTGTCAGGAATCCTTTAAAGGAAGCAAGTGAATAGTGGTAACTCTTCGTGTGATTATATAGATTTGTGAGTAGGTAAGTCCAACTGTGAAATTTGAAGTCAACCTGGGAAAATGAACCTTTCTGTACATCAGAACCAAAAGCATGGGCAAAAAATCACCAGAGAGAAGGTCTATTTGAGGGGCACCAAGAGGCAAAGAGTAAAAAAAAAATAAAAAAAATCTGTGTTTAAAAATCAGCCTCTGACACATATGGTAAGAAGAATGTTATCATTCATAAATATAAAATATATATTTGAAAAAACATGTGGTTATACTTTGCACATACAATTTTGTTTAGATTTTTTCAGCACTTAACCCATTAAGGATCTAATTCTTGACTTATATATATTGATTAAAGAACAGCACTACAAATTAAATTGGCCTGGTGAAACAAATTCTCTTCTCTTACGCAGTCATAAATCAGAAACAACCCTGGATTTTCGTACAGTGTTCTGGATTTACACTAGCATATATCTAAAATAAAAATTTGGCCAGCTGTCTAAAATTTGGGAGTCTCAATTTGTGTTGTGAGGTGGCAGTTGATTGGCATAGACCTCTTTGCTGAGGTCATCTGCTCTGTCCGCCAACATCCACGCCTGCAAAAAATTTTCGTTTTCTTAGTACCCACCGTTCTTGATGGATGACTCTCATACCTAACCCTGATTATTTCTAGAGAAAATAGTCTTTTGGGATTTGCTACCGAATATTTAAATGTCTTATTGCATTGGAAATAGTAAATCCATGTAAAGAACTGTAACTAGCAATGTGGCTGAGTGCACCTCCTGGAACTAACTTTTTGCTAAACTTTGTTCAGACTCGGGCACTCTTGGCAGAGCGTGTGAAAGGGCTTGAGGTCAAGGGGGTGCATAACTGATAGAGTTTTGTGTGATCTGTCTTCGAGGTCTCAGTTTAAAAAGCATCATTAACTCAGTGTTACCTTTCAATGCCTTTCTAAAATCTTTCATTTTAGACGAGAGGCCTGCATGCAGAATTTAAGAGGCTTATTCTCTTACACAGAAATAATGCTGCTAAGCTGCTAGAAATCTCAGCAGCTTAATATAAATGTTCAAATAAAAAAGTTAGTATTTTAACTGTATAACCTTCAAATATAATTAATAATGAAATCCTAAGCAGGAGCCTAGGGGAAAGCATTTGGATTCTTTCTATTTGTGGAATAGGTGCAGGTCTCTAGTGTGCAGTTGAAAATAGGGACTAAATATGAGCTGATGATTTGGAAATCACTAATATGTGCTGCTGAATGCAGTCATAGTTGGGATATAAAGTAGAGCACAGGAGAAAATGAAAACAGCGGGACCTGGGCCACCAGCTTCACGCTCAGATAAATTCCAGACTTGCATACTAGGTGGAGGTATTCAGATGCAGAGTTTTTTCATTTGGCCTGAGGATTAAATTAGGTTATCCTGCCAGTGCAGGAGGTAGTGTGTATATATATTTTCTTTTTTTTCTTCATTCTCTTACCAGCACCACCCAAATTATTATTCTGGAGCGTATTTACAGAAGACAAAAGTCACAGTAAAAGGGTGTGTCATGGCCTCCTGTTTGAACCCATTAAGTTTTCTAGCACAGCAAGATGATTTCCAGAAACACTGCCTCCCAGAGAAAGAAGATGTTATCAAGAGTTAATCTGAAGGTGGTGGTCATATTCTAACGCAGAAAAGGCAGAAGGAAACCGTCCAGGTAATCAAGAGCCCTCTCAAGAGCAGCGCGTGTTCTCGTTGCTCTTTCAGCTACTCTTTCCAGAACCTGTGTACCATTCCCATGCTTGAAGGATGCATGGGAGGGCCACCAGTTTGCTCCTTGATGTAGTGCTTAAGCTCTGCAGGAATATTAGCTGTAAACAGGAACTATGTCATTATGTGCCAGAATTTTGGCCTTGATAATGAAATAAACAGAGAGGAAAACTGTCTGAAGATACTTCACACGTAAGGGATGTCCACACAGTACTCTTCCAGAGTGTAAGTGGAAAAGGCAGAAGCCCTGAAAATGACTGATTATTTCTTTTTAATTTCCAGCTCTTTAAGGAGCTTGCAGCACGTGCTGTAGGTTTGATTAAGGTATAAATGAGGGCCAAATATGAGTGGAAAATGAAGTTCAGTGTACACAGTAGTCAGCATTTACACATCGCTGTCACACTGTGTGACCCAAGGTATTGCAGTTGTTTCCGACATAGGTATCAGTTGCCGTTTTACTGACGGTTTCTGGAAGAGTGATGGTGTTGGCTAATGGAGCAATTGTACTACTTGTCAGAGAAGAAAAAATTGGTTTTAGGCTTGCCTTTTATTACAACACCCAGAAGTGGTTGGTGATGCCTAAAAGGGAAAACACAAATGTCAAACTGTTACTTCACATAGCCTGTTTTTCAAACAGGAACAAGCAGAAATCTCATAGAATGTGGAAAAGATGCTACAGATTCACTTTCAGTCTACTCTCCTAGACCCCCGCCCCCAGCAAGGTAGCTACCAGGGCTGCATTTCAGTCCTGGGGCCACCTCCTGTGTTGCAGGCCATGTTGTGGTGTACCCTGTCCGTTCTCTTACAGTGGCTGCATCATCCCTCCTCCACCTCTCAGCAGCCGTAACTCTTCACTGCTGGAGCCATAGCCTGGGTTTTGGTGATCGTCTGTGCTGGTTGTAGGAGAATCTCTGTTCTATGCTGCCTTCTCCTTAGGAAAAATGATGAGCTGATGGAAATACTCACTTGTCCATATCCAGCCCATTGCTAACCAATTCATTAATACTTTCAGATTATGATGAATCTTTCTCCCATCTCAAGCAATTGAAGTATGTACTAATGAATGACTGTTTAGCAACTTCAGGTTGGTTATCTAATCCTGAAGTCTTTTATGTAATCTTTCACGTGTGATGGTCGTGTCTAAATGTACCTTGCGCCATTAAAAAAATTACTTGTTTTCTGAAGCCAGAAGCTGACTTTTTTTGAAGTTGCAGGAATTGCAATAAAGTAAAAATCAAGTTTTCTCCTTACTCTCAGTTTGGAAGAATGTTCTGGGCATCTTAAGACATTGGTAGATAAAGATACCAGATATCCAAAATATTAGCAGATTCCTCTAATAACATATTTTAGAGTTTTGTTTGAGGTCATAATTTTCTTTAGCAATGTTTGTTAACTTCATATCTCCATAGGGCATACAAATTGTTGATCTTAGCCAAAATCAGATATTAAGTGCTTAATAGATCTGGAATGCAGGTCTAGTCTTTGGACTTCTTTAGCTGTCAGTTAGATGCAGAAGACTTTTTTTTTTTTTTCTTTTTCTTTTGTCAAGATGGTGCTTCTTGGTGATATGTAGTCTTTCTCCCACCTCAAGAAGTTAATGAGAAGCCCTCTTGTCATAGGGTTTATTTGTATCAGGACTGCTGAAAGTGGTAGAGAAGAAGAATGCACTTCCAGTAATTTTCAAGAAACATTAAGTTCAGTGAGCACTGGAATTCAAGAATCTCGATTTTCTGCAGGTTAGTGTTACGGTTGATTGACTTGCTGCCTAAGAAGGCGTGACCTTTCACTGAAGTATTTTCTGGTTTTTGAGATGTTTATAAATGCAATTCTGTGGTGCTTAAGGTATGAACTTGTACTGTTGATTCTGTCTCAGAGACATTAATAGTGTCTCTATGCCTGCCTTTTTTTTGTGAAGCTTGTAGGAATCAGCTTTTTTATTCAGGGTTATACCCCTCTGGCAAATTTGGTTGAAACTGGTAAATTAAAAGAGTATTAGGTAGAGGATGTGTCCAGACAGTACAATTTTACCCTTAAGGAGACCAAGAGAAAAAGCTGCTATCCAGAGATAGGATATCCTTAGTTATTCCAGGTTTAAGCAATTATTTGCTCTATGACCTTTGGCAAACCACTTGTCTCTTTACACAGTAAGAAAATATCGACTGATTGAATCAGTCTCCACGTGGGATGAGGGTCATTTTCAGATTCCTGACTGAGGATCTCGAGGCTCTTTATTGCCAAATACTGAGAAGGTAGAAGGTAATGATAAACAGGCTGTCAGTATTTTCTTAAGATATGCTGACGTATGTCTTCATAATGATTCATACTGAAAGGTTTGAGCAGGTTCTGCTGATTGAGTAATGCAGGTGAAATGTTTCTCTGAATTGAGGACAGTTTGGGTATGGACTGTGCAGCTTGAAGAAAGGACACCTAAGAGAATTTATGGGTGTGAGAGGTTTAAAAAACATTAGCTTATTGTTAACAGAAAGACCTCCCAGAAGCTGAGACATTTGTTTAACTCTTCATGTACTATCTATGATTTATTGCCAATTGAAACTTGCTGTAAGAGAAACAGAGTACGTAAGTTTACTTGCTTGGGTTTTTTTGGGTCATACACTAGCAAATCTGTGAGAAGTAAAGCATCAAGGCTTCTTTTTCAGTCCTTTCACCTGTCTGTAATGTATGCTAGAGCAAATCACCCCCATCTTTTCTTATTTGATCATGTGATGTGACACGTCAGCTGTGCGGTGAGACGCTGGATATCGGCGTCAGTTACAACGAACAAGTGTTTGGAAGATGGATAAGTCAGGCGGGCTTAAAGCTTAAAAACAAATCTTCACTAGATTGGCATTCATAAACAATACATATAACTAATAGTTATTAATCATTATTAGTTACTTTCACTGTATATTCAAACAGTTGGTTCTTAACAATCCCATTCTGCATTATCTGTGAGTGTACAGTACCACAGAGCTGATGCCTTGTGGTTGTCTACAGTCCCAGGTGGTCTTAGTCATCGAGGTTGAGGTCATCAGTCAAGAGCTCTTTTGTGGGGGAAGTGATTGCTTTATTCCTCTTTTTTTTTCATTTGCTCTTCTTCGAGACTTTTATTCTTCTCACCCTTCTTCCCCCCCACCACCAAAAGGGGGGTAATATGATCTGCTCCCAGCATTAGCTTATTTTTAAGACAAACACTTGCTCTATTTCTGCCAGACATTTTCCCAGCTTGATCTTCAAGATTATTCATTCTGTTTCCAGCAGATACCTTTCCTGCCTGTTCTGTGTCCTTTCTTTTATCCTGCGAATTTTAGTACTTCTCACATATTTTCCTGTACCCCCTTTTCTGCAGCAATAACATAAGTATCCATTTGCCCCTTTGTGATTATATGTTACTTACATACTGGTGCTTAGCTGTATTACAAAATGCTTATGCATTTTGTCAAGTTACGCTGTTAGTGTTATGGTCTTACAAAATATAATATACTTATGTCAGTGACTGATTGCAGGTACTTATGTTTGGATTCAAGGCAAGCAAATATCAGTTATACCCAACCTAGCGTGCTTCTGCTTTAAGTGTGCAACGGCCTCTGCTTTGTCTACGCCATGGGCCTTCCAAAAGAAGGAACCTTCTGCGTGGGTCAAGCTCTTTCACAGAATTTGTTTGATTTCTCTCTGGTGGTGTGGGAAGCTTCTGTGATGCTCCCTAAGTTGGAAGGATAGTGAGAATAACAGGTACGGCTCTGCATAGAAGATGACTTGTTGTTCATGGCTTTTCATTGGCTATTGTGTGACCTCCAGGAGACCAGAATTGTTCTGATTAACTCAGTTTGCTGTCCCTGTGGCCCTTGAACTTTGATTCCTTTTTGTGTATGCAGAGTTTGAGCTGTTTGTCAGGCATGAGGCTGGCCATTTGAGATGTCATAAATTTCACGTCTTGATTATGTAATCAAATGGTTGGTGTTTTCAGAATTTGTAATAGTTCTTCATAAAAGGGAGAGGATGTGTTGTGTTGTTTTGGGGGGATTTTTTTTTTCTGTGGTATGGAGAGTTGAGATGAAGCTGCTTCCTCTACAGGGGTCTGTGACGCTACCAAATTTTCCATAGTTACTACTACCACGTAAGGTTTTCTGTACTCTTTGGTCTCTGAGTCTTATTTTCTATTCTGTGGGGAGTCTTCAGTGAATATCAGCCAGCAGGCATAATGCAAGAAATCTCGGAGGTCATCACTCAGAAGTTACATTAGACTATGCCAAATTATATTTAATGCATTTTTTTCGACTCAGGACCTTGCTTTATTTTTACCAACAGTTATTAGCAGTTGTCCCAGTTGTCAAAAGATGATGGGAAACTGTGTATGACAAAGACCACATTAGGATGTGTCTACAAATGAGGTGTGAAGTCTTGAGCTATGTAGCCCTTATCTGTAGTGGAGAAAAATAGGAGGCTGCTTCTGGGCATCTCTGTAGACAGGGCCAGAGGGGTGGTGGTGTAACAGATGAGTTCATCACTATGTGGTTCCTGTGGCATTGCTTACACAGCGTCAGTGTAGCATGATGCCTTGCTTAGATGCAGAATGAAGTACTGACTGTGAGGAGGTGGTTAAAAACTGCAGTTTGGAAGGGAAGATCCTAGACCTTCTCTAATGTTCCTTCATGTTGTTTTGTTTATGCCAAGCGGAAAGGCCTGCTGTTTTGGTTTTTAATGTACAACCCTGTTGGCATGGTGTGACATGATGAACCACTGTGCTACTTGGTTGCAAGAAGGGATCTGCACTGATGATTCACTTCATTTTATTGCTTCCCTTCACCCTTGGCTCTGACTATGTGGTGTATTGTTTTAGCTTTTAATCTTCCACTAATGGCACTGGTATTCTAGGGTGAGTGATACTAACAGAGTTATCTGTAGGAGTTCCACTGGCAGTAGCACTCATTTGATTGTTCTTGGATAGATGCAAGCTCAGGTTTGGATCTTTGCACTTTAATCTCCTTTTGAGAGAGTTCAGTATGATCAGAAAAGAAGGAAACAGATTTTTTTTTTTTCTCCTCAAAATTCTTTTCCAGTTTGGCTTATCTATCTGTGTCTCCTTCAAGTAGTGACAATGACAGAAATTCTTTTTCTTTACGTTACTAGAGGACTTCTTGAAGTCATTAGATGAGATTACACACAGTTTCAATTCTATATTTAAAGGCCTGTTGGTTCTTTCAGCAAGATGTGTATTTTTCCAAGTAATGCTTAAGAACTTGCATTAAGAAACTTAACAAACAGCATTTTGAACACCTGGAAGACTAAAAATCACTTTCCTGCTTAATCCCTCTAACTTTAATATTAAATGTAATCATCCAGTGTTCTGCATCCACCAATGCAGAAGTTGTCCACCATACCTTTCAAGAAAATAGTATTGTACCATTCAAAGTGCAAAGGGAAGGTAAAACAGAAAAGAATAACAGTATCCTGAAAAGAAAAAAAAGGAGAAAAGTGTTTAGTAAAGGAAGCTATGACAGCATTGTACCTATAACCTGAACTGCATGAATTTTAAGTTGTCTTTTATAAACCATATCTGATAAAAAGAAAACATGAAATTTACATAAAACATGAGAAAATTTGCGATTGGTACAAGTCATGTACCTCAGAGATGCATACATGGTTATGAAAAGAAAAGAACACCTGCATTTCTTTTATATATGTATATATATCTATGTGTGTATAAACAAAAAATTTTCAAAGCAAAAGTGCCGAAGTGTCTTTTTACTCTCTTTCCTCCCCCATCCGTACTGTACTTCCAACTTTCAGACTCTTTATTACAGAAAACAAAAAAAGGCACAGATTTCAATTTTTTTGGATTGCAAACTATCTTTAAAGATCCCTTCCACTTTAATATTTCTGGCTTCTGGCTTTCAAACAATTGCCATTTTACCTAAAAGGGCAACGTGTTTACAGATTGTATGTGAAGCCACTTTTGAGAGTAATGTGTTTCCTGAACATCTCTATTTTTAGCACAGTGATAGCGCAAAGCTAAGAACCCTTCCTAATTGGAACTATACTTGTGGGAACTTAAAGATAGGGTTCTTAATTTTTTCCTGATATGGACACATCTTAGTGGGGGAGGCATCGTAGGAAATTTGAGACAATCCTTCGCTTGTTCATAGCTGTGAGGCTTCTCCCCCCTCGAAGTTTGAATTGTGTAGTTTTCTATTGGAGAACTAACTGTGGTTGCTTCCAGTGCAAAAATGAATGTATTTTTAGATGTCTGTCTGCTTTTGTTTTTGGTTTTTTGTTGTTTTTTTTTTTTTAATCCAGTTTAGCAACTGGGAATAAGGTAAGCCAGATCTATGTGACTAACAAGTTTTCTGCAGGCCATCAGCAAGAGTCTCACCAGTGGTATGTGGACCATCATGCTGCTTTAAGAGAAATGGTGGTAGTGCATGACTCTTCAGAAGTCCTACAAATAAGCACTGGAACGTTTTGTTAGCATTTTGAGGACAATAAGGGAAGGCAGATTTAATAGGCTAATATGTTTAAGTGGCCTTGGTACCATCTTACTTAACACAGTGGGATTTTCTGCAGCCTGCAGAGGTGGGAAATAGTTCTGTACACATTTACTGTGTAGGACTTCCTCCTTTTGGGCTTAATGTGGCTTAGAACAAAGAAAAAACAACTTTTATCGTGTAATTCATCAGTGGAAGAAGCATTTTAAAATACATTAGAGAGATCTTTATTTATCTCTGTGAACATCAGGGCCCTGTTGTACCGGTTATTTTTTATTAATGCAGACTTCCAGTCAACAAGGACAGAAAGGAGATTGCTGACTATGTAGAATTCTGGGCTAGTTTGGCTTACAGCTTTCGACATGGGAAGTTTCTCTTTTGCCCAAATACAAAGTTCAGTCACAGTTTGGAAATATAAAGCCATTAATGTTACAGGGCATTGTTAAAGGGTAAAAAATTAAGCTAAAAGAGAGAAATGTATGAGGGAGAGTCTTGAGTCAGATGGTCACAGCAGATGGGGAGCTACTGGAGAGTCCAGCAGAGGGCTACAAGGATGAGGAGGGGACTGGACCATCTCTCCTATGAGGAAAGGCTGAGGGAGCTGGGCTTGTTTAGCCTGCAGAAGAGAAGGCTAAGAGGTGACCTTATAAATGCCTACAAATATCTTAAGGGTGGGTGTGAGGAGGATGGGGTCAGACTCTTTTCGGTGGTGCCTAGTGACAGGACAAGGGGCAGTCGGCACAAACTGAAGCATAGGAAGTTCCAGCTGAACATGAGGAAGAACTTCTTTATTCTGAGGGTGATGGAGCCCTGGAACAGGTTGCCCAGGGAGGTTGTGGATTCTCCTTCTCTGGAGATATTCAAGACCCACCTGGACAAGGTCCTGTGCAGCCTGCTGTAGGTGACCCTGCTTCGGCAGGAGGGTTGGACTAG
>Ga0065711_1045545_pt1 | contig 13413 bp, 12 predicted proteins | sample Hoacrofraction12_FD_59098 | JGI IMG/M metagenome (GOLD analysis project Ga0065711, IMG submission 59098) | Hoatzin crop microbial communities from Cojedes, Venezuela - Epithelial fraction 12 v2 (version 2) | ecosystem: Host-associated > Birds > Digestive system > Esophagus > Crop | place...
TTTTTTTTTTTTTTTTTTTTTAAATAACACTGAAACATCCCTAGCAGCCAGAGCTGGGAGGGCAAGTTCATGAAGCACTACCAAGCCCTCACCCAGTGCAGCAAGGGAAGCTGAGCGAGTAGCTCGCAAAAACAAGCCGGGCATTTTATTTCCAATCTGGAGAAAGAATACAAGCCTGGATTGCAAAGGAGCTTGGTGTAAGGGAACTCAGGCTGCGGAGACCTGAGCAGAGACCTAAGGACAGGGACAAACAGCAGCGTGCAACAGGTTTTTAAAATGTACAAATGCATAAAAGCTCTCCTGTAGGTACAGCCTGAATCCCACCGGCAACGTCGGCCACAGAATAAACATGACAACTAGGACTTGACATCATGCACAAGTAAATATTTCTGATGTTATAAAGCAGTATCAGAGAGCAGCCGTACTGAGCTCATTCAGCACATACCACAAAGTACATATACACAGCATGCACTCCCAGGGTACGGCACAGCCTGCTCCTAAAATATCGGACATTCAGCTGAACAAAGTTTTTTGAGGGGCTGCAGATAATGAGGGAGAGGAGTTTCATGTGGCAGATGCTAGCTTGGGTCCCTGAATAGCAGTGTCAAGATACCCCTCAGATGCTAGCAGAGATCAGCTGGACAGCCCTGGGATGGGAGCACGGCCTCGTCTGAAGGCTCAGGAAGGGTCCGTGGTGAAGCATCCCAGGATCATCGATGGAGAGCGCAGTGCAGCAGAGCCACTGGTCACTGGAAAGCTGAGCTGGCAGGAGGAGGGGGACTTCTGCGAGCAAGATGAGTCAGCAGCTCAGCGCTTCAAAATGCCAAGCCCTCCATCACAGGAGTGGCAAGGAGGAAGGATTTACTGCAGCTGGCATTTCTAGAGGAAAATAATTTACCTTAGCCTTTTAATGTTAAGCAATGCATAGAGAGCTTGCTAAAAAAACCACCCCAAAACGACGTGAAATATTGTGGTATTATCTTTAGGAGAAGATTAGTCGACTGCGCCTTTGCTGTTTTGTTCAGACCATGAGGTCTGGATGATGCATTAGGAAGCACACTTTTGAAATCATTTTTATCCTCAGGCATGACATGTAGAATAGGTATGTGTAGAATGCACACCTATGGGCGTCTACCACCCTCACATTATCAACACAATAAACCAAACTGTTCTTTTCCTTATTTATACCTTTTTTTTTTTTTTCCATTGGTGATAATGTCAAGGAACTGGAGCGTTTGGCTTCAGCATTAAACGAATCGCTAACCACAATCTCTCTGAGCTGATCCAGCTTCCTCCTGGCAGCCCTCTAATGTTAACACAAGTATGAGCCCCACAAACACTGGAATAAAGAATATGGAGAGGATCCTAAGCCCAAAATTGAGCTATGGATCCCCTCCAAGCTCAGGAATGTTTTGTGTTTCTTCCAGTTACCCAGGCCAGGTCTTCAGCTGCTGCAGCTAAGCAGCGGTGGGGTTGCTGTGCCCACGTTCCTGTTCCCCGTCCTCTCCGAGGAAAAGGCAGGGAGCCAGGCCCCGCCGCGGGTCGGGTCCAGCCCACAGCCCACCAGCGGCAGCTCGGCGGTCGCTCCCAACCACGGAGCATTCCCAAGGCTCTCTGCCGAGCTTCCCGCCATCCCGGCAGGGACGGAGGCAGGGGGGTTGCCCAGACTCCGGACGGATGGGCTGACAGGGAGTCTCTTGGCAGGAGAAGGGGCAGCCGAGAGCAGTGCTGCAGATCCAGGCAGGAGAAGGGAAAATCAGCTCCACTTTCCTCTGCCTGTGCCAGCCTCCCCATCCCTGAGATGTGTAAGGACATACTGCCTCCCCCTCGCGCAGATCCAGTTGCTGGAGTCCTCAAAGTACTTAAATATCAACTTCCCAGGGAGGTCTCTTTAATCTTTGTTTATAAAGGGGGTAAACAGAAAGGTTAAGAGAAATGCCCGTGATCTGACTTTTTGGGAAGGCAGAAGTTGGTTGCTGCTGAGGAGTGCCGAAAATGCTCACGCTCTCCTCAAGAATAAACCATCAGGAAAATTAGGCTGTCATCTCTCAAATAGCAAACTAGTCTCAAAACAAAAAAGTTCCACCCAGGGCCCTCAAGTCCTTCTCTAGCTATCCAGCAGCATTTAACGCTTTCCCTAACCATGGCACACACACCAGGGATTCCTCTACAGAGCCTGGCATGCAGTGGACCTTGTGTATCAAAGATTCAACAGCACACAAGTCTCCAAAGGCAAAGCATTACCTGGATATTTAAGATGTTTAGCTTCAGATGTCAGACCAATTTAAAATTAAAGCCATGTCACCAGTATTTTTTCCATGAATGGCATATTAATGTATGCTTCTACGCCACACACACACACACAAAAATAGGCTTAAAGCCTATAAACATCAAATCTACAACTGTGCTACTTCTACCTCTCACTACAGAGGTGAAAACATAATCAAAAATCAAAGGGTAAAATGTCGGCTTCCTCTGTGCTAGAAGTCTATGAAACTAATCCACACATACAAAAGGAACTGGGAAAAAGATTTTTAGAGAAACCTGACTTGCATTTGCAAAGTCCTAAGAAGCACTGCAAACAATGGAGATTAAAAAATTGAAACTCTTTCAAAAGAAAGCAAAGCTTCTGACTCTAAAGGGGTTTTAAACTGAGGCACGTTTGGTTTCATTTCATTCAGAGCTTGAGCCAAGCCACAAAATTTAGGTCTGACCATTTCCCAAAGTTCAGAGCATTTTGAATCCACAGATTTTGGTTTGGACCCAATGCTAATGCTGTTATTGTATGGGTCAAATATCTTATTATAATGATGGTAAACAGCAAGAGAAAGCTCTCTAACTGGCCAGGGCTCCCTCTGCCAGTTAATCACGAAAATGTTCACAGCAATGGAATGAAGGATGATGCTGTGGATACCAGAACTGGCCACGAAGACTGTAGCACTTACGCAGCACATCAGTGAAGCAGTATCTGTACCCCGGGTTAAGCAAACTCATAGGCTGAAGCCTAAATGCCTATTTACTACTGTTCTTGAGGTGTCAAAAAGAACCTTCAGGCTACTGCCGTATTCAAACCTGCTCCTGACCCCATCACTTTGCCCATCTGCTTTCAGAAGTTTCCATTCACATGTCTACGCAGACGAAGACATCTTCCATTCACCTCCCACCACCTCACCAATACTGAGTGGAAGGGAGCGAAGATCATGGACAACTGAACAGAATTTGAATTAAACCACACATGAGGTTACCTTACCCTAGGGTGAGGGCAATGACTGTCAGACGTGGAACGGCTCTGTTCCCTGCAAGGACAGGAGCAGGAGAAACAGCTACAAGCAGGGACCATTGTAAAAAGCCTAAGAGAGGTACACAAAGCTGAAGAATGTATCACAGCAACAACCACGTACAGCAGTAAACAGCTTTTGTTCTTCTGTAGAAGCATAAGCTTTCCTATGCAGATCTTAAAGCACGTCTCAAACGCCTTGCGATGCATCCATCCTGGTGGGAGTCTGGGTTCACTGTTATCAACAGGGAAACAGGGGGAAGGTGACAAAGCTCAGCAGGGCACTGATGGAGTTTGGGCACACAACAGAGCTGGACCCCTCCCCAGCCCCTTCACTACCCACCACTAATATTTCCCTAGATGAGACCTAGCTATAACGTAGGAAAACCACAAAAATGTCAGTTGCCTGAAAACTTCTCGATAGGCACAAATTATGATTTCTAAAGCCCAATCACTGGGCTTTTAATTTCATTTTTATGCATTAGCAGGAGTGTAATTTTTTAATCTTGCTTTACTTGTGGAGCTCCCCCAGCAATAAGTGGGTTCTGTGGAGGGTCTCTGCCCGCTCGCAAATGAAGAGCTTGACCTGGCGAGTACAAACGAGCACCAGGCTTTGTCTGCAGGAACAAGTTGTTATGGTTCATTTTACACGCCTGAAGGAGGCACAGGATGTCTAAGCAAAACCTACCGTTGGGCTGAATGAATGGGGCACCAATTTCCTTGACAGAGATGTCCTGCCCGGCTGCCTTGCTCTTCTTGTATTTCTGATACACAGTTTGGTGCCTTCATTCTGTGACAGTGGGACCTCTGCCAGGTGTTGCTACAGACATTCATAGTGAATGGCTTCAAATGAGAAATCAACCCAGTTTTCTCTTTTTACAGAGTAGGGAACTCTCTTTGTGATCCAAATAAACCTTGAAGAAGGCTTCAAGCCAACTTCGTCACTGTTTGTTCTTACGTAACTAGACTAGGAACACTCAGTACCCAGAAGCAACAACAATTCTCCTATGTACCTAAAAAACCACATTTACTTTGAACTTATCAGCAGCAAAAGCCTGTCATCTTTGGACATCATCCACTAGAACTGCCCAAGACAACTTATCTATTATTTTTGGGTGCCAACAACAATGGACTTGATATTGTCTGCATTTATCAGAGCGGATTTGTTACCCAAGATGCAGATAATAAGAAACAATCCCCCGCCTAGTGGGTCCAAATATTTTTCTGCTGAACTGAAGTGACTTCTTATGTTACATCCATGCATGAAATCCGTGGCTTTAAGAGTCCAGAGCAGTAACATTCTGCATTCATTCTCCAGAGCACAGAGGAGCACAGCTAAAACCTGTCCACAGGGATCAGCTTCCACCTTTGCTGATGGTTAGAGCAAACAACGCAGAAGCCACAGTCACCTCTTGTCTCCACATTTAAGTTCTTTCAGATGGCACCACATCCTAAATAGCTGTGTTACCCTCAGCACCAGAATCGCACCCAGTTTGCAGCAGAAGCACCGGAAGATTTCAGGCTCGAGCACTACAGGACTGAGGTCCTCCAGGAGAAGCTCCACCATGATGGATCCTGCCATTTTCAGCCCCAGCCCAGACAGTGATGCCACTGAGGGACTCCTACAGCCAAATCCTCCTGTATCTGCTGGGGCCATCCTGACCACCACAGGCTTAGCCAAAATCCTGACTGGCATCAACTGCTGAAAAATACAGGAGATGAAAAAAAGTTGCTGGGGACGTTGTGGAGTTATCCCTGGAGAGATATCTCCCCAGGGAAGGAGGGGAGGAGAGGAGGCAGGTCTCCCTGCTCTGGCAGCACCCAGCCAAAGGGAGGTGGGCAGAAAGGGGCTCAGGAAGCTCAGGGGAGGCTTCACACCGCCCAGTTCAAGCATCTGAAGTCCAGTGACTTTGGGGTCACTGGAAACACACCGAGTGAGCAACCTGTATTTCCCGTTGGGGAGCTCCTGGTACCAGGGTCCCCAGCAGCGTGGGGTGGGTGCCTGCAGATGGGTGCTTCAGAGGACCTCACTGGATGGCTGGCAGAGCCTACGGCAGACTGAACGCCCTGCAGCGAAGCAGCCCTGATTTCAGACAACAGAGAGCAGCTGTTTGCCAGGTATTGCAATTGCTCTTAAATTGCTGCTTGGTTTTCTTTTTCCTTAGTGGCTTACAAAAATCTGCGGAGCGTCTGTACGCAGCTGCCATCCTGAGCCAGCAACGGCACCGCAGGGCGACCCTCAAGCACAGGCTGCTCCTGGGCGAGCTGCGAAGCCACGCTCTCCTCCTGAAGCTGGTGGCAAACCCCTAACTGCTCCAGACGGGGCACGGAGGGAGAACTGTAGCACGTACTCACCGCTGAAACTGCTGGGTGACAGTCAAGCACAAGTCCCAGAATGTTTAACCCGCATAAAGGGCTTTAAGTTTAAAAAGAAATGAAATAAAAACAGCATTTAACTGCACTTACAGCTTGCTACCACCTCTGGTGGCCAAGCCAAAAGTATTAGGTAGAGTTAACTTTGGCTGACACCGCAGCATTTACTGTTTAATTTGCTGATACTTAAAAAATAATTTTTAAAAAATATCTGTATCTTGAATATATCTGTGTTACTGGGAACAGCTCCGTATTTCTTTAACAACAGCTGTGTTTCTGAATTCACATTTCACAGATTTTTCTCCTTCTAAACTCAACTCCATAGAGCAGCACCCACAGCATCTTGGCAAAAGCCTCCCTCCCTTGGACAAATATGTCACCAGCCATCTCTGGCAGGCTGTCCTCTCGCAGATAGCTAGCGTGCCGAGCTAAGAATAGGATTAGCTGCTTCTCTGGCTACTTTGTCCAGGTGCCTGCAGAAGGTCACTTGGTGTGGCAGGTTCAGCTGCTCAGAGGGAGAACTCAGGGTTGGGCCATATCTCCAGCAATTTATTAGGAATGATGTGGAAGCCTGCATGGGTGTTTGGGTCAAACACATCAAAAATCAGTGCTAAGCATCAGACTTCAACTGTCTGGTGATCCCTGGCTAGTGAGACAAAAAAACCCTTCCCGAATATTTTATTAGGGGACAGTCAAAGCATTATGCCTTCCTCTGACAGCTGGCTCTAGTTATTGCCACAAAAAAAAAAAAATCCAAATTATAAGAGATCAGCAGTACAGTCCAAGATGCAACTTCTTTTTAGGCAAAACTGCCTACAATTCTTATGTGCCTAATATGATACATAAACAGTGCAAATTATATATATATATATATGATTAAAAAGTAAAACACTTCAGGCAAACAAGTTAAGCCTTCACTGGAGAGCCAGCTGTAGTGCTCAAAAGATTCCTGAGTGGTATTTATCATAAAACATTTACAAGAGGTCCTAAAGCTTCATGGTCTTTTGTAGCACTCTGCAAAACATCACCTTTTTTTTTTCAAATTATGAACATATGGAGCAGCGGGAGATGAAAGGTCGTACTCCCTGAAGAGACGCCTGTGGGAAAACGAGGAGAGAGGGGGCTCGTACAGGAATCCAGCGTTCCAAAAGGCACAAAGCAAAGAAGAAGGTGATGCACGCGTCGGACTGCACCGCGAGGCAAAGGAGAGGCGATGGCGCTGGGACAAGAGCTTGCGGACCTTGAGATAAAGCAGTAAGAACCGGAGTTTACCGCAGCAAGGCCAGCTGAGAGCCCCAGGCAAGGCTGCACCAGAGGAAGAGCAATCACAGCTGGAAGCAGCAATCACAGCAAAGGAAGAGGAATCACTGGTGTCTCCCCCAGGAGTTTCCAGCGGTCTCAGCCATTAGCACAGGGGCACTAATTCTCCGCGCTGATCTGTTACACAGGTGACTGCGTACTTCTCTGTGTGTGTGTGTGTGTGTGTGTAAAACGCGCACGTGTCACACAGAGACAGTATGGAAATACCGTCGTTATTCAGCGATCAGCCATTTCGATTCCTTTCTGCGGCTTCGCTTCCTCTGACCACTTCTAAAGAGATCTGCAGTCTCTTTGCCAATACGCAGTGGTGAAACTGGAAGAAAATAACAACAGGCAAAAATATCCACTTCGTCGAGCGGAGGCTTCCTCCCTCTGCGTGCGTGCGAGTTCGTACTTCACCTCCCACTGTGTCCCGGGGACATGGATTGCCCCCCAGAGCAGCCGACTGCCCGGTCTCTGATTAGGCTCCCGCCACCTTCTCCGCTTGCCAAGCACGCGCAATTAAGATCTCAACACCAGCCTACGTCCTCAGCTTATCCCCGACCCAACGTTTCCCTGACGCTTTTTCCTTACGTGACTGCGCGCTGCACTTTAGGTCCAGAGTTCTGGTGAGGACGGGAGCCCACCGAGGAGAGAAAAACAAAGCGAGAGCTCCCCGCCAGATAAAGCTCCCCGGGCTGCGCGGGGACCGACGCGGGGCTGCTATCTGCTGCGGCCAGCGAGGCGTTCCTCGCCGCTGCCGGGCTGCACGCCGCGCCGGCTCACGGCCGCACGACAAACCGTGTGGCAACAGCTGTTTCCACACACACAAAGGGGCCGAGGGCTACGATAAGAGACTGAAACTCTCCGTGCCAAAAGGGAGATGCAGGCAGAAAAGCTCGAAGGGGCACCGCTTCAGATGGGCAAACCCACACAGTTAAACAACTGTTCCCAGCAGGTAGGAGGAAGGGATAGGAAAGTGACCTTTCCCATTAAGAATTACATATTTGTTTTGTTTCCCTACATGATATTTTTGCTGGCATCGTGACATCTAAAACATTTTGAACTTTCTAAGGAAACTGTTATTAAAGCACTGAACATTGCTGTGAGGGTGCATTTGAGAAACAGAACAATTAGGCATTTCAAAGTTTATCTAACTTAGTGCCCGGTACCTTGCAGATCTGCCACTGCTCCATGTCAGCAGTCTGGGGGCTAGCTTCGCAATTCCTGTATATGATACCCCTGCCTACAGAAAGAGCAGACCTCTGGAAAATTTGTCATTGTCTACAAGCCACCCTCCACCTCCCTGCTGCAGTCTGCTGGTGCACGTCCTGGGATAGGAAAGCTTTCCGAGACAAGGGCGTTCTGTTTAAGCCTTGAGAGCCCAAACCTGTAGGAACTCACCGAGAGCAGCTCTGCGGAGCTGGGGGTCCAGCAGCCCCAGGTAAGCACCGAGAGCCACAATGCTGGCAACGTGACAGCAGAAACCGAGTCTCATGAGGAACGACGCGAAGTTACATTCTTTACTCTCATTATAATTCACCATTTCAGCTCAACTTCTACCAAGTTCCCCAGAAAAATTTTGCAGAGCCACTGCCAGTGTTTAAGGCTCTCCAAAAATTCAGCCAGACAGAAGAGGAAATTCCACACAGCGCGTAGAAAGTCTGAAGGAGGGGTTTCTGCTAGATAGTGGGAAAGAGGCGGCTGAACTCAGGCTAGCTCTTCCCTAACCGCTCGCGTGAACTTCTCCAAGGTTCAGACAGGTTTCCTACTGATGCCAAGGGACTGCCTGCACAGAAAGGCAGCTGTTTAAAAAGCACAGAAGAATTAGAAAGCAAACATGTTGCACCAAACAAGAAAACTGTTTTCTTCTGAGTGGCTCCACGAGAACAGGAATGGGGAATTCATTAGTTTGCTCCTACTGGGAGGGCATCAAAGGGTAGGATTCTACCACATTTCATGCAGTTTGTGTAAGCCAGTCCACCCTGCCTCACCTGAAGCCAAATCACCTTTCCCTGCTTTAAAACAAAATGCAGAAAGGCTATCTGAATTGTATTCAAGGTCTTCAAAGCCACAGGGCACAGCGGTGAAGATGTCATCCTGCTGTGCTTGGAACGTGAGGCACCTCTGACCAGAAACGCTGCGGAGGCATAGAGATAGACGCCGTGACTTCACTGCATTGCTTGCTAACATCTCGAAACCATCAGCTTGAGATTAACTGTAGGTGAAGAAAGGACCCAGCATTTGGGGTTTTTTTCACAAAGAAGCAGGAGAGAACAGAATAGATGTGACTGGCAGTGGCCGAGACCTGGTGCACAGCCAGGTCTGCAAGTGGGTGGCTATTTTGGCTTGAGAAAAAGAGAGGTGCAGGTGACTTGGAGGAGCGCACGGGGATAACGTGGTGTCAAAAGGCACCGCTCGGAGCCTGACGAGCCTCTCGTGCAACGCTGGGTTTAGGAACTGAGGCGAGAAGTTCAAATCGGGGGGGAGATAACCACAAAAGAAGCTGGGACCTAGCTTTGATCTTAGGGGTGGGAAGTCGCAATTCATGGACAGAGGCTCCATGGCTGCCAGGAGGAAGAGGAGCTTTGATTCCAGAACAAGGGGTGGTTGCTGGAAGCAGAGTACGCCAGGGACGCAGCCCGAAATCCATGAGAGGAAGAGTTCAGGCTTGTGGAGGGGCTGCAGCTGCCTCTTCAAGCATCTGTGCAAAGAAAGCTTTCTCCTGGAGTTTTTGGGTAGAAAAAGGCAGCAGTGGAGCCCTGCCGAAGGGCTGGCCGGAGGGTCCCACCGAGGGGTGGGGGTGTGCGCCCGCAGCCAGCCCGGGGTGGTCCAGCCCCACCGAGCAGCCAGCGTCACCAGTGCCGGCTCGCTGCATCGCCGTTTTCAGGCACAGGAATGAAGTACGGCCTGAAACGACCCGGAGGCAATCGATTTATCTCAGAACGATGATTTCAGGATTTCCCTAACATCAGGCAATTACCAGCTTGGATGCCTCTGACTGAGGTTTGAGAAGGCTTGGGTTAGGGTTTTAACAGCCCCAGCCACCCAGAAACAGGAACTTCAAGGCAAGCTTAGATTTTTGCAGCAAATAACGTGGCTACAGAAATCCACAGACAGGATCCCATCTCCCAGCAGGTTCAAACAAACACACAAAACAAAACAAAACAAAACAAAAACCACCAACACAAGAAACCCATGGAGACATCGCACCATGTGTGAAGTGGAAAGGGCTTTAGAGCCCAAAAGCCAAACTGGGAACCCAAATGACTAGGATTTCCAAAGAACCCTATTGCTTTCATTCCAATTCAATGCTAAAAGTCTTTTCCACACAGGAAAAGGATCTATTTATGTTTCATTAGTGCCAGTTTTGTACATACCAATAGACTGTGTGTATATAGGAGAGAGGGGAGTATGCTATGCAGCTGTGAGCTTTCTTGGCTAATTACTTGTTTTCTCTTTCTGAGCAAAATAAATACAACAACAAAATTCAACAGGGTATAACAGCACATCTATTAAGGCTGTACATTCTCCATCAGACTCCGCTGGTATTTGTCTTAGCCACGCTTAGGCTAAGAAACCCAGTCTGCAGTATCCTTAATAAACAGGAGGTGCAATGACCTGCACAAATATATACACTAAACCCAATAAAGTTATACTCTGACTTGACATGGAGTGATGTAAGGGAGTGATGCCAGAAAGCTGCTTAAACAGACGTTAAAGTGTTTAAGCAAGCATCCCCTCTTCAGCATCAGCAGCATCAAAACATTTTGTCTAAAGTCTGAATGCCCGTTACATCCCCTCAGCCTGAAAGATTTTATAGAAAACCTCAGCTGCGGTACTTTAAAAAAACAAAAAAACAAAACAAACAAACAAACAAAAAACCCCAATAAAAGCCCCAATAGAGTTTATTTGACCCCAGTGTTGGTAATAAGAAACTTTCCTTGTTCTGAGAATGCTTTTAGACTTCAAAACACCTACAATGCATTAAAACTGTGATTTGAAAATGAAACCATTGCAGCACTTCATACCCTCAAGCTTAACAACGCTCTGGGCAGCAGCTGAATTACGAAGTTTTACAAGATGAAACAAAAGAAAGTTTCCACAAATGATTTGCACACACTCACTTCCAAATCGCAGACTTCAGCACGGTGTACCTGCACTAAGAAGTAACAGATATTTTGGGTCCCAGGCTGCCAACTGGCAAAACCCACTGGTGTTCATCTACTTTGGAGACAGGTCCCAGACTAGTCCTTAGAGCAGACTGACTTGGGGACGATTGCCTCATGGAAAAACGATTTAGGATGAATTCTTGAAACTCTGACAGATTTTGCTTGTGAGTCACCTTTCAGAAGTTGACTCTGAAGGCGCCTATGCTCTACTTTGAAGCTAGATGAACCACTTGTATTTATACACTTCCCCATGCATAAGAGTTTGGGGAACAAATTCATATTCATAGACGCAAATCAAATATCTTTAAGAACCTGCCCATACACAAGTTGTTTTCTTTTGCAGTAAAGAACATTGTCCCTAAATGTTTAAATTAAGTCATAAATCAGAAAACAGAAAAGGAAATATTTTCCATATGTTTAATTTTACAGCATAATTGTTTATTAACCAAGTCTACAGATACATGTTCTTACCCTTATGGGAGTTAAAACAATATTCTTACTATTTAAAACATGTTCTTCAATTTGCCGCTAACTGGAGACATTTATTAGTTCCATATTTCACCAGCAGTAATTATTGCTGGGAGCCGTACATTCACGATCTCTGCAGACCACAGGGAGACACCTGTGTGGATTTAAAGCTTAGCCAGCCCCAGCATTCCTGAACTGTCTGAAAACGTCCAGTCCACGTTAAAGAGCAGGTTGCAAATAAAACTTACTGTCACCACTTCTCTTTGCAGTACATGCTAGTATTTGATACAGCCTCACGGAAGCCAACGTGGTAACGAACTGCAACTCGTAACGAGTCGTGGTTGTACTTCAACAGAGGGGAACCCCACTCGCTGCTCTGAGCACAGGCACGATCCTCCAAACACCGTGACATTATTAAACCTCCCAGACCAGAAACAAGTGGAGTCTTGAGTTTCCTCGTTTGAGAACAAAGGTCCCAAAGCTTCCTCTCTTCCTTCTTTCTACTGTCCCTTTGACCTGGCTGATCTGGCCTCCCAGGGGAGCCATGACCTGTCCCTAAAGGGACTTAACTGCAAAACAGGAGCCGCAGCACACGAAATGCTGGGACACGAGGGATGGGCCATCCCACCCAGCTCGCCTGTGCCTCTCCTGGATGCCACAAGGCCATCACCGATGCCACAGGCCCATCGGCCGTGCTTTGCTCCAGCGTTTTGCTGGGGAATGGAAGAGAAGCCATGGCTCCCTGCGGTGAACCGGCCAGGCTCACAGGCTGGGGCGTAACACGGGGAGAGAGAGGAGGGGGAAGCTCAGTGCAACCGCTCTGTCCCATACGTCCTGCTGCAAGAGAAGGCAGAAGCCGAGCACCACAGCTCAGGAGATAGCCTGGCCGCGTTTGGCACCTTTTGTGGGCGTCATACCACGCCGGGAGCATACTGCCCATCCCTAGGCTTTAAATGTCCCATAAGAGCGTGACCAGCAGTAAGGTTATTGCTCTGTGACCCTGGAAAACACCATGATGCCTGATGGAAGTGAAGAACTCGTCATCACGGCTTGAGCCAGCTACGGTAGAGGTGAAGTTTTTTGCCCAAAACCTTCCCCCAGGACTTGCAGAGTCCTGGCTTTTCCCACTGCCCCTCAAAACCCCTGTGAGAGAAGCGGCTGTTAATGAAGCCAACCTGTTCTTCGCTTCCTTCTGTACCTTCTGCATCTGGTGTGAGGGGTCACCACCAAGTTCAGCGCGAGCAACCGGCCATGTGCTGTGACCAGGAGAAATGTCAGCATGAGTGAAAAACCACGTCACAAGCATGGTTCACGTCTGCTTTATTAATCTTTAACTTATTTATTTTGCCACCAAGTATTTTGATTGCAATTTTTCAGTGCATCTGAAAAGCCAACTTATGCAGCATGAACCCAACCTCAGATGCAGAGATTTTAAACCAGCTGACAGTGAAAGCCTACCTTATTATTTCAGTGCGTGACTTATGTTGCTGGAATGCATGCACGTCATCAAATTATTAAGTTTAGATTTGAAACCATTTGTTTTAAACAAGGTGCACATTGACATTGACTTTTTCCCTTTTTTTTTTTTTGGCTGGAGTGGTGCTATTTCAGCTGGCCTTCTGACTTGCAACAGTGTCTCAACATAGTACTCATTTCTGCTACTCTTTATAAAAAGTTGAGATAATATTTTACTTGTATGTTTCCTACAGAGCCAAAATATTTAATCTTAGTTCCATGGGAGGAAGCAGCTTTATTGCTTGGAGCATAACATCACTGATGACTGATATACTTGGATAAATTTCTAGATATGGATTGGGGGGGGGG
>Ga0065711_1009474_pt1 | contig 13412 bp, 6 predicted proteins | sample Hoacrofraction12_FD_59098 | JGI IMG/M metagenome (GOLD analysis project Ga0065711, IMG submission 59098) | Hoatzin crop microbial communities from Cojedes, Venezuela - Epithelial fraction 12 v2 (version 2) | ecosystem: Host-associated > Birds > Digestive system > Esophagus > Crop | place...
CTTGGTTTTGCTAACCCACATCATGTGCACTATCAGAACTTTCTCAATTGTTATTCTTAGCTGTCCTTTCCAGCGGCCTGTTCAGTTATGCGAACTGTTTTGCTTAAGCGGCCTAGTCATGCTAACTCTTAAGCTACATTAACGCCAACACTCAGTACACTAGGAAGAGTGGAAAATGGGAAATCTTGAAGAGTAAACAGCTTTAAAATGCAAGAAGCATAGATAGTAGAGGTGGACAAAACAATGAAAAATCTCTCAGTAAAATTCTAAAGAGCAAAAAGCATAGTGAACCATGGGAGTAAAGATTAGGAAAACCAGAAATAGTCACAGCACTGCAGTTCCTATTACACAACAATAGTCTTGTCTCAATGCATAATTGCTTGTTTTCATTTGTTAAAAGTGTTGAAAGTAAACTTCTACTTGACTGAATTTTATTCTGTGCTGTATGCTCTAAGGCTGTAGAGGTATGCATTTGTTTGAAAGCTGATACCTTTCTCCATGTTGCTCTGTCAGGCCTTTTGAGGTGGGAGATTTTGCTGCTTTTGGTTTTCTTCTTCTCAACTGCAAGGCAGAGAATAACTAAAAATTAGAAGAGATAACCCATTGCTATACTTTCTGAGTCTTTTACTGTAAACCTTTCTTGCTTACTGAAATTCTGTTGCTGAAATTGTATGTATATGTGTATCATCTCAAATAATTCATAGGATAATTCAGGTTGGAAGAGACGCCACCCCCTTGTTATCTTCACAAGTAAATTTTTTGTAATACTGTACAATCAGAATTAAGAACATATGGGTTGATTACTTTGCTTTTATTTTTTGTTTTCACTTACTGATGGGCAGAATTTTAGAGCTATATTTCATCATTTTCTTTGTTGATTCTAATAAGATCCCCTAAAATGAAATTCTGAAGTTGCATGACTTTTCTTAATGTTGATTTATATAGTAAGCCTGGAAGTCCTTTAAGGAGTATAATCAATTAATTCTAGTTGGAGTATTGCATTCATTTCAAACAGCGGAAGTCTCACTTTAACTCAGACAAGGTAGGTAAAGATTAATTCCTAATTATTGTGCTCATTATTTAAATATTTAATTGTATATTCATTAATTAGGCAGTTTCAGACATACGTAATAATGGTGTAAAACATGGACCACTAACAACTGTAACAGTGCATTACATTTTGCTTATTATGCAAATGATTCCAGAGGTCAGAAAGGGTTATCTATTTCACAAAATACATAGGAAATATGCTGTTTGACTGTGCACAAAATTGGAAGGTTAGGCAACAGTTCTGGATCCTGGTTTTTAATAATTCACTCTGACTTGTCCAAGGAAATAATAAACAAAGAGGAACTAATGTAGTATTTGCTGGCATGTTGACCAATTAAAAGACTGTGCTAACTTAAAATGAATAACCATGTCTGATCTGCTTAAGTGATGATAATGATGTCTCTTTGCACAGGCTGGCTGTCTTCTGTTTATCTGTGGCAACAGACAGTGCCTCTGACTGAGTCTTTCTCTGCTCATTAGCTGAAGATAAAGGTAATGTTAAGAACTAGATGTCTCTTTACAGCTCTGTGCATGTAATTGTCCATCTGTTTAGTGAAAGTAGTGGCCTCCTTTGAAGTCAGATTCTCAAAAACAGCAAGGAAGACATATCATGTATTCATTTATAAGAAATTATATTTTTCACTACATCTGTTCCTGCAGCTAAAACTTTTAAAAGGCCTGTTTAGTTTAATGATTTGCGATCATAACTTTTTTTGGAAAATATATAGGCTTGATCAGTCTGAAGTTCTCTGCTCCACAATCTGTGAAACGAAGAAGCCACTGAGTGTAGACAAGAAGAGCAGGAAAGAACCAAACTAATGACCTGAATACTTTTTGCCATAAGAATTCCTACTGACATCAACAGGATATTCCTCATATGTAGTCCTATAGACAGGATTATGTCTTCAGGACTGAATTTAAATATTATTCTTTTGTCTGAGTCATTACAAATCATAGCAAAACTCACAAGCTGTTAACACCTGAAAAAAACCACAAAAAAAGGCTTTGAGCTGTTGCGGCGGGATCTAGGACTCGACCAATATGATCCATAACAGTCAACTTTATTAGTAAAGAATCTAGATTATATAGACAGAACTTAATTGTGATTAGTCACTATACATAAACACTCAGTGCAACACTCAGCTATGATTGGTTACTATACATAAAAACATCTATCATCAAAACACCCCGGTTACATAATCAATACTCAAACTATGATTGGTCAGTATTCATAGAACGACTGTTTACCTGCAGCTGGCCTCAGAAAGGTTTGTTTTCCCACAACCGGCCTGAGAAAGGCCTTGAGGCCTGTGCTGCTTGAAGCCTGTACTACTACAAACCGATCAAGTCCATATTCAGAGTGTCTGNGTTGCTCACAATATATCCCTGTTTCTCCAGAAACCCTACATTGAGACTTTAGACTATCCAGAAAATAAAATAATATTTTTCAGTAGTCTTTTTAATTAGAGAAATCTCATTGGTGTTGTGTAGCCCCACACAAAAGGAAAAGCATATGAAAACAATTCTACCATCTGCCACAGACAACTTGAAGGCTAATCCTGTTCCCCAGGTCTCAGTTCTTACCTTGAAGCTTCTATGGCTTTCGGGTTTCAGGAAAACTTGCAGTCTCCCTTAGGTCCTCCTCAGAAAAAAACGCTCTCTTTCTGTTATCTCAGAGGCTTTACTGAAACCTCTCAGGAGTCCACCAGCCTTATTTCTGCTCCTAGCTTGCTGCTTGCTAGAGCTCTTCAAACCTGCTCTGTGCTGTGCTCCAGTGTTTCTCTGGTCGGTGAAGCTTGGCTCCATCAGTCTTGGGGAGGTACACGCAACACCCCTCCTTCTGGAGGACTCCAGGTGACATGGAGCACCACAAGGCAACACAACAGCTTTCTTTTCTCTTGCTTATTCACACTCCTTTAGTGGACTAGAGCAGACAGCAAACAATAAACAGCAAGCAACACCCTGGGCTAGTTCTGAGAGAGATGTTGAAGTTCATCAAAAGCATTGTCAAGAATTGGAACACACTGCCCAGGGAAGTGGTTGAGTCACTGTCCATGAAGGCATTTATAGGTAACTGTAATAGAGGTTGTGTATTATAAAAGACATGTAGACGTGGTGTTTAGGTACATGGTTTAGTGGTGGGCTTGGGAGTGTTAGGTTAACATTTGGACTCGATGACCTTAAGGGACTTCTCCAATCTAAATGATTCTATGATTTGATAACTCAAAGGGAACCAAAATAACTGAAGGTGTTAGAACCCTTAAAATTGCATTCTGATTTTCTTTTCGTTAAACTTGTTGCAAATTAGTTCAAAAAAATTTTGAGGTCTACAAAATCTAGAGTAGTAAGTCAATACCAATCCTTTTTCTTCCCAAAGGATGCCAGGAAAGCTTTTGAGAATTATCCAGATATCTCTGGATAAGGAGGAGACGCAGTGTGAAAGTCTCCATAATCACTTTGCAGTGTATTCTATAGTTGTTTTATTGTACTAGGTGGAGGAGGTACTTTTACTGAATGAAGACAGAGATGTGGAAAAACATCCCATTAAAGTTAATCATGTCTAAATATCAGGGGTTACGGTTTCCTGATAAACAGTTTTGAGAGACAATGAATTGGGCAGTGCAAGTTGTGTTTCATTTTTGTCGTTTCTTACTGGGTTATGTTCCTCTGGAGCTGGGCAGTAAAAAGTTAAATTTGCCTATTCTCTTCCACCTGACTGCTTGAAACCTTGGAACAGCGAGAAAATTAAGTCTAGGCTGGGAACGATGGAGTATGCTTGGACGGTAAAAGTTTCTTGACTAGAACATCTGGAGGTGGAGAGTCTGACATGGGAATAAGACTGATGCCTTGCAAGGAAAGACAGAGAACCTGGAACGAAGCCTGTTGAAAAAAAAATATATATATACCTATACGTTAAGGGGACAGATAGGAGTTTACTGTTACCTAAATACCTGCATAAATGTTATTAGACTAAAAACAAGATTGGAGGAAAAGCAAAACTGTCTCTTTAGAGCCACAGTGGTCCAGAGGTGGGAATCCCCATTTATTTCCCTTCTGTCTCACTGTGAGGTTTCTCAGTTCTGGTAGCTGTTCAAATACACATACAGTTACAACTTAAAAGTCCTCTTCATTTACTTGTTTACCTGTTCTGCCTAAGAACAAAAGATCTCAAGAATCTGGTCCCATCACACCAAAGATACATGCTAGTGAAGTCCATGGGAAGGAGGCTATTTTCTGATTACTAGTGGTGCTAAGTTACTACCAGAGAGTGTAAAGACTGAAACTTTTTTCTGGCCATTTTTTGAGAGGCAGGGAAATCTCCCCAGGATTCCCATTGTAGGAAGAATCTGAGCCTAGCCACAGATACACTTTCTTTTTTAAATCCTCGTTTAAAGACTACTTTAATGCTGCTCAGAATTCTAAATTACTAAGTATTTAAAAATTCATTATATTCTATAAAGTATATTATATTCTAAGAAATAAAAATTAATACAGCATCTGTGTCTGTTTTCTGAGCAAGTTTATTTGGCATTGTTTTGAGGAAATACACTTTAGTCCTGCAGAACAGAGAACGTTAGGGTTCCCTAACGATTGCAATTGTCCCCTCAGTATTTGCCATCCTGTTCACATTCTGCTTCAAGTGAAACAGAAGTTAGATTTAGATGCTTGATTTTCTGGAGGAATGAGATATTTTGAGTCACTATCTGTTCTAATTCTGGACAGACCTGTTCTTCAAAGGTACTCAGCACTCACATTAGAATAATAGGTACTGATATATAGTCAGATACGGATATATAGGAGCAGACTGTCACATGCTAATGAGTTCCCCTCTTTCCCTTAGTATCCTACTCACGGGATCCTTTTCTTTCTTATTTATTCTCTTGGTGTTTCTGTGAAGACAGCAGGAATTCTCTAGAACTTACTCTCTTATCTCATGTCGATGTTCTAGTGTTGCCATGGGCCCACTTGTTAAAACTAGCATATCTGTTCTTTTCTTCACATACTTATATAATTCAACATTTTATAAACATAGAATCAGTCAGACTTATCTATCATCAGCATCCTGCTATCCTACTTGTTAGGAAATTCAGGATTAGGTTTTTTGCAATCTTTTACTTTCATGGTAGATGCAATGATCTCTTACAGATGAAGCAGAGATGCCAGAAAACAACTGGAAAAATTAGAGTGAATGGAAACCTAAAGATTAATGTCATCTCCTCTCATGACAGATAATTAAAAATTAAAAATCTCTTAAAAATTAAACCTTCGTACCTTTCAGTGTAGTGTTTGTAGCTCCTGCTCCACACTGGCAAACCACATTACTTAGGAGATCCAGGCTTATTAGGGTTCTCCATTACTCTTACATTATTTCTTGAACTTTTAATCTTTAAATTCATCTGTTCTTCTCATGACCCTTGTAACTGATTTTTCAGTGAAGTCACCAGATCTATGCCTTGATAGGACTGGAATTCTTTATCTGTTTTCATAATACATTACAAGTAGTTGAGTCGCGAGTTTTGCAGTACTGGTGCTGAGGTGTTTTTACCCCCTCTCGTTTCTCTCTGCAGGGACCACATGAGGTGGTCTATTCTAATACTATGTGCTTCATATCCATAGCAGATACACCCTCTGTTACCACGTAATGACATCCTCAGGTGCTCAGTTAAAATCCTGTTCTGTTCATGGAATTATACTATAAAACTTTGTTTCCCTGCGATATGCTTTTTAACATTTGAATGTTGTGAGGTATCATTGCGTTAGGTGGCTGCCCAACATATGGTAGCTGCAGTCAGCTCTGCATGTAATGTTCTCATTTTTAGGAAGCTAATAAAGTTAATTATTCAGAATCACCAAGTATACCATTAGTGTTGTAGATGGTCTTCTGATTTTTTCAGTCATTTATTTCACTCAACATCCTGCACATACCCTTTTAAGACTCCTGCTTCACAGTGTTATACATCTGCTCTTTTCCTCTAAGGACACTCTTTACATAAACAGTACATGCTAAAGCACTCATTATACAGTTTTTTTAATCCTTTATTGTAAAGCAGTACAATAATCACTTTCAAACTTCCCACACATGCATTTAGGCAAAACTTCTGCTTTCTCATAATGTTTGGGTTTTGCTGATTTTGTTTTTTTGTCGTCCCCCACCCCATCTGTTGTTTTCCTTTTAAAATAAAGAATTTATATCATATTTAAATCATGTAAGGACGCCCAAATCTTAGAAATAAAAACAAAAAGGAGGAATACTTATAGTTCAGTGCATTGTCAAATTCATAGACAAAAAAGTAGGGAAATTTATAATCCTAGTTCCTTGTGACAAGCAACATCTTCATTATATAAGCCTGTACGTGAGTCTGCTGGTACTGGGGAAAAAAAGTAGGTTAGAACAGGACAGGTGGAACACTTGCCCTTCACACTTTGCTTCAGGAGATGGCAAACAGGAGAGACAGGAACAAAGCACTATGCTTTTTTCTGCTAAAATCCACCTTGTGCTGAGTTCACTGCTCTTGAAGTCCAAGTGTTAACAACCCAAGGATCAAACCACTTTACCATGTTGTGCCACTGTGTGGATCCTATAACCCAGGGAGATTTGCTCTACATCAAGGAGATATGATATGTACTACGTGTATCTTGCTATAGTGTTTGTGTTTGCAGAACCTGAGGGTTCTTGAAATATCTTCTAACTGTGTTAGAGCATAGGGAGGAATCTGGAAAGTAAACGCTTTGCTCTTCTTCCAGCTTTTATCTGACCTAAGTATTTGAATCTGATCTGCTTTTGATCTTGCTTAGGCAACATTAAAGTGGCTTTAACTTGCCTTGGGGATTAGCTTTGTCTTTTCAATTCCTTCAGTAAATAAAAAATATGTACTTGTGAGCATGTTGTTTCTCAGAAGGGACCATTTTGCTACAACATCCTACAGAACATTGCCTTGTAGCTCTCTTCCTTGTCTCCATGTTTGATACTTACAGTATGTTGTCCTGAATGTCTCTGTGATATAACAAGAAAATTCTCTGCTACTTGCTGAAATTAGTTCTATGTTTCCTTTTCAGGAGTCAGGCATTCCCTTAGTGGCACTTAAGGAATTACGGTCTCAAATTTTAGTGGATTGTGGTCTCCAAGCGAAGCCTTAGCGTGTCAGGAGCTTTTATCTGGTAAGAGAAATGCCTTCTCTGATTTTCCATTTTCTATAACAAAAGGAAAAATGGTAAATAAAAATACTTGGAAAGGAGCTTTTATGTCCTTCATGGATCTCATAAATTCTGTGAAATTCAATGAATATTGCTGCAGCAGGTGAATGTTCTGCTTATATTTTTAAGACTACATAATTTGTTACTATAGAACTGTCTATTATAATCCACTGGATTTAATAAAATATACAAAAGTAAATTTAGTGACCTACAGGTCAGGAAATTTATAATAATGATTTATTTATGTCTTCTTGTCTATAAGAGCTTTCAGAAAAGGAATTTACTGGCAGCTTTGTAACAGAAATGCACATACCTGTAATTGCTTCTTCCCCTAATTAACACTATAAGAAAAGCTTCATTCTGGAGATATAGCCTTTAGTCACTCTCCACACTTACTGTTGTACTTTTATGAGACAAGTATAATTACTCTGCGGAAAACTATCATAATTACCAGGAAGTGCAGTAGATAATATCTGTAATTTCAGAAAACAGAGATAAATACTGGAGTGCAGCATAGTAGAAAGTATTTCATGCTTACCAGATAACATCTTCTCCAAATATTGTAGCTGTCAAGTATTTCTCAGGTTTTGTTTGCAAATTTATATGGAAAGACAGTTTTGAAAATCCTACTCCACATCCTTAGTAGCTTCAGAAATAAACATCTACAAAACACCAGTGAGAGAGAAACCAGAGTGCAAGTCAGAAATTGGATTAGACAGTTCAAGGAACTTCACATTCATTCTAGTTTGAGTAGTATGGATTATGGATTGAGGAAAACACTTCATAAACTGAGCTGTTTAGGACTTTCATATGAACAATCTATCTATCTCTTACCCTGCAAGTAAGAGGGAAAAAGAAGAAAAAGTTTCAAGATGGGTCAAATTTGAAAAATACAAATTTGAATTGTGATCCGAACTTATGCTGAAAACACAGTCATAAGGTCTAAGGTTCTTGACCTCGATTTTGCTTTGTTTTTATTTAAAAGCTATTTACAACTTAACATCATTTTTCAGGTCAAAATATTCTGCCAGATGATTGGGCTTTTGGGCTGCACTTAAATTTGATACCAGTTATATTCAGTTAATGTGAATTGCTCTCAACCATTTTGTGTTTATTTGGCAGTTCACATGAGTGTGTTCTCCATTCTGACAGACACAACACAAGCAGTCTTTGTGGTATTTTGTGACAATCAGGACCAGGAAATGCTGTGTCATCTCTCCTCTTGGGTGTCCTTAATTTTTGAATTTAGTTTTGAAGTCTCTGATCTTCCAATTGTCACTCCTTTTTTTAAACAAATACTCCTAGCCATCTTTGATGCCTGTTTTCTGAGTTAAGAAGTCCCTGATTCTGCTTTGCATTCTGTGTTTTAGTTTCCTGCCTGCTAGCAGGAGTAAGTTCTATTCCTGTTCTACTGCAGGTCAGAGTTTTAGTGACCCTTTCTTTCTGTTTGCATGCTCTTCTCAGGATACAGCTAGGCAGTCAATTACCTGTAGGAAAGCTTTGTGAATCTGTCTTATACTTTAAAAAACCAAAAAAGACCAAGAAAGCAAACTTTGAAAATAGTCTCTAAAATGGAATCCAATATGTGAGAAAATATCTGCAACAAGTGTTTAAAATACACACAAGGATATATTTTTTCTTCCTGTCTTGTATTCACATTTTCTCATGGATTTGTAGTTTGGTACTTAGTTGAGAAATCTTCATTTTAAGAAATAGAGAGTTCACTGAGTAGGCCTGGAAAAAGTTGTTTTTTCTTGCCTTCAGCTGCATTCTAAATTGGCTTTCATTTAGCAGAGCAATGCTGGGAAGATCTGTAGTGAGTATTACGCCTTGGCCCAACAAGTTTTTTCTGTGGTGGGTTGACCCAGATCAACAGCCAAAGCACCTACACAGCTTCTCACTTGCTCCCCTCTCGTGTGGGACAGGGAGAAAATAGAAGGAAAGCAAGAAGACTTGTGGATCAAGATAAAGGTGGTTTAGCAGGGAAAGCAAAAGCTGTGCACACAAGCAAAGCAAAAAGAAACATTCAGTCACTACTTCCCATTGGTGAGCCCGTATTTAGCCACTTCTTAGAAAGCAGGACCCCATCACATGTAATGGTTACTTGGGAAGACAAACACTGTAACTATAAACATTCCCTCTTCCTCCTCCTTTCCACTAGCTTTTCTCACTGAGCACAACATCATAGGGTATGGAATACTGCTTAGGCCAATTCACATCAGCTCTCCCAGCTATGTCCCAACTCAATTTCATGTTCAACCCCAGTCTAATCACTGTGGGAGTGTGGGGACAGAGTGAGCAAGGGAGAAAGCCGTCATGCTGTTTAAACACCCTTCAGCGAAGTCCAAATGTTGGTGTGTTATCAACACCGTTCAGTCACAGCCAGGGCCCCCAGCGGCTTTGTTGCGCTCCTCTGTGTGTGCTGCCATTTCACTCTGTCCACCCTAAAGATCCAAAGGTACTATAAAATTTATAGTACAAAATTACTTCATTCCTGTAAGATTTTGCTAAGCTTTATCTTAAGAGATTTATACATGCACTAAGACTCAGCCACAAATCCCCAGAGACGACAAAAAGAAATGGTGATTAGAATGACCACAAATTCACCAAAAATGTGAATATCTTCAATCCAAAAAAACTGACAAAAACTTAACAAAATTGCCTTTCTCTCAAATCTTTCTGATTGAGACATGTGTTCAAGCAGAAAAGCACCACCAGACTGGTTGGTCTTATCAGGCCCATCTTTAAGCAAGCACTAGGAGTGTTAGAGACTGTAAACACCTCTGTGAAACAGCAGAATATTGACACCGATCTTGCTTGGGGTCGTGCATGCAGTGCACATTACACAAAGCAAAAAATGTGAACTGTGTGTGTCCATCTTCAACAATTTGCTTCCTGGAATGTAGCTTCCATTTCTGTGCTTTGGACAAAGGTAACCAATATTTATTCTGTCATATCTCCAGTCTCTTTGTTAATGTTTTGTGTCTTTTCAGCTTTTCTATGAAATATAAAATGTATCTTCCAATAACCAGAAGTGAAGTCAAGCCATTACAAATTGATGGAAATAACAACCCAGGAAGAGGTGAAAACATTAGGACTAACTCTGGAGGAGAGTTGACAGAATATTGCATTTTGACGTGGAATATCATCCCCAGAATTGCTTTTGACTTTTTATTCCTATTTTTATATTCATTGTGCCAACTGTTGAAGCACATGCATCATTTAAATGAGCATTTACCTGATTTCAGAGCTGAACTACTAGTTAAACAGTGGCTCGAATGCATTATAAAAAAACCTCTGCCCCCCATCATCAAAGCTTAAAATTACTGTCTTATGTCTTCAGTAAAAGAGGGAAATTCCCATCCCAGAGTTATTGCTAATGTTTAGTATCACAAAAAGTATCAACAAATATGATAGCATACAAAAAATTTTATTGTCTGTCATAGTCATAAGATCTGAATGAGGAATAAGAGACTTCAAACACTGTTTCAGCCAGAAAGAATATTGCAACAGGATAAGAAAGTGGTAAGAAGATCAGGGAGAATTTGTAATTCCACTCCCACGTTAGCTGGAACTTTCCCAGAATATTTAACAGTCAATCTAATGACCATGGTGTGGATGCCAAAATTCCCATTAACTGTTACTGTTTGTGACCAAGGTCAGAAGTCATATAATTGCAAACTGTCTAGAGTAAACTCTTTGTCTAGGGCAGAATTAAAGTTGTACTATGATTTTTAGTAAAATGTAGTCATATTGTTGTCCCAAATCCAAAGCTGTTCAGCTTGTGTTTCATACCAGAGAAGTAATCATTTTTTTCTCATCTTTCCCCAAAATAAATATCTTTGTGAAGATCCTTATCTCACTGTTTTCGATATGAGAAAGATTTAAAGAGTACACATATTTCAGAGGAAAGGCATGTCTATTTTTACGTTAAAGCCCGCCAAAGTAAAAGTTTCTTGAAAGCTTCAGTAAGGGCTTGACAATTTTATGATCGATACAAGATTTTATGCACGTCTTTGAGTAATATGAAGACAATTTATGACTTAGTTTCAAAGTCAGAGAAGGTTGTTGAGTGACTACGGTCTTTGTTAAGGTTTAACTTGTGTTTAAACTTTCAATGAAGTGAAAATCTGGAAATGCAAATAACTGTTCTTCCTTTGGGAAACTTTGCTGAAGTCGATGATAGTGTTTGTTCATGATATTTGTCAGATGTTCTACCTCAAATTTACTTAAGAACAAAGGCTTGTCCAATTGAATTTTACCATGAGATTTAGAACTGCAGACATTTAATTTTCAATATCTCCATAATTTCATTTAGCATCTTTTTGTATTTCCAAGAAGTGTGGTATTTTATTCAAGTTTGTGAAGAAAATAGAATCACTTGAAAAGAATTCAGCAAAATTCAATTTCTATGGCATAAAAATATATCAGTGTTTACTTTGTAAACCTTTCATCTGTAATTACAAATAATGCACATACTTCCAGTGAATATACATACATATGTCAGTGGAAGATACTGCCAGGCCAAACGCAACCACAGAAGGTTTACATGCATTTCATCATATTGCTCTTTCTCATTAATTCCAGTAAACAGCACTGAAAACATGATCTGAAAATACCAATGTATAGCAACTTGGTTGACATGTGTTTCATGCCCAGCTAAAAAAATATATGACTCTTGGAGAACTCAGTGGGGGAGCCTGGTTCTTTTACTCAAACTTTTAAAGCTTTATGCTTTTAGCTTTGTGGCACCCGCTGGCAAATGGTTATTGTTAGAGAAGCATAATATTTCTCCTTTATTCCCACTTGCATGGGTAAGGAACATCTGAAAAATGACAGCCTCCTAATAGTATACGAAGTGCTTCACTGTCATTCTAAAACAATGATCATCCTAATTCCTAATCTTGCATACACAGATCACATTAAGAAGTTCAGATAAGCAAATAAAGTTAAAGGGCAGAGATATCTAATAGTGCTGCTTATATTGTTGTCAGTAGCACTTGTATAAGACTACTGCTAAAAACAGACAGCAGAAGTTTCAGGGATAGTTGTGATATATGGAATTTGATTTAGGCAAAAGGGATGGGGTCTGCTTGAAAAAACTTGTCTGTAGAAGTTTATGGGCAGATAGAATAACACATGAAGTAGATCATCACACTTGCTGATACTCACTAGTGTTGCAAAGAAAGCCTGAGATGCAAGCAGAGATGCAAATACTGTGAAGATGATTTACAGGAGCTTATGGTGGCTTGAAGCAGAAAAAAAGATGAGAAATTTCAACAGTCAGGTGAGAAAACTGCAAAAGACCAAAGTTCAACAAATCCGTGTGTGTACTATCCATGACTGTCCATGTGATAGTCTTAAAGAAATTTCTACAGTGACATAGATTAAAAAGATAGCACGAAGCACAGCCAGTAGTAAATAGAGCAAGAGCTGAGGGTGAAAATGCTGTCTGATTTTTGTAATGTTTCTATTTCTGATAACTTCAGAGATTAAAATAATAGCTTCATACATTTGATTTATACACTATCCTTCTATTTCTACAGAAATGCAAATGAAAAAGTAATCTTAGCTAGAAGGCTAGAGAAAAATGAATGAACTTTCTGTTCAGTTGTCATGTGCTGCGGGAAATGAGCTAGACAAACAACGGATTACAACCCTGGACTTCAGAAGAACATGTTTCAGGTTGTTCAGGGCTCTGCTTGGCTGTGTCCCATCAGAGACTGCCCAGCAGGGAAAAGGTCCTGAGAAAGTTGCTTGATCTTCAAGGATGTCCTCCTCCAGTCACAAGACTTGTCCGTTCCAAGGCACAGGAAATCAAACCAGCATGGAAGAGGGCCAGTGTGGGTGAACGTGGGGCTTCTGATGGAGCTCAAATGCAAAAGAAAGTGCAGAGGGGTGGGCTGTCCAGGAGGAACACAGAAACAATTGCACCTGTTAGTGAAACATTGGAGAGCACAGCAAAAATACAGTGAATAACAATTCATTGTTGCCTCTTCTCTTTCTCAGGAGAAGTTAATTTGCTTTCAGAAAATTGTTTGCGATAACCGCTGAAAAAAAAAGGTATTTAATCTCACTAAACAACAGAATGAGGCTCCACAGAAACTGGCCACTGAGGATAAGCCGGCAAATATACCTGTTTGTGCTCGGGGTTTTCCTTTCCTTTC
>Ga0065711_1008138_pt1 | contig 13411 bp, 9 predicted proteins | sample Hoacrofraction12_FD_59098 | JGI IMG/M metagenome (GOLD analysis project Ga0065711, IMG submission 59098) | Hoatzin crop microbial communities from Cojedes, Venezuela - Epithelial fraction 12 v2 (version 2) | ecosystem: Host-associated > Birds > Digestive system > Esophagus > Crop | place...
AGGTTCTCCTTCCCCTCTACACTGCCCTGGTGAGGCCTCATCTGGAGTACTGTGTCCAGTTCTGGGCTCCCCAGTTCAGGAAAGATGAAGAGCTACTGGAGAGAGTCCAGCGGAGGGCTACGAGGATGGTGAGGGGACTGGAACATCTGTCCTACAAGGAGAGGCTGAGGGAGCCGGGCTTGTTCAGCCTGGAGAAAAGGCGGCTGCGAGGGGACCTAATAAATGATTACAAATATCTGAAGGTTGGGTGTCAGGAGGATGGGGCCAAGCTCTTTTCAGTGGTGCCCAGTGACAGGACAAGGGCAACAGGCACAAACTGAAGCATAGGAAGTTCCATCTGAACATGTGGAAGCACTTCTTCCCTCTGAGGGTGACGGAGCACTGGAACAGGCTGCCTAGGGAGGTTGTGGAGTCTCCTTCTCTGGAGATATTCAAGACCTGCCTGGACGCAGTCCTGTGCAGTCTGCTGTAGGTGACCCTGCTTCAGCAGGAGGGTTGGACTAGATGACCCACGGAGGTCCCTTCCAACCCCTACCATTCTGTGACTCTGTGATTCTGTGATTTTGAAGAATATTACGATATCTTAGTGTCCTTGAAGGAAGGCATTCAAAGCACTTTCTCTTTCCCTTTCACCTGTTTCTTCCCACATCTGGAGGGCTGCAGGTTCACCCCAGCAGATTTTCCTGAGCTTCCTTCTCAGCAAAACCGAAGTGCTCTGTCATTTCTGTATTTTTCTCTCAATAAAAGTGTGATTTTGATACAGTGAAGTAAGAAACTCTTCTTTTCTTGCCAAAGTTAGAAGTCAAAAAACCCAAAGTCACCAGGTGTGGCTTTCTGCTGATGATTTCTCCGTAGCTGGCTGGTCCAGCCCCTGGCTCTGGCCCGGCTCCAGTGGGATGTGTCTCCGTTGGGCTGGCAGCGAAACGCCGTGGGTTGGATGCACCCATGGAACTGGAGGTACCCGGGAGGCGACAAGCGCAGGAGCTCGTGGAGCACAGCAGCTCCACGGCTTCGGACAGCTTTGAAAGATGAATACTGCATCTGTTTACGACCGTGTCATAGATACTAGACATCATCCAGAGTTCCTGAGAGTGAGCACTCATGGCACAGCACCGTACCTACCTAGACGAGAATGGGGTCGTATTTTAACCCAAGCTAACACAGCACTGCTTCAAATCCTCCCTTTCCCAGCATTACTGTCTTCCAAAGGCATCATTCTGCTTTTGTTGCTTTGTAGCTACAAATCATAGCTTTTTGAAAAGTAGGAGAATAACAAGGAATTTTGAAAGACTTAGTGCTTTTTGTTTTGGTAATTATTCCTTTTAAGTACAGGAAAGTATACTTTTAAAACTTACCTTTTCAGTGTACAGGGCATATATATATATATATATACACACATATGCCTTTTCAATATTTACCTTTTTCTTTTGATTTAAAATTACATAGTATGGTATTATTTCAGCTTAAAGTGATTTTGAGTTGAGCATGGCATTATTTCTATATAATAAACTAACGCGATACATGCAGCTACTTGCTTCCACTTTGTGGAATCTGTACCCACAGGACTCTATGAAAGCAAAATTTCTATCCATTTTTATGTTTCTTTCCATAACATAGATAGCCCAATCGTAGTGTAATTATATTCCTCTGTCACAAGTGGCAGTAGAATGAAGTCCTGTGTACAGTCACTCGAAAAAGTGGGGTGCAGTTTTTAACGAACACTAAAAGACATTTATTACCAAGCACAAACTCTTGAGCAGGATCTTCCTGCTGGGATTTGGGCATGCTTCCAGGATCAGGCGAGGCAGCTGATATAAATGCTGCACCCTCCAGTACCTGGGATTAAAAGGTCTCAGGTGATACCTGTGTACCTAGGAGTTCTTGGAGTGTGCGGAAAGCAAAACTCAAGCCTTCAAAACTCCCAAGCAGAAAAACAAAACTCCTAATGAGTTAAGTACCTCCTGGATTACACAGGTGCTGACATGCACGTTTGGTTTTAGGAGTCTGAACTATGGTGTAGATGCTGATTTATCCTCCTGGATCTGGCACATAGATATTTGATTAATATTTATTCAATATTCAAGGTACCTTCCTCTGAAAAAAAGAGGAGCCCACGTGGCCATTGTTTTACGTTACTCATTGATGGACATGTCTGGCATGACAGCTATGTGCTGAGTCAGTAGCTCTGTTCAGTATAATAACATCACTAGAAACAGCATATCCTGTTCAAGAGACAGATTTTATTATTTCATTACTGCATAGGGCTTCTTCAAGTTAAGTACCAGCTCACTGTTGTAGCGGTTCTCATGTGGGTCCCTGACACCTTCATTCTGCAAAAAGCTGGAGCTCTCTACCCCGAGCTCTTTGCTGCCTCGCCTCTGCAGAGATTTGCTGACCCCAGACCAGACTGGAGAGCTTGAGCACCCCTCAGCCAGCTCAGCGTAAAATCTCCTTTCCCACTTTAAACTTCAGGGGAAACTGGTGTGAGCAGGTCCTGCTGGCTTTGCACTGAAGGGGTAAAGTTCTGCCTTGCCAAACCAGCTGTGGGGCAGTCGCTGCTCACTGTCGGATGCTGACAGCAGAGTCCCAGCACAGTTTTCAACCATTTCAATACATCAGGATGAGTCTGTCCTTTGAGTGTGACATTTACTTCCTAAATTGGTTGAAAACTCCTACATGAAAAAGCAGTTTTGAAATCACAATCATAAAATCTTATATATTTTATTGAACCATTTTTTTTCCTGATTCCTTTGGATCATTACAAAGCTATCAGACAGCTTATATGCAGTTAAAGAACTTTCCTTATGATCATCAAAAAGAGAGCTCATTTTACAATTAACTTGGACATAATGTCTTTTTCCTTCTGTCCTTCTCAATTTTGCTTTCATGGTGCCTCAGATTCAATGGAAGGAATTGCTTTTATTTGGGGTCTTCTGCAGAGCTGAGTATGTGGCCACAGTTTATGAAATAAATACCAGATGTAAAATACTATATTTATACAGAACTGGTAAGTTCTGCAGGGACTTTTTGTGAAGACTTGACATGAATACATTATTCATCTCTGAAAATTATTACACCATAAAGTCTTTACCTCTCGTTGAAATAATGGTTGTAGGATCACTTCTGAAAAATTATGAAATAAGCATAATTTAGTGTCAAGTGGAAAAATCATCTTACACCTTACGAGCTATTGAACACCTGACTTGGATTTTACAGACCTGAAAAAACAGGAGTGTGATTCTTTTTCCTTGAGACCTCGTGCAGAGCAAGAGAGTGTTTCTTTGGTTGTACTGAAGTAAAGCAGAGAATCATCAACTTTTAAAGCACGACTTTGTCAACCACATTGTGGATAGAAAGATTCTTCACTGAAACTTTTCAGTACAGTACAGCCCAACTCCATTAAGCACTGAGTTTCCTATAAAACTCTGTTCTGAAATACTTTCACTTAAATTGTATAGTTGGAGCCAGTTTTATATTTTCGGAGGCCAGCATCAGTGTCTTTTCCTCTTTATTTCCTATTTGCTGAGCAGCCTTCCTGTATCCCTTATCCTCCCACCTTCCCATTATAGCTCAACTGAGAAATCCTGGGATGCAAAAATAGCGAGTCAATGAGGCATAGAGACCAAAGATGTTTTAGATGGCAGAAGTGGCATCTCTTTCCAACAGTGGCCAGATTGCTTGGCAGATCAGAGAGGAAGATTGTGCTTTTGTAAATAGAAAAAGGACACACGTCGAGTAGGTGAATAAGGTTCACATCCTGGGAGAAGTTTTCAAAGCAATAAGGGTCTGAGTCTTTCAGGAATGGAGCCCACAGGGAATTGTGTTGAGACCAATCATTGTTCCATCGTGGGTTTTCTAGAAGTGGTAGGTAGTCCTCAAATGATGCTACATTTTGTAGCTAAACTGTCATGCAGTAAAGATGCCTTCTTTTGCTTTTGGAGTCACTAATATTACTAACAAAGATGATGCCAAAGGAGGTTTTTGAGAACTGTCAGTCTGTAAGTCTTCACGGAGCAGAATGCAGGGAAGTGCATGAGAAAGTGGACAACAGCTGGTCAACAAAAGCAATCCTGCTCATGAGTACTAAAAATAGCAGATGAAGAAGACCCGCTGTTTTGATACTGTGAGGTTAGACTCTAAAGAGACAACAAGAATAAAAATCTGCATCTAGAGGTATTATTGTAAATCTTCATTAATAAGCACTTTCCTCTGTACTTCAAATACCAACTTCATAGCCACATCTGTAAAAGTAGTTGCTTTTTCCCCTTGTCCTTCTTAAGACAATAGAAGTAATGGGTTTTCTATTATAATAAGCATATGCACATATAATAAGGATTTCATTCCGTTGGCTTTACTGTGTGTTTTTTAGTAATATCTCAAAGGCAGTAGAAGGTTTCTTGCAAAAGGTTAACAGTTAAGGACCATACCCACATCAGCATCTCCTGACCCTTCAGCGATGGGACCTTATAAATGGCTTCACTAAGTAGGTTAAACAAACAGAGCAGATGATAGTGTTTCTTGCTGCAAACAACTTAGAATTGATTTGCTTTTATTGAACCTGGTCAGAGCTTTTTTAAACTTTGCTGTCCATCATGCACTCATTTTCTCCTGGGTCTCCTACCCCATCAGCTGCTCAGAAAGTTGAGTGGCAGGATCTGTTGCAAACCACGTCTGTCAGCACCACTTTAGCAAGTCCCTGTTTGGGACTTGGTCGAATGTCAGCACATTTAGTCCCTCCATCAGATTGACAGTGGCGTTCTGGTGCTCCCCTGATTGGCGAGCTTCTTGGCTGAGCCTAATTAACGATTTGTATCGCAGCTGCCAAACATGTGCCAAACCCTTTCAGAAACTCGCTATCCGTGGTGGTGTGGGAGTCTTTCTGGATGACTGCTTCTTAATTTCCACTTTTTTCATATAAATGTGCCTTTCTTGTTTAACAAGGAGCCCTTCAGCAGGATCTTTTCCATTCTTTTTTCTAACCTTAACTCCTTAATTCAGATGGCAGCTGGGATCAGTAGGTGGGTTTCAAGTTTAAGCTTTTCCTACAGCTAAACTGAGCTGAAGAAGCTAGACAGGGATTGACTCAGCTCAAGGAAAGACTACCAGGAGTTTTTTCTGCACAGTTAAGAGGCAAGTGGGCAGGGCTGTTTTTGCAGGCAGCTTTTGAGGGAAATACTGCCACAAGCAACGAGCTTGAAGGTCTGTATCTGGCTGTTTCCTCTTCATCTTTTGTCCTTCATCTGTCAAGCTCAGGCATTTTCTCTGTGTCTGTGTGTTTGATCATGATGCCTTTAGCTTTTACCTGGCATTCTACCAATTTTCCCATCTCTCCTAGCACTAGACTGCCCCGAGGTTGTTTGACGTGAGACAGGCGCGTTCAACCCACTATGGACAAGGTACATTTTGCTGCATCCTGCATTATTATCAAGGAAAAAGGTCACAGCAGCTGAAGCCATGAGACTGTGCTCGCAACAACTGACCGTGTTTATAGGCACTTGGCAGCAAGGTGTCTGAGCATCTCACAGATGAAGTGCCATGAGAATGTAAAAATCTCTGTGCGAGGGGTTAGCAGATTACTACAATTTCCCTTCTAATTTCTCTGAAAGGAGGGGATATGCTTCAATTGTTGTTTTGCAGGTGGAGAACAAAGACACGTACAGACTAGCTGACATGACCATTGTCACACAGAAAATCTGTAGCAGAGGAAGAAATATGACCGAGATCACCTAATTTCATTAATAACACTCTTAACAACAAGCAAGAACTTTCTGCAGTCTCACTGCATGACGCTCCGGTAAAGTTTCATCCAAAGCAGAAGGATGAATCCCTAGCTTGTCTATACCAATAAAATATAGACGTGGTAAACAAGATCAAAGACATGAAGAGATTTATAGTGGAAAATTAAAATATTTGTGTGAATAACTTGGCTAAGCAGTCATGATAAGCATCTCCACACATCTGAAACCTTTAAAGGAGAAGGCATAATGAGTTACGGTGGAAATATTTTGAGGCGCTGCGGAAATTCATTAGGATGAGATTTCCCATAGTGTCTATTCTCAGTCAAGGAAAGAATATACATTTTTTGAAGCAAAAGAGGGTTTAGGATGCATGGAATTTTCTTTTCCCAATGAAAAATGTGTTGCAGAAGTAGTATTTTTGTCTATTTCCCAGTGCCAAGCACCATGTCAGCAGAAAACATCTATGAATAAGTAGCATTGGAAGGGGCAGTGTCTCAGTTATGAGACACTGGATCAGAGTCAGTATTGAAGACAAATCTTTAACGTGTTCCCGTAATGTGAAATGGCTTTTGGGGAATTTACTTTTCTGGCTTCTGTTCTAAAGCTGGTTTTGTTTGCTTAAATCTTGTTGACAGCTTGTCAAACTTTCTTTATATATCAGCAATGGGAAAGTAAGGGCATCGGTGCACCCCTGTCTGGTTTGCCACTGTGGCACAGATCTTACCAGGCAGACTTCATTTAATTTTCTAGGGAATAAAGAATGACATCACAAAGTGATGGTGTAAAATTGTCTGATACGGCATCTGGCATTCTAGATAGTATTTCGACAATGATTTGGTGTTTCAGGGAAGATTTTATGGACAAATTAAAAAAAAAAAAAAGGAAAAGTCTAATTAAAGAAGAAGAAAAAAAGCAGACTGCTGTTCATTTTAAAACAAGAAGCGATAGAGCTTGATGTAACAGTAATGAAAGAAAGAAACAAACAAACAAAAAAGCCGGAAAACAGAGGCAGTAGATGGAATCTGTTAATAATTCAATGAGAAGATGAGGCTCCAACTACGAGAAATTCAATTTTGTTCATCTGCAGAAAACACTCTGAACTGGCAGGCCTAGACTGATGGAATAAATCTCTTCTATTAACGTGAGAGATAATTTTATGTAAATATATTGGGAGACCTTCTAGCACAGCTGAGCGTCTTAGCAGTACCACTTGTTTGTAGTGTAATTGCATTTAGACCAAGGTCTTCTGAAGGAAACGGCTGACTCAATTAGCATTAACTGGGTTCCTGGGGGGCTCAGTGTGTTGTGGGTAGTCGATCTTGCCTCCAGAAAGGACACGTTGACACTAGAGAAGCCAGCTGCTTCCCATGCACTGTATTAGCTGTTTTTCCCAAGTGGGGCAAATTTTGTCACCCATGGAAGAAGATTTGAGGCTGATCAGGCACAGTCTGGGCTTTGGTTTTCCTCCAATTTCCATCCCTCGTGCTTTTAACTGAATTCAGATTTGTGCATGTTGTTCCAGCTTCTTTTTGTCACTGTGGTTTGAGAAAGATGTCCCCTTTGTCAGAACATCTTTCCTTATAGCACGTAAATAAAGCTATTGTTATAGTCCTCGGGAGGATGGTGGATGCAGCTGGGCTTGCTGACGAGCTTCTTCTCTGAGAAGAGATGCCAGCATTGTCTGAGTTAGTAAGCATGTAGATGTGCTCACGGAGTTGGAGTGCAGTGCCACGAAGCTTCGTCTAAAAGAGAACCAAGGCTCTTCCTGGAAGGTGGGAGTTCAAATGTGTTTGTTACAGCTGCCAAGGTGAGAGGAAGCTCTTTGTTTGTCCATGTTGTGCTGGTGCACATTATTGAAGAAATAGTTGTCAGTGATAAGTAATAGACCAGATGCTTGCTAATATAAAGCACATCCTTCCATTAACATGAGCTGAGGACCTAGGCCAATGTGCTTGCAATATCACTCAGAAATTTGCAACTGCTTGGACGTGTGTTTTGTGTAGGGCATCAGGAGAGACACCTGCAACATGTATTTTTTCCTTTGCTTGCTTTTAACTCTTGGAAGGAAGAAAGAACAGATGGAATTGTTCCTTTTGGGTTCACAAAAATGCATGATCTGGTCTCTCAAGTATTTTAAAACATTCGTAGTCCCAGCATTGGCTTGAATATGCTGTCAGTAATTCAGAATACCAAGTCCCTCATGCTCTGCGACAAGAAGGTCTTAGTTTTCAAGCATAAGTCTGTAGTGATTCCTTGCCTTTACCAAAACATGCGGCCATTTAATGAGAAGCTGAGAGAAGATAGTTTCAAACCCTTCCTCAGGTCTCTTTAAAGGATGGAAAAGGAGATGGGGTAGGGTGGAGGGGTTCATGGAAAAATCTGGGAAGAGAAGGCCTGGCTTCTACTCTTAGCTCAGATGTGATTAGACATACTCACTTTGTGCAAAAATTAGACTACGGTTGGTGACCTGTTGAATTCAGTGGTGTTATTCCGAGCATTGACATTTTTCCAAGCATATTCCATGGCATCGTGGTCCTTTGAGTTATGCTTTGCCTGCCTGTTAGAGAGTGATGCGCATGTTACTGTATGGGAATATTATTTTGAATTTATTGTATATGAGAAGCTGAGTTAGAGCCTTCAGTGGGAGAAGCAATAGAAGTATGAAGAATGTTGTCAGCTCCAAGCTGAGTCCAAGTCTTTTCCTACATGACTCCTTACAAGTCAGTGATGATATAACAGAGAAAACTCAGTGACAGAAAAATCAATTCCATTATTTCATATTCCCATGGCCGGTTCCAATATTGTGTATGAATTCAGTCACATTTTAGATTGCCAACACATTCTGGTAGCGCTTTAAGAATTTCTGTTAATAGTGGAGATCTCCATTTAGATTAGTAGGAGTTTTATTTTAGATTCCCTGACAAATGGTCTGTTTTCTGTACTGTGGAATACACAACTAGTGCTATTATTAAATAGGAATTGTACTTTGTCTCCTTGCATTATACAATATCAGATTTTTAGGTGGACCGTAAGAAAATAACTTAATCTTTCCCTGATGATCCGTGTTTATGAAATCATGTTTACAAAACATTGCAGGTATCCTCCTTTGCCTCAGTGAACCAGTAAAGCGACATTTCTCAGCTGAAGTGGGTAGATAGCAAGTGCAGCTGAGATGATTTACTCTAGCTGAGATGTGGTCCTGCACTTGTAGAAACATCGGCTTTCCATCTCTGCTCACCGGCAGGACAGCAGTTAGGAAAATCACTCACTGGGTCACGTTAGCACTCTGACACCACAATTTGCTGTTGCTGCTCAGAAATATAGTTACCTTCAGCCCAAAATTGGGTTCAGACACTCTCGCAGACGTGTGATGCTTTGTCTTTACAGGAAGCTCCTATTGTAGCAATGTAGTAATGACTTAGAGGTCTGGAAACAGACTTTGGAATAAAAACATAGAAAATCTGTCTTTGGCTTTACTGCAAATTTTCTGACTGACCTTGGACAACTGAAAATCACTCTGTGTTTTATTTCCTCTCTCTCTAAAATACCTATAGTGCAATATTAATCAATGTTTGTAAAGATCCTTGAAATCCTTAGATAAAAGAGCACATTACAGAGCATAGAGTAATTGGAATAGATGTGGCCTATAAAATAGTGCAATCTACCAAACTTGGAAAGAAAAAGACGGGAGGTAAAAGCCTGTCCTGTTATCGTGCTCAGTTCCCCAAGCAATTTGTAGGGAAGCTATTTGAACCTAGCAAATTATCTGTCGTGGTTTTCCCAAGCGTGGAAGAAATGAGCTGTCAAGCCTTGGTCAGGGTGCTTCTGTGGCTTTTGTGCCTTAAAGATGTCCATGCAGTGCTTGGTAGGTTTCTGTTCTCTTTGATTCTAAAATGTGCTTTGCCCTTAATTAGGGCAGTATTGTCAAGACATTGTGAAACTTAGTTGGTTGTAGCAAATTCCGATGTGGTGTTGTGAACCCTACAGAAGTCCGTAGTTAATGAAGGATATGCTGCAGCAGTTGCTTTTCAAGAGTGGGATAAAGGTAGACCTCAGTTTTGGTATTGAATACTCTTATACAACTGCTGAGAAAGTCTTCAATAGCAGCATCCCACCATCAAGACACACAGCAAGGACCCCAGCTTTCCAGGACGTAAGGGCCTTGGCTTTCTAATCCATAGAAATTCCCAGAAGTAGAGGAAAATACCTCAACTTGTTGTCAAAAGACATGATTTCTTACCATTTTTCTCCTTCTTGCAGACACGCCTGTGTGATTCGAGGCCAGGTGATGACAGCAGATGGGACCCCTCTAGTTGGAGTGAATATCAGCTTTGTCAACAATCCTCTTTTTGGATACACAATCAGCAGACAAGACGGCAGGTAGGATGTCTTCATAGGATTTGCAGTGTTCAGGCAGCAATTATGGCATTATTACTATCAACGCTGAAGAGAAATTCCTTCAAAGAGTGCATTTATAGTTGATGCATTTTGAAGATGTCAATGCTTTATTGTTGGTTGTTCAATTTTTATTATTTATTATTATTAACTTCGTAATATCACTTAGAATCTTTAGCCAACAATTGGGCATTGAAGTGCCCATGCACGTAAAAAAAAGATGTCTCCTGCTCCCAGCAGCTCTATTCTTGCTAATTCATGTTGAAATGATTAGGAAGAAGTCATTAAGATTGCAGTTGTGTTAGAGGCAAATGCTTAAAATCTGAGCAATCACGCACAACCAAAACAAAAGCATTGCAAATTGGGGAAGTCTTTCATCTTATCTTTTGTCTGTCAGTGCTAATTGGGTCCTTTTCTTTTAAGAACAAAAATGAAACATAAGGGGTTCCAGCTGCACATGCTCCATGTATTGACTGCTAACCACTAGCACTTGGGAGAGGATTTATAGATTTTAGCACCTCTCCAATCCACAACTTTTATTAAAGGTTTGACTTGGCCAGAGAAGCTGATAGAATTACAATGAAACGGAGGAACATGTGCTATCGACATGTGCTTACTGCTGCCTTGTTGATGCTCGGGAGGGTTTGCACCTACTTTAACACGGATGGTGACAAGGAGGCTTTCTGTGTCGTGCTCTACCTCTTGGATGGCATAACAATAAAATCTGGGTAATAAAGAGGCATTCCAGGAAAACTAGTGGTCCCCTTTGGAAAAGGATGCCTCTGGAGCCGGTAGCTTAGGCATTACTGCAAAAAGGAGAAAGGCTTGCATATTTATGCTATCTCTATCAACCTTACTTTGCATGAAAGGGAGATCCACACTGCGCCCTCAAGATCAGATTGCTGTGTAGAGACCAGAACAAAATCTGTGTCTATTAGAACAGATAAACATTCCTGCAAAATTCCTGGACAATAATCCCTGCCATGACCTCTTTTTCATCTGTTTCCTTGTCCTATATACAATACCCAACTACTGTGTGTAATTTTTCATTTGGATTGCAAGTACTTTGAGGAAGGGACCATCCCTTTGCTTTGCAGTTGTGCTGTACCTAGCACAGAGGGCCTTATCTCAAGCTGCACCTGTAGGCACCAAACATACCCGTAAGCGAAACAGGGCCAGAGCACGGAGGTGAGCGCTGCTATCCGAGCTCCAGACCTTTTCAATATTGGAGTAACTATTTGTTTCCAGTTCCTGGGTGCTGAAATGGAACTCCCCTCTACTATACCCTTATTCTGCTGGCAGTTCAAGTCAGGGATGTTCCTTTCACACCGTGTCCTTCGCAACCTCCAGCTGAGCAGGGGACCCAGGGCAGAAACCAATGCAGGTGGAGCATCAGCATGCTGCACCAATGTTCAGTGGACTGCTGGTTCCTCAGGGCTGGCTGACAGCCTCCAGAATTTAAATTACACAGAATCACAGAGTGGTGGGGGTTGGAAGGGACCTCTGTGGATCATCTTTTCACTCTGAGGGTGACGGAGCACTGGAACAGGCTGCCCAGGGAGGCTGTGGAGACTCCTTCTCTGGAGATATTCAAACACCACCTGGACGAGGTCCTGTGCAGCCTGCTCTGGGTGACCCGGCTTTGGCAGGGGGGTTGGACTAGATGACCCACAGAGGTCCCTTCCAACCCCTACCACTCTGTGTTTCTGTGATTCTGTGATCTAGTCCAACCCCCTGCCGAAGCAGGGTCACCCAGAGCAGGCTGCACAAGACCTCGTCCAGGTGGGGTTTGAATATCTCCAGAGAAGAAGACTCCACAGCCCCTCTAGGCAGCCTGTTCCAGGGCTCCAACACCCTCAGAGTGAAGAAGTTCTTCCTCGTGTTCAGCTGGAACTTCCTCTGCTTCAGTTTCTGCCTGTGAAATTAGTTCCAAGGAGCTCAGTGATGCAGTTTTCTGACTCCGCCCACAGCAAATACTCACCTCCAAATGATAAAAATGACAGAGATCAGCTGCCTCGGACAAGGGAATCTGTGACCAAGTGTGATTCGTCCTGAAGCTGGGATTTCTGTCAGCAGCTGCTGGTGGTCAGTCTAAGCCCACACTGTGTGGTGTCAGCTCTTCTCATTTCACTTCTTTTGCCTTCCCCTCAAATCAATCTGCTTCTGCAGAAACCTCGTGTGGGTCTGGTGCACGACTGATGTTCAGTAATTTGTCCAGTTGCAGTGATGAGTCTCCGGAATCATAAAACCATCTTTCAAAATGGTCTGTGGCATACATGCAGGCAGAGATTTTCTCAAATGAATGGGCACAGCAGTGCATCTCTGTACTCGGGAGGTAATAAACAGACAAGTGAAAGCCCTTCTCATAAAGAACACCAGAATCCAACTACTTTGTCAGTGGTGAGGTCTTTCAACGATTACCTTGAAGTCTTTAAGAGCGTTCGAACTAAAATTGTCAGGGCAGAAAATTATGTCAGACACCCCTTATTTCTAATCTGAGTCTCGCTGCTGATTTAGCGGGTAGCATTCGATGCATCTCTTAACCTGCCTAGGCCAGCCAGCCAGCCTGTGACAGGGAGATAACATTTACTTGCCTTCCCTACTGATTGTTACAGCATTTGTAGAATACTGTGTGTAAATCACTTTCAAAAACACATAAAGAATTATTGCTATTACAATTTCTATTCTGCGTTTCGATGATTTTCAGTAATTTTCTGGATAGGGCATGACTTCTCATCAGCTTTTCTGCAGTGCAGTTTTCATGTGATTGAGTCACTGTGTTTTAAAGAAGTTGATGCTTTTAAGCAAAAAGTAATTTCTGCTGAAGTACAGTAGCAGACTGCATGCGTTCCCAGTCCGTGGCAGTGCATGGTCAAATGGGGCCATCTGAACCATCTTCGGTGTCACTCTGGTTTGGAGGAAAAATGGGAGCATACGTGCAAGCAGTTACCGTGTTCCAGGGGTTATGAGATAATGGCATAAAACTCACCGGCTTTATTATTTGGCATATTCACCATAGGAATACCTGTTCTTAAAAATGTGCAACGAGTTGCCTTAAATTGATTTAACAAAGCAGTTTACTGATAGCAGGGCAATAAGTGTGGTTTTAAAGTAAGGGAGAGAAGGCTGCAAGGGGACCTAATATATACTTACAAATATCTGAAGGGTGGGTGTGAGGAGGATGGGGCCAAACTCTTTTCAGTGGTGCCCAGTGACAGGACAAGGGGCAATGGGCACAAACTGAGGCACAGGAAGTTCCGTCTGAACATGAGGAAGAA
>Ga0065711_1045547_pt1 | contig 13410 bp, 6 predicted proteins | sample Hoacrofraction12_FD_59098 | JGI IMG/M metagenome (GOLD analysis project Ga0065711, IMG submission 59098) | Hoatzin crop microbial communities from Cojedes, Venezuela - Epithelial fraction 12 v2 (version 2) | ecosystem: Host-associated > Birds > Digestive system > Esophagus > Crop | place...
ACCCCGGGGCCTCTGCGGGGGGTACCGGGGGGAACAACCCTGGAGCCTCTGCAGGGGGTGTTGGGGGGCACCGGGGGGTGCGCCCCGGAGCCTCTGCGAGGGGTGCTGGGGGGACTTCAGGGGCGTCTGTGTCTCTGCAGCATCCTGGAGCTGCCCGAGGCGGGGGCGGAGGGCGGGAGAAGCATCGCCCCCCCATCCCCCCCCGCCCGGCTGGCCCGAGCGGTGCCGAGAATAGCTTTGCGTTGCCTGCGGGCCGAGAGAGTAGCCTGCGAGCTCTAAGGTTTTCTGCGAGAAATTTGCCCCCCGCCCCACCCCTCACCTCCCCTCCCGTTACCTTCGGTTTCCTCAACACTGGGGTTGAGCAGCCCTTGTTTACGTGTCCAGGGCTGTCCTGACCTCCCTGAGACTTCTCAATGGATACGGCAGTGGGTGAAGTCTCAGGTCTGGAAAAGCAGAAGGATGCAGGATGCAGTTCCAGCTTCCCTGGGAGCTTGTGAGAAGGAGACAGGCGAAAGTGCGAGCGTCTGCCAAACTCCCCATTTCTATTAATAGACTGTGCCTAGCACTCTGACTGAACACTTAATACGTGGCTGAGTGATATGCAGCACAGCCGTGTGCAGACCCCCAAGGACGTTGCACCCCAACCGATTTCAGCATCTTTGCCCTTACACGCGCGGGTGGCACTGACCCTCCTCCCCAGTTGCCCTGCAGAGGTAATAAGGAACAAAAGCATCACTTCAGCGTGAGCGAGCACACGACTATTCCCTCTTTTATTCTTTCTATGCCTCCTCCTTTCAGATAGTCCTCCCAGTAGGTGTCCTGCTCCCTCTTGAATTCCACATTTCTCTTCCTAGTGGTGCTCCCTCTGCTTGACCTTCATAAATATGCCTCCTTTGCTATGCCAGGTGAAGAGCAGAATTTTCTTAAACGAATGTGATGTAAGCACTAAATAAAAGAAAACGTCTTCTACTGCATTACAACCCCACAGAGTACTGTTTGCAGAAGAGGCATCTATAAATAGCAAGAAGTCTGGCTGCACATCTGTAACTGTCGTAGTACTGACAGCACATATTGCATTAAAGGTCCCAGGATCCTGGGCAGTATTGCAAGGAGAAATGTACAAGCACAGCCAGTTCTTTTCAAAGCTGTTAGTCAATGGAAATTGTCTTTAGGCAGGGAAAAGAGGTGAGAGGAGCTCTTTGAATATACCTCTTCTATTTCAATTCACTGTCAGTACCTTTTTGTTGTTTAACCACCTTTGTCTTTCTGCTTGTGCAATGCTGCACACACTGCAATGTCATTTTATGGACAAGACTTTCTTATCAACAATAGTTTCATTCCAATGCTGCATACAGGTTAGGAGAATATTAAAATACTGTGCTTCCCCTCCTCAGACTATCCATCAGTGACAGGTTTGTGAAATGAGAGTGAAAATACTGCAGATTAGGCATATCCTGCTGCTCTTCTACCTTAAGATCAGAAAGGATACGTTCATAAGACCTGCCAATATATTTTCTGTCTTAGTAATTTTCGTATTTGTGATGTTAAGATCAGTATGTACTGAGAGAAGTAGTCTGCATACACGCAGACTAAGAAGTGCACCAAGAAAAACATGCCAAGACCTCTGAAGCTCTTTCGCTCGTCAAGCATCTATATTTAGCCAAGTCATATGACACCAGTTTAACCTTCAAACCTGTATTTCTCTAACTATCTCCTGAAGTTAGCAAATGTTCTGTGGCAGAAGGAATACAGGACAAAGCATCTCACTTTGGGACTTATCACAGTGTCAGACAAAATTAGGAATTGGTATAAATTTGCTTCATTTGAAACCCAGTGGGGTACCAGTAATGTGGTACTCACTAAATTTCTGAAGTACTTTGATGCCATGGTGATAGGCGTGATGTAAAAAATGTCAGCTATAACAAGAGATGAAGAGTTAAAACATTTAACAAATGGTCAAAATGCCCTACTTCCAAAAAATTCCAAAATCCTTCCAGTTCTTATGCACATTGATTTGAGCCAATTACTTATGTTACAGCTTCATACTAATTTTTTTTTTTTTTTTTTAGTCTGCCACAACTAAGAATTAATCAAACTTTTGGTCAAATATGGCAAGTATACTGTTTCAGTAGTAGGGCAGTTTAAAAAAATACATGAAGACAAAGAACATGGACACTATATGAGAAACTTTTTATTCCCTTAACTACCATCTGATGACCATAGTGCTAGTTCATTAGCCTAAAGAGCTTAAAGAGGTGATGATAACAAATACAGACATGGGAAAACTAAAGCTACAATCAGATGTTACTGTTTGCTCAAACAAGAATACGAGAGAGTAGAAAAGCAATAGCTCACTAGCATCACTTTCCAGTCAAGGAAGACACTTTGTGTTACCAAGAAACTCACAGAAGTGTGCTCCCATGCTACCAGATTGTAGAGACATTTACATTACCAGTACCTCCATAGCCTTATATCTTGATAAAAAACATAGTTAAGTGAGTGGAAGTGTTGCCACAGGTGCTGTTGGATCTTGGATCAGGCTCAGAATAGTTTTGTAATTTTATTGTACTGATAACAGCCCGATACCAGTGTGTCTGCCAGAGTCTGAGTGGAACCAGTGGTTTTTTGTATGTGTTTATAGGAGCCTGAGGGTACACAGTGCTTTGTATAAAAATAAAAGTCAAGGGAAATAAAATCATAAGTCTTTTCTATTTAGAGGCTCACTAAAGGCCATAGAGGTCCCACTAATAGGAAGCTTGCTAGGATGGTTTCAGATCCTTCTTTGGAGTGCACAGGGAAAAAAAGATTCAGAAAATTTTTATTCCCCTTGGCCATCCCATGAACTTCAAGAGAAGTTCCACTGGGGCAAAAGCTGTAGAATCTCTGCTCAAGATATAAAAACGAACCTCTGTATCTTAAGTAATGAAAGAAGGCTTGTCTAAGTAAAACAGGACTGTTTGCATAAATCACAGATCCAGAACTGAGTTTTCTGCAAATAATTAAAGGCACTCAGACAGAAAATGAAGGGAAAGAAAAGTTGTTTTTTGTAGAACATCATATGCACAAAGATTCTGCAAAAATCATGGTGCTGACTTGCTGTAGATTTTGGTTTCTGGGTCTTTTTGTTTTAAATGTATAAAATGGAAGCCGTATTAATAGTAGGCCTGATATCAGTTATGGGAAACAAATTGAAAGAAGTGAGATTTCACAACAAGTGTGCCTGAATGTAGCTTGTGAACCTATGCCATGTGAAGGGAATAGAATCATCGAATCGTAGAATACTTTGGGCTGGAAAGGAACTTTAAAGGTCATCTAGCCCAACCTCCCTGCAGTGAGCAGGGACATCTTCCACCAGACAAGGTTGCTCAGAGCCCCGTCCAACCTGACATTGAATGTTTCCACGGATGGGACATCTACCACCCCTCTGGGCAACCTGTGCCAGTGTCTCACCACCCTCATTGTAAAAAATTTCTTCTTTATATCTAGTCTGAATCTACCCTCTCTTAGTTTAAAACCACTACCCCTTGTGCTATCACAACAGGCCCTGCTAAAATTTTGTCAGTGTCTTTCTTATAAGTCCCCTTTAAGTACTGAAAGGCTGCAATAAGCACAAAAATGCTGCAAAATCACAAAACGCCAGGGTTTATGTGCATATCCAACAGACATACAGATCTACAGGTAACAGGTTAGTCACTGACTGAAACGATTCTAGAACCTGTAACTGGGTTAGTTTTGTACAATTCAATTGCACAGTAACTTCATAAAAGGCAGTTTTTATGCTGAAGACTTCACGGTGTCCGTAAAGAGAAAAGATGCCCGTTTCATTGCTAAGAATAGATGCATTAGGTAATTTATTAATAGTAGGAAAATAGATTCCTCCCTGAATGTCCTATTATACAAAGCTTGGGCTTTCATTAGGAAAACAATTCTTTTGAAGATTTGGGGTAACAGGCTTAATAGATGTGCTTTCCCATGCAGATGAATATGACTGGCACAGTATGATGAGATCCAGGTCTGTGAAAGTAACTGCTCTGTTATCAGAACTGGGGAGATTACAATGTCCTGTCTGTGTGAAATCCAACCATACCACTACTGAGGGGAGAAGAGATTATAAAATCTGTTGAAATCATGATCTTCTGTTTGTGATTCATGAGTAGGAAGAGTGGTTTCTCCTTAACAAGTTATCAAAGTACAAATGAAGAGAAGCAGAGCAAGAGTGTGCGTAACAGAGAACAGTGGACTGAATTTATTCAGTAAATGTTAAGTTTTATTCCCAGCTATTAGACTGGATGATCTTGGAAATACAATTTAGTCCCTCTGAGCTTTTCCATTTGTACTGTTAAATTCTGTGGTTTATTGGTGAAAGGTGCTGTAGAAGATGATCATTTGGTGTTCTTAAATTGCCTAGAGCACCGTATATGAATGAACATTAATGAGTGGGTGATGTTTACCCAAGAGAGAAATAGCGCTGCTATGTGGTGTAATTCTGAGGCTAACAGAAGTAACGGCAGATCTGGCGTGGTGTCAGAGAGCTAGCTGAAGCAGCAGCTTATGACATACCTGTCATCCTTACCGAGTGGTGTGCCGCGTGCCTGTGTCACATAGCTTTGAATGGGAAAAGTTGTAGCTGGTGTGTGCAAGTGGTGTAGGTGAGCTGTAGAGACCAGACCCGTGGGCCACGCTCTAGGTGTTTTGCGCTGCTGACAAGGCAGTGGAAAGCTGACCCATGATGTCAGTGAAGAATCTTTCACTGGTGGTGTGGTCAAATTCCCACGGGCTGTAGAGGCAGCTCTGAGTTAAAGCAGGGAGTGTTCCACTTCACCACATTTTGATCCTGTACAGGGCTCCTACTAGGACTAGGTAGCCCATGCTACTTAGGCTAGTAACAAGGCAGTTCTAATACAGTCATGGGGGCTTTTTTGGTTTCTAGCCAGTTCAGGAGTGGGGGAGCAGAAATATGGCTATGAACCATCTTCTACCAACTTCAGCTGTGCAGAATATTAATTTAGCTCAGCTGAAGAGCTCAGTGTAGTTAAATGCATTCCATTCTCAAATTTAATACTAGAAATACAAGACATTGAGCATAATATTTTGGCTGAAGAAATAGCTTTTCGTTCATTTTAATAATAAATGGATCAAAAAATGTTTATGCTTAAATAAATAATAACAGCAATCACTCAAAACAAAGTTTCAAGATAAAGAGATCTTAGCATGGCTCACCCTCTGTCAGCGTAGGGTTGTTCTAGTGAACAGCATTTTAGTGTCAAGAACACTGGTATTTTTTAGAAAGGGTATGGTTCAGCTTGATGACATCATGGGCCAGATCATATTGTGCCATTGTGGCAATGCTAGAAGAGAGGTTCTGTGCTAGTGAGCACTTTGGACTGAAGCTGCCATAATAACCCTTTTTCCAACCTCAGTCTGTGAAAAGCACTAAATTCTTCAGAGAAGAGTGCAAGAAATTCTGTAGATGAGCACCTTTGTAATTGTTCTACCTCCACGGTGAACGTGATCTCAGCAAGACTGACTCACATGCCTTCGAGACCTTTAACCTCAGCCTGATTGTGAAAGATGAAGGCTTGTGCCCTCGCTGGTACATGCAGAGCAGAGAAATACATAAAGGAAAAAAGCACTGAGCCTAAGCTTTTCATGAGATTTTGCCTCAGACTTTCTGAGTTTGTAACAAAGTTCAGTCCATTGACAGATGAGGTTATGAACAGCTGAAGGGGGTGAATGATGAAACTGGTTGTTCTGACCTCTAATTCCACAGAGAAGCCTGCTGCCTGCTGTCCTGCTCACTAGCATTAATGCCAGCTTTATTTTGATCTAGAGTTTAGGATAAAATGGGATTATCCTTTCTGTAATTTTCTTTTTTCTTTGGGAATAGCCTCTAAATAACAGAAACAAGAAACACTCATATCAAAGAAGCAAAGAAATTGCCCATGAAGTGGCTGAGTTGATGGCCACAAGGGTGTCTTCACCATGCCAGAATGGAGCACTTGCTCACTAATCACAGCCTACCTGACTCTTTCCTGTGTTCTTGAACAGGTACTGACCGGCTCCATGGAGTCTCTTGGCATGCTGTTGCTTTCTAGCTGTCTTATGGGAGCTGAGAGCTGAGCTTTTTCACTTCACAGTGACTGTGAGAGGATGGACACTGTTTTGCTCTTACTATTTCAGTTTTAAACTGAGATTTAAGAGGTGCAGAAAGATGAAGGATGATGGCTTTATTTCTTATAAGCTAGGTTTTTCAGGTCCCAGTTGTGAAAAATGTCTCTCAGAAAACCCAAATTTTAAAAGGTGTATAAAATTCTGTCTTTTCTATAATCTGTGTATTTCTAAAAGTAGAAACGCAGTTTGAAAATCTGGAATCACAGAATCACAGAATCACAGAATAGTACGGGTTGGAAGGGACCTCTGTGGGTCATCTAGTCCAACCCCCCTGCCGAAGCAGGGTCACCTACAGCAGGCAATAGAAGATCTGTTTATCTTCATTTTATTGCATCAACAATTTGGAGATTGAGAGATCAGAATTGGATTTAAAGCAGACTCACTTGAAGAAGCACTCACTGCCAAGTTTGCTTTTCTGAAAACTCTGTTAAGTGCAGAAATTAAACATAATTTTGCTTTTCATTTTGAGTGTGAAATGTTAGGTGATCTTAAGTAAAATCTCAGTGTCTTTGCGAAAAGAATTTTTCAGTAGCAAAACACTTGCAAGGAAATTATAGTGGGAATAAGATGTTTAGCTAAAATTTCAGACAGAGATGCAATAAAGAAGGTGAGGAGAATACTTTTCTCCCTCACTTAAAATATCCTGTTCTGCAGTTAAGATATGCTTTTGGAAGTTTGCGAGTATTGAGGACTGAATTGTACCTGGGTCTTTTCCTCCCAGAGTTATTGTTTGAAAAGGGGCACTACCACCTTCTCTAGCCATTATTCACAGAAGAGGAGTTCCTTAAGCATTTTTGAAAAAGGATGGGGAAAAAACAAACTTTGGAAGAGGAGGCATGGAGATGTGTATTTTCTAAGACATTGTTTTATACCACTGTCTTGCTCAGCTTTTCCTAGTGGCAAGCTCTTCATCATAGTGCAGTTGGGAAGCTTCATATTCAGCATACTGTTTGGTCTGCACCATACACTTGAGTTGCTAGTGCTCTTCTTGTAACAGTACAATGAAAGTAAACGTATACTGATCGGGAAGCGGTGGTATATAGTGGTCTCTAAGGATTAGTGTTGAAGTGTTCTTTCAGTGCCCACAATGCACACTTGGGGTCTCATGTGGCCTAGCAGTAGTTCTGTCCTGATTGTCATTTTCTGGCCATGCAACTTAGGTTTCATTGCTTCTAATAGCATCAGAAGGCTCAAACCCAGCCTTGGAGCCCAGAGTAAGTTGTGACCAAGCCAGGGCCTTCCAAGAACAATCCACCAGTCCAAACTTCTATCTGTTGTGGACCTTAATTTTTCACTTAGAAAGGAGGAGAGGAGACCCTGCCATCTGTTTCAGTTGCTAGTTGCATGCTTGTACTATTTATCAACCCCCTGCCCTGATGCTTGATCCCAGCTTGGGATATAAACCAGCTACTGATTTTCTTTACCTTAGTCACAAATAAGAAAGTAATTAACCATTCCCATAACTCCTTGTGAACTACTTCTTTCTGAGGACCATATACCTCCTGGTTGTGCCCTATATTAGACATTACCCTGTCTGAAGTATAGGATATGTACTATTTTTTTTTTTACTCTGATTTCAGTTACATTGGGATATGTCGGGAGTAATGCCACTGAGTCCTTTATAGATAGGGATCACACTTAGTGGCATTGCAGAAATACAGACGTGTTGGCTAGAAAGGACTTTTATAGAACATCTCATGCAGCTTCACACTCAGTATAGAACAGTCACCAGCATTACATCATGTTGGCCATTGCTTTCTCCAGCCAAGTCTTGAAAATCTCCCGGCACAGAGATTCCACTACCTCTTCAGGCAGCCTCTGACAGTGCTGCACAGACCTCTCAGTGAGGAATTTTTTCTTATTGTCCTATATGAACCCTCAAAACTAGAAGTTGTGACCTTTGCACCTCGTTATCTCATCTGTTATCGAGAAGAGTTTGCCTCCATTTTCTTTTTAACTATATTTCAAGTAGTTGCAGGCTGCTATTAGATTGTTCCTTAGCCTCCTTTTCCATGAATCAAAGAAGTTCAGCACACAGTAATCTCTCCTCACAGGTCACCTTCTCAGGCCCAAGACCATTGTATTATATAGCATCTTGCTTACCTCCTTTTAACTAAAAGCTCTGCAGAAATGTTATGAGAAAGGAAAGGAAGAATATTTTCTTAACTGAAAGAACTTTTTAGCAGAATACTAACTGTTTAAATGCACATGGCCAGGTAGTGTCACTGAAGTGTATTCTGCAGAAATCCCTTGTGACTGAGCACAGCTGTGTATCTGGCATGTTTTACTTTGGTATTTTTGGTTAGTCATTTCTTCTTTATTTCCTCTAGAATGAGAGGTCAAATCTGGAAAATAGCACCACTTCTTACCCACAGTTTGAATCTTGTGTAACAGTACAGCTGGAACAGCTATTTCAGAAGGAAATCAAATGAGATAGCGTTAGCCACATCATAGTGTAGTTGCCTCCTTAGGAGTCACGGTGTTTTAAACTTAATTAGGCATAGCTGAATGTTTTAAACTTAATTAGGAGTAGCTGAATTTACAGAAAGCAGGGGATGATCAACAATTTTTAGGGATGCTCTGGCTATTTTGTTGTTGAGCTTTAAAAAAAGGTAAGGGCCATCCTTACCCTTCCAGTTCCATTGGCTTTGATATAATCCACTAGATCCTCTGCAAACCTGGAGCAGATCAAGGATGTGAAATTGAAATAACAAAACTGAGGTACAAAAACAGTTATTGAGCAGAGGAGACGAAAAAGGGAACGTATTTTGTTGTGCAAGGAAGTATATTGCAGGCTAAAATTTCAGCTAAATCTTTTCAGCTCTCTGTAGGTTTGATGATCTCTTAGGTTTCTGTGATTAGAAGTGGCATATGTGAAGTTCCCCTCCAGTGAAAGCTCTATTGTGGAAAATGCTATATTTAGGCATGAAACAGAATGTTCTTTGTAAATTTACTAGAGGTCAAAGGTCATAATGCAATTATTTTGTGAAAGTGGAAAAGAAAAGGAAGGAGGGAAGAAAGGCAGACAGGAAAGTGGGTGGGCAGGTGGACAGGGAGGGAAGAAGGGAGGGTGAGAAGGAAAGGAAGAAAGGGAGGAAGGCAGGAAGGAAGGACAGGGAAATGCAATCGCCGTCCAGAGAAGCTGCTCATTTCCATAAAAGCAGGAACAGTAGAAATACATACTTAAATTTACTGTCAAAAAGTCACAGAATCACACTGTGTCCCCTGAAGGCTGGTCTTACCAGTAGAGACCAAGATGAAGAACACAGTGCGTACCTTGTCCTTTTGCACATGCCTTGTCACCAGGGCCCCTGCCCTATTCAGTGATGGGTCCACATTTTTCCTAGCCTCCCTTGTGGTGCCTGTGTACTTGCAGAACATTTTCCTGTTGCACTTCATTGTCTCATTGTCAGATTCAACAAATGTCAGGAATCAAGGAGCTGTAGGTAGAGGTAGCAGGAGGCCATCAGGAGAGTGAATCAATTCACCCTTTTACAGCTTGTAAATAAGGAAATAACAAGGGGTTTTGCAACAGCTGGTAAGGTCTAATGCAAACCTCAAATCTTCTGTCAGAAAGAGAGAATAGAAACAACGTTGACTGTTTTTTGACTACATTAGTCAGTCATGGAATAAGAAAAGAGAGTATGTAGTTCTAGCCCTGTGGTTCACCACCACAAACCATGAAGGAAAGGACATAACACAGAAAAACACAGGACTGTTTTTAATTAATTGTCAAGGTGCATGTATTAAAGCTTCCTTTAAATTCTCCATTGACATTTGCTTTTACCAGCATTGCCTCATAAATGGTTAATCAATGGTTAATCTCACAAATATGTGACTTACCATACTGTGAGAGAGAGAAACTCTGTAAGTGAAAGGTTTTCACCCACTTTCATACCCTTGCACACACATATACTGTTTTCTGAGACCCACTCCAACAAGTAGAGCCAGGATAAAATGCGACCCTCCCCACTAGTCTCCGTGTCAGAATCTTGAGCAGCCGCTCAGCTCCAGCTCAGCACAGTTCCACCTCAGGCACTCACACTGCCTCTCACCTCACTTCACCTCATGTTTGATCGCAGTCACATTGTCGTTGCTGAACTTGATGTATTACCGAGAAGATCATTTTCCTAGCTTGCTGTTTTAACTACATTACCCTTCTATTAATATCTAATCTGCTGAAGCTTTATAGTCTTTTAAATCAAAAATCCGATTGTCATTTTCAAGGCCATTCGAAGCACGTGTCTGCTACCTATCATTTCTTATCCAACACCAAGAGGTTAGTTCAGGCCTCCAGTGTCAAACTCCATCTCAGATTTTTCAAACATACTTTAATGAATTATCATACTAGTACTGTGACAGTGTGTGTGCAGTTTTAATGAAGGTTAGCCTCTAGCTTGTAAAACTAGGCCAATTCAAAATTGAGTTTATGTTTCTGTTTTCTCTGGATTTGACATTCAATTTCTGCCCTGCTGTTCTAAGAGAATTTTTGTTTAAGCAGATAAACTTAATGGGAGACAAAGATAGATAAGGATTTTAAACAAAGAAGGTGCTTTCACTTATTACTGCGAGATTTTCATGAAAATGTGGAACTATTCTTCTAAGATTTTTTTTTAATAGAAGACATGCTTTCATGTAGCCTCAATACAATTATTTTGTTGAAGAAAAAAGTCTCTGTGCCATCTTTCTATCTGACAGATCTGTTGTTTTCTTAACAGAAAGCCAATAATGCTCTTTAGTGCTCATAAAATATGTCTTTGTCACTTTGTAAAGGGAAAGTATGCATGCTTGCAAGATCTATTTCCACCAGGTACTACCAAGTATTCTAACCATGACTGCTAGAAACAAAGGCATTCTGATCTCAGTACCGGTTTACCCTCATGTAAATCCAGCAGTTTCAGCAGAATCATTTGTGATTTATATAGATTAAAACCAGCTCACCTGTATATATAAAATTAAAAATGATAAATCACTAGTGGTTTTGCTCAAGAACAGAGTTTTCATCATTCTGTTTCATAATTGTATAAAAATGTTAGAAATATACTTTCTCATATCCCTTTCTTAGCTGTTTGAAAGATGAATCTGAAATAGCAAAAGCTTATTCTCTTGCTCACACAAAGCTATACAAGCCTGATTTATATTAACATGACTATCAGCAACTGCGTTTGAAATACAGTATGTAGATATCTTTAACAGGTGTAGTTCAGAACCTGTAGGAGTTAACGTAAATTGCTGAAGATCTTTGAACACTTCAGTAAATGTTCTATTAATAATGCAAGAAATGCTGAACACACTGGTTTGTTCACGTGTGTCAGCAGCACTCGGCATGTCTTTTTATTATAGAATCAAGTTCCATACTGGCAGGATATTTAAAAACACTACTCACCCACCTTGTATAGTATGGGGCAAAAGTAATTCCACTGGAACTAAAGGGACTACCTGTGTTCTGAATGTTAGATACATATCCAAGTTTCTTAAATAACTGCTGAACACACATTGAAGTCAATTGTGGTATTTGCAGCCCACTTGAGAACAAATATGCAACCCAAATCTGGAGTTGGTGGGTTATTACTCTCAGTCTCTTACAATGAAATTTCTCAGACTAGGTAAACCAAAACCATATAATACCAAATATGAGCAAGTGTATTTCATTAGGCTAAATTTACAGAGTCCTTAAGCACATACGTGTCTTCCTTGCTATAAATGAGGACTAGTCAGCTCAGAAGTACACACAATTGCCTATATTTCTTTTTACATGCAGTTGCACAATATTTCCTTGCCCATTATTAAGCAGACTTATGAGAAGCTTTTCTTTACCAGAGTCTGATAATTAATGAATTGTCAACAAGATATCCAGTCATACTGACACAACAGTTTCTACTCCAACACTATTTCAAATCAAGAAAGTTACTCTACTCCCCATCTTATAACTAAAATGCAAATGCAGTACATAACACTAGTTCTGAATGAGGAAGCCTATGCTGTTTAACAATTCAATAACTGACTTAACATTGTGATCATTTGTCATTTCAGCCACACAGAAAAGTTCCTTAAACACACATTAATATGCTTACTTGTATGTCTTTGTACATATACACATACACATAATGTTTTATATTTCCATAAATTCAAACTGCATATTATGCTGTGACTTTCACTTCTTTGTGCACCCAGGTTGTCAGTGTTATTAGAACTATGTCAGAGAAGACACTACTGTGCCAATGTGGGCTCATAGACTGTAGATGATAAAAACCTGGTTAAGTTCTTGTACCACATCAAATGTCTATGTGTGTGTGTATATATATATACATTTATCTGTTAACAGAGAAACTCTATGTTTAAAAAGGCAGTTTCAGAGGGAAGTCCTAGCTTTTCATTCAATAACATCCTTTATGTTCACTGTCTTCCTCTGGAAAGGTGTTGTGACAAAATTCAGTTTCATTGTGGAGAATTATAGGAAGATAAAGCATTCCATTTCAGGTTGAAATAACAAGCTCACATTTCAGATACAGTGCTAACAAAGCCCTAAAGTAAGTTTAAATTCAACAAACTTGGTGAGCTGTTAGGAATACAAACTCCCAATTCAGAAAGGGAGCATTAAAAATATTTGTCTGTTTCAGTTTAGACCGCTTCCAAGCATTCACGCCTTTGATTCAGCAATTAAATGTAAGTAGTCTTGTTTTCTTAAATCCTGTAACACCTACACATCTAGAGGTCAGAGAATAAGACAGCACACTTGCAAGTCAGACCAACTCAGAATGCGTAAAATGCAGTTTGGTTACTCTCACAGAGGTCATTGATTTGAACATTTTTGCCAGTAAGTATACATTGAAATATGTATCAGAGGGCTGGAGTACCTCTCCTACGGGGACAGGCTAAGAGAGTTGGGGTTGGTCAGCTTGGAGCAGAGAAGGCTCCGGGGTGACCTTAGAGCAGCCTTCCAGTACTTGAAGGGGGCCTACAGGAAGGATGGAGAGGGGCTTTTCACAAGGGTGTGTAGTGATAGGACAAGGGGGAATGGCTGTACACTAAAAGAAGGCAGATTTAGATTGGATATTAGGAAGGAATTCTTCACTACAAGGGTAGTGAGGCACTGGCACAGGTTGCCCAGAAAATCTGTGGCTGCCCCCTCCCTGGCAGTGTTCAAGGCCAGGTTGGATGGAGCTCTGAGCAACCTGGTCTGGTGGAAGGTGTCCCTGCTCATGGCAGGGGGGTTGGAACCAGATGATCTTTAAGGTC
>Ga0065711_1045548_pt1 | contig 13410 bp, 8 predicted proteins | sample Hoacrofraction12_FD_59098 | JGI IMG/M metagenome (GOLD analysis project Ga0065711, IMG submission 59098) | Hoatzin crop microbial communities from Cojedes, Venezuela - Epithelial fraction 12 v2 (version 2) | ecosystem: Host-associated > Birds > Digestive system > Esophagus > Crop | place...
GGCGGCGGCTGCGTGCGGGGCGGCGGGGCCCGGCCGTCCTCCGGCACCGGGAGAGCGGGCGGGGAGCCCAGCGCAGCCCCTCCGCGCAGGCAGCGGGCGGGAAGAAGAAACTGCGGGACGGCGGGAGAATGGAAACCGAAAGCAGCCCCGGCGGAGGGGAGGGAGGGGAAGGAAGGAGCGGAGGGGGCCGGGCCGCCGCGGAGGCACCGCGCTGCTTCGTGCCGCCGGCTGCCCTGAGCAGAATAAAAAGACAATAAATATAAAAAAAACTCAGTCATACGCGCATGCACACGTCTGAAAGGCCTGTGACCGGCGGACTGCGGCTGGCGGGGAGAGGGAGACCACAGCCCAGTGCTGCTCTGCTCCTTCCCCTTTGCCCCCAGAAAACCCTACGCCGGATTTACAGGCTGAATCCTGGGTTTTTAAAAGACTGAATAATAATCTTCTACAGCAAGGCAAGATCCATATACGCTCTGGGCAAGTGCTTGCTCAGCCGCTAGCATTCACGTTGCTTGGGAACGTCAAACTGAGGAGGTCCGTCTGACTGTCCTCTGTCAGAGAGGTGAGCGTCAGAGGACGAGGCTTACAGCGGTGGCCAGCAGGTTGCAGACCGAAAGCATCCACAGTTCAGAAGCACTGCTGAACTACATCGACTCCCTGTGCAAACCTCCCTCTAACCGTTAATGTATAGAGTGGATGCATCCAGCTGCTTGCAGCTTCGTAAATTTCATATTCAAATAGCTGACAGACAGGTCCTGGCCCAATACAAGATATTTGCTTTGTAAAGCCATTGCAACACAAGACCACTGAGTGATGGGCTTGCACTGGAAGGATGTGGGGAAGAAGGCAGACGGAAGAGTACCATTGTCATCACATTTTCTATTGCTCTAGTCCATCTTTACTCTGAAATATTTAATATTCTTTCTTTTCTTTCTCTTGAGTCTTCTCTTTTGTTTATTCCTTCCAGTTCTAAAGGAGTTGTAGGAAATCTCATTTGAAACATCCACTGTACCACCAGGATGTAGTATCATTGGCCATCATCCTCTCAAAGGGCCCTATAACAGGCAAGACTTGTGTTTGAGCTTTCAATATTAAGCCTACGCAGTGAAATGGACCAGAGAAATGTCACACTCAGCTGGAGGTTATCCACCCCTAGCTCGGGAAATGTCAAACAACTGGCAGAGGACAGCTTCTATGGCCAGAAAAAGACAGGTGAATAAGCCGTAAATGGTAGCATCAGTCACTTCTCCATTCTTGGTACATCCCTCCTGTGCTGGGAACAAAGCAGGAGCTCCTGGACCTCACTGTGCCTGAGCTTAGCTTTCACAGAAAGGCATATCAGCCCTCAGTTATAGAAGAACAGAAATAACAACAGGTGAGTTTAATATTAAAAGGAGCAAACAGGTGGGTTAAATTTTTCCACTTGATCATGCCTTGTACCCTCCCAGGGGACCCCAGATTTCCTAGAGCCAAGAACTCAAGCCTGCTCCTCCAGAAGCCCCCAAATCATTCTTCTCCCTCCAGCCACCTGCAGAACCAGTGTTTCCTGGTAGCTACCCAGGCCCCCCTGTACCTTAGCTCTGTGCATACCCCCAAGTGCCACATCTACACCTCAAGGGCACATAGATGATTCAAGATACATAAACCATGTACACAATTACAGAGTTGGTCTGGTAATGAGTCTGGGGTCTGGTTTGACATTGTACCTTCCATGTCCTTATTTGATATTGAAAGGAAGGACACTGACTATTCAGGTCCACCTTTATACAGGAAGTAAAGTTGGTTAATTTGCAGCCTGATGGTGTGGCAAACAGCCTGCTTGGACTGCTCAGGGATCACTCTTGGTTTTGCTTATGCGCTCTGCTGCAGTAAGAAGACTTCCTAGGGCATAATTTCCATGTGTGTAACATGGTGGAAGCATCAGCCTTCAGCCAGAGTGCAGCTATCAGAGGGGCTATCGACAGACACTGCAGAGCATGTCCTGCTCAGCAGCCAGTGCCCGCTACAGATTTTGCTTTACCAGCGACGAGTGATTTTAGCACTCAAGCTCCATCTAGCACAGAGAGAATGTGTTCAGGGACTAAAAAATCAGGGTGGCAGCTGGGTAGGAGACAACCTGCTGTGCAGACACCCAGTCCTGTGCTTTGCCTGAGAGCAAGAGGGAAACAAGTTCCTCTCCAGCCTTGCTTCTCCAGCCTTGCGGATTGATGTGCTGCTTTTACACAGAGCTGGCACAGTGAAAAAAACACCCACATGCAGAAAGTGGGATGGCACCTACTGGGCAGGGTGGCTCCAGGCTGGGTCCTGCAGGGAGTGGGGACCAGTCCTACCAGGCTGGAGATGCAACTGGTGAGAGCAGGGGGGCTCTCCCAGGCTTGTGTCTGCCCTCATGTTTGCAGGGCAGCTGTTCAGTCAGCTGGGCTGTTTCCTGCTGAACCTCTCACGCTCGCGCCCACGGTGGCTGTCTATGCTGCTCTAGCACTCGGTGTCTGGGGGCTGCAGTGCAACGATGGGTTGTGGCGGCTGGGAGAATCCGGCTTTCTGTTGTATGAGTCAGCAGGACGGGGGCAGATGAGGAAAACATGAATGGGACAGGTTGTTTATTTCAGAGGGGAAAAGTAGGAGAAAGGTAATATGAGGCCAAGGACATTTACTGGGTAGACTGAGCATGTAAGCTCAATTACTGTAGGCAGTTACAGAGTGTGTGTGTGTGTGTGTGTATGTATAGACATGATGCTCTTTAGCTCAGCCACAGGTGCCAACTGAGCACATGTTTAACTATGTTTCTGAATCATAATGATTCCTAAAACATCAGAAAATTAAGTAAAAACATCTGCTGAATCATCTTAGAATGTTTTCACCAATCAGCCCTAAAGCATACTCCAGCTTTGCACTGCAAAAAAATTGCTCCATATATCAGTAAAAGGAAATAATTTTTTTAAATGCAGTGTAACACGTACTGTTAAATATGATCTTTTTCGTATTCCATTAACGCTTTTGTTTTGCTTGACTGAGTCCTCTGAACACTTACAAAATTCCTGACACTTGGTGGAGACACTAACTAGCCAACTGTTAAAAGCAAACAAAATTAGTGCTGGTTTTATAGGAGCTTTTTAAATACTCACACATACACGCACCCACACTTCTTCCTCTGCTTACAACAAGAACAGCTTGAAAGTGCAGTGACTGCTGAATGCTTAACAGTCCCAGGGAGGACGTAGCTTTGTGCCTCCAGTCTTGTAGCAGCTCATGGGCACACGGCTTAGCTCACACAAATGCTTCAACCACAGAGAATGACTTCACATGCCCAGAGCAAATTATTTGCATGACACATGTCCAAGCACCCTACCTAAGAGGCATTTGCACTAGCTACAGGGATCTCACTGAGTGCCTCAATTCAGTGGTATATTACAGAGAAAAAAAAAAAAGGCAGCAGACACAAATCCTTTGTGTCAACCTTGTTTGCTGATTGCTGATAATTATGCTCCTTGACAAATGTTTTTGTGAGTAATATAGCTGGTTGCAACTGAGAACTGTGTAACTTAATCTTGGAAGAAAAATTTGAAGCACCAATGTAGAAGAAACACCTCCCACTCTGCAGGTAAAACAATCCTTACAAACAAACATACCTAGCTGCAGTCAACTGGAATGGGTAGGAGACGGCCAGCACTTTCTATAGGTCTTTCCAAGGTTTGACCATGGTCTGGTGCACAACACGAACTCTATAAAGAGAAATGCTTTCAAATGTTTTACCAGCTAACCCTATGTAACAGGCAAGAAAAAAGCCTAAAAGAGACCTCAGAGTACAACTTCTAACCAGACCCAGTGCCATGGCTTTCTTCAGAAACTGAGATTTCTGCTGAATATCTGCCGCGTATCTCCTAGGTGTCAGACAGTGAATATTCTTGCTCAGAACTCCAGTCAGCCTTTCCCAGGCCTTGTCTGAAGAAGACATTTTCATAGTTAACCCTTTCCTGACATCCTTTTTCCTCCAGATAACTCTGGTAAAGTTCCATTGACTTATCAGAGGTGAGGGCCTGCCCCATAATGTTTTAGTACCTTGCCTTTTGTCATTGGAATTGAGGTCAGAATCAAGCCTGAAATCAGAATAGTTGGGGTTTTTTTTCCCAACTAGACTTTAGATAGCAACAAAACCCTGAAGAAACTCACTAATACAATGGATTATGGTCAATACAAACCTAAATAAAAAATGGGAATGAGAATTAAATGTTGAATCAGAAAGAAATACTGCTAATGTTTTCCCTTTGCGGATAAAGTATGACAAGTTTGTAGTAGTATACAAGGCAACTTGCAAGCCAAGACACAGTTCAGTACTAGAAGGGGTTAAGTAAGTTCTGCAAGTCTTTCCCACACTGGTCAAAATGGGGAAAAAAATCCACCTTGATTTGTTAATTTCTGAATCAAGTGGTTTTGAATAATGAAGGAAAGGGTTCTGTTCTGAAATGGTGTACACAAAGCAATGGATGATTTCTCGGAGTAGAAAGTACTTAAAGTGGTGTGAAAGAATTCATTACTTGGACATATGACTTAGATAACTTTATACTTTTGAAAAAGCTAAGAAACTTACTAAAGAGGCCGTACTAGGAGCCCATTGCTTGCTAACACCTTAGGTAAACTAGGCAATTAAAAATGCCACTATTCAAAAAACTATTCATCTGAAATGTTTGAGCTTTGGAGTGGAAGGTAGGCATTTTACATGTTCTGCAGCCCAGCACATGCCTGCAGATGCTTATTACTTGTTTAATCACCACACTACACGTATGTCATCATCATTTGGATTCCAGCTTTTTACGTCAACATAATACCTGCTCAGGAAAGCTCGACCTTTGCTCCAGCAAAGTCCCTGCTCGCTTCAGTGTTGGTGATGACAGCAGCTCCTGCGGAGAGTGCCCCAAGTCCTCATCCATCCTCAGCTGCATGGGGCTGTCATTCCTGAGGTTTTGTAAATCGAGGGAGGAAAACACCTGATCAGCAATGGAAATGCTCTGTTGGAAAGAAGAAATTCCTCCTCTAGCTCTGTGTCCTGCCAGCAGAAGATCGTTCATAGGAACAACATATGAACGTGTTTGAGAAAACCACTTCTTTTAAAGCTTACAGTATAAGAAAATTGTTTTGTTACTGAGCAGTGAAAGTAGAAACCCCTTTTCTTTGTTGGAATACTAATATACACAGAGAAATATGCTTCTTTTAAAGGCTCCTTATATTTTAAATCTCCATAACCAGGGAGCAGACATTACAGTTGGATGACACAAGTGCCTGGAATCCTCCTGTGCATTTTTCTGTATGTTGCATTTCTGTGAGCTTAGACTTTGCTGATGTATGAGAAGAGGTGTTGGCTAAATATTGGAAGCCTGACAACATTAATGAATTGGTTAAAAGCTAAGGATCTCCCACATGTGTTGTATTTTTGGAAGACTCAGGAAACTCTTTTATGTGTTTAACACGGGTGAATCTTTGGATCAGGTACTAAAACAGTCTGTAGACCAGACTCCTAGAACTCATTCTATTCCATGTTGCTGTAAGGCAGATAAAAGCAAGAGAAGAAAAGAGACGATTTCTTTGGGATACTAATTCATCTAGGTGAGGCGCACATGCTTCTAAGTTGTGGCATCACCCCCGTAGTCCATGTCCAGTTGCTCTGCCTTGGTTGCCAAGTCCTTTCCTTTGCTCACATGGTGCAAGCAGTCCACGCAGCTCTGTTAAGCTGACTTGGTCTCATGGTGGTTTTGATGTGGGAAATTGACGTTCAGTTCAATTTTGTTACAGCTTTAGTTTAGTTTTGTTATATAGCTTTGCAGCTATGTTGAGGTAAGGGCTAATCACTGACATTTAGTTTAGTTCTGTTCTTTGTAGCTTTGCTAAGAAGTACTGCTGTGAGCTCAAATTCACCTTGTAAGCACTGCTTGCAAGACAAATAAAAAGAAACAGGGACTGATAAGGACTGATAACCAGAACTTTGTTGTCTGTAAGAAGCAACTCTCTAGCTGAAACTGTTTCTATGGTTTGGAACTCAGCCAACACAGACAGCTCAGGAACTTTTGAGCCAAAGGTGAAAGCACACAGTGACGAGGACTACGAGCCTTCATCCACAAGACCCCCACAGACGACCACCAGACGACACTGCGCAAGTGCTAAAGAAGGGTGGGGTATGATAATGAATTCCTGGAAATAATTATAATAATCACGCCTATTCCCAGAACTAATTGTAATAATCCAGCCCGCTTAGATAAACTGTATAATAAATAGGTGCATGCTTTGTGACTCGATCTGCAAGTTAGGAGGAGCAATCCCCCTTGCACCCAGTGCTGCAATAAACATACCTGCTTTATAACTCTCCGTGAGTTTTGGAGTTTGTTTCCCCACGTCAGTTTGTTAAGCCACTACTTTAAGGTCACCAGTGCCCAAAACACATGTTGATGGTCTGATTTTTCGGTTGTCCTCTGTCTTTTGTGACCTTTCACAGAAGAATTTGCTTGGACCACAAGGCTTTCCAAACTTAGCAGCCAATTGCAGATGTCAAACAAAAGTGTAAGGTAAAGGCAACCAAACAATGCTACCTCTCAGGTTTTGCTGTCCTGGTTTCCAGTGACCTGCGCCTTGGACTTCTTCGCCAGAGGTGGTGTCTTTTTGTTTTGTAGTCTTTGATATTTTTTCCTTTCATGAACTTGTCTAAAGCTCTTAGACTCCTTATACAGTTTCGTCATCCACAGTGTCTTGTGCTAATCACTTCCACAGATTGAAAACAGGCTGTGGGAAAAATTGTTTCATTCACTTGTGAACCTGACATCTTTTGCTTTCAACTACTGTTCCCTTGTTCCTGTACAGGAGAAAATTTTGTTTTCTTTCTTTTTTTCCCCATACTGCTCATGATTTTATGGAATTTTACCATATTGTCTGCTTTTTTGACCAAAGTCTACTTTTCCCAGGGGAAAGATCATGCAAATTTGAGCTTTCATGTTACCACTTTGACAACTTGAACAAGCCTTTTTTATTCCTGCTTTACCTTTTTGTGAAGGAGGGAGGATCAGGCCTGCCTACGCATTGAAGAGGCAGACACACCACAGAGCTGTACAAGGACATAACAAAATTCACTGTTTTATTCTTTGCTCTTTTCCTGCTAAAATTCTGAGATCCTGGGGGTGTTTTTGTTTTTTTTCCTGGTGGACATGTAGCTACTGTTTTCATATTGGTATTTATTAGGTGAGAGATCTGACATTCTTATTTAGTTTTGATTTTCAGTCACAATTTGTTAGCCTTTAGCTATGCTCACACAACAGGTCTGAGCAATTCAGCCGCCTCTCTCAAGACAGCATCATACATCTTGGCAGCACTGGCAAACGGGTGTGGAGGCTGCTGGGCTGCGCAGGTATCCACCCATCCACAGAGGCAGGGGCTGCCAAGGCGGTCCTTGCTGGGCAGCCCTGGAAATTGCACATTTATTAGCCCCCACATGCCAAGGAAGCAGGGAACATACTGTGCCCCTGAGGTTCCCCTCGCCCCAGCAGTCCCTGTGATGTGATGTCAGGTATCCCTCAGCTGTGTTAGGAGGTTACAATCACATTTATTGGCAAGGCTGCTGGTCCCTGCCCTCAGAAGTGCAGCTGCTGAGAGAGCGAGACGATGAGATGGCGACAGATGTTTTTTGTAAGAGTCAGCTAAAATACCATGATATTAGGAACTCCAACACACACATCAGTCTTTGGTTTGTTTACATTTCATCCTCGTGTCATGACCTAACAATGCACGGGGACCTCAGGAGACAGGCAAGGAAAGTGCACAAAAAGGGACATTTGACAGCAATTTATCTTCCTGGTTTTGCTAAAATGTCTCACTATTTTCCAATACAAATTGCAAAGAAAATCTGCTGTGAAAAGGTTTTTATTTGTTTTTCTTTGAAGACCCAGGCAACTGTTGTTTAGATTTGTGAGGTAATTATGACTGTATGCAGGCAGAAAGATGTGCACTGTTGATGTATTCTTGACTGGAAGGAAAGCAAAGACAGGGGAAATTAACCTCACCTCCTCCCCCAGGCTGTATGCAGCCATTACTAACAACACAACAGCAAGTACCAGCAGGCAATAGAAAACTTCAGGCTCTAGACACATTTCATGCACCTGACATGGTATTTTTTTTTTATTGTTAGGATTTTCTTGTCCTGTCTTGGTGAAGTATGAACTATTTAACATGACGGACAGATATTGTGCAAGGATTTGTGTTATCTATTAGTGACTTTCTTGGGAGATGCTGCAGAAGCCTGGAGAATTTCTTAAATTAATTTTTAATGTGTTGGGGTTTTTTAAAAATCTTTATATTGTTATCATCATTGCAATCAAAACATCAAAATCCTGATTTGTAAAATTTGTCTAGTAGCTATATCTTGCCATCCAAACAAAACACATGGACAACTGTCAGCATGAAGAGTGATGAGAAAGTGAGTCCAAAGATAAGAATTTTAGGTACATTTATTGAAGTGTAGCAAAACACTGTTGTGAATACTCTTAGTGAAAACTAAATATCTTTGATTCAATTTAACTTAACATACTTCATAACTAAAGAAAATAAAATTCAGTGCTGAATGAGATTCTGCAGAGAAGTTTGATGTAATCCAGCCAATAGATTTGAAGAGTTAACCTGAAGTAATTTCTTCTTGGTGATGCTAGACTGATGTATTTACACTGAGTGTAAATAAAGCTGAATTTGCTTAAGTCAAATATCCTGTTGATTTTCTTTGTCTTTTAATTTTTCTTGGCTGGGCTAATGTTATTTACTTGTTGCCGTCACCTTCCACCCCTCTTCTGTCTCCCCTCTTTCTCTTTTCAAGTTACATCTGCTCTTTTCATTCCATCTAAATCATATTGCTTCACAAATTCCTATGCATATAAAAAACTTTCTCTAGGCTAGTTTTAGGCCTCATTTCTAATTTTTTTTTTCAGTAAGCACAAGAAGTTGTTGAAAATAGCCATAAATTCCCAATATTTTGTGAAGAGTTTGCCATCTATTACTGAAAGAAAACTTTCAATAAGAGGCCATGCTTGGTAGTTTTAAGGTTATTGCAGTTTGAAAAAGTAGTTGTAGAATGACTTGCTGTTGCATAGCTCTCGATTAAATGCAGTCCCACTGTACCCACTGCTACAATTCATATTCTGCAGACATGTAGTCATGTAAGCCTTTGCAGGAAGAGGGGATTTGGTTTAAAATGCCTTCCTCTGTTCTAATACATAGTTTCATGGATTCTATTTTAACAAAGAAAAGCTTAATGAAATAACAAAAATATGAGGCACAGAATTTATTCTATGACTTCATAAGCTGTTTGAAGCAAAGTTCTGGAAGAGGTTGCTTTCAGAAATTGAGCATTTGTGATTTTGGTTTGATTTTATAAAATGGAAGCTGGTTGTTCTTATTGCTCCAAATTAGAACGTTTTTGGTAAAACTCCACCCCTTTCAAAATTACTGTGACTCATGTTTGCTGTCTGAGAGTTTTCCCATTGAAAGTAAGAGACATCAAGCACAGCACACTCGGGAGCACTCTATAGTCTCACAGGAGCACTTTGCCTGCAGAAGAAGACATCAGACCTGTCTAGCACCTCTTCTTCCTCAGATAAGTCCAACAGTTTGAGCAGCTTGCTTATTGCAGACTGGAGAAGAATGTTAGCTATTTTCTTTAGTTCTGTTACATAAGAACATTCAGAAGATAAAGATCCATGATAACGTTGGTGGTGATGATGTTACTTTGTGTAGCACTAGCCTTGGTGCCCTGGTGAGCAGTCACTTGGGCAGGGTGTTATTTCCTACATAAAAAGAACATCCTTACTATTCAGACAGCAAAACCCAACTATGCAGTTGCAGAGAACAGATGGATGGGGAAACAGCCCAGCTCCTCTTGCGGTCTCTTGAATGAGTTTCTTCATGTACTATTATCTGTCAATGCTGAAAGACGTATGAAATATTCTTAATGCCAAAAGTAATGACATATTTGACCCTTTTCTATGAACTCCTAGGACTTTATGGGTTCTTTTGGCCCCTGAGTGAATGTGAAGGTTTGAAAGTGAAACTCTTGTTTTAACATGGCTTCAGTATGGTTGACAAGCACACCATGCTACACTTCTACCCTAAGCTTTAATGACATGCTTTTAAGAGGATGTTTAGATGATGCTTAGAAGATGACCAGGGGGGCTGGAGCACCTCTCCTGTGAAGACAGGCTGAAAAAGTTGGGGTTGCTTAGCCTAGAGAAGAGAAGGCTCCAGTGAGACCTTATTGCAGCCTTTCAGTGCTAAAAGGGGGCCTACAGAAAAGAAGGGGAGGGGCTCTTTATCAGTGAGTGTAGTGACAGGAGTTTCATTTAAACTGAAAGAAGAAAGATTTCGGTCAGATATTCAGAAGAAATTATTTACCATCAGGGTGATGAGGCACTGGCACAGGTTGCCCAGGGAAATAGTGGATGCCCCGCCCTGAAGTGTTCAAGGCCAGGTTGGATGCTGAGGTTCAAGGCTGTTGGATGCTCTGAGCAACCTGGTCTAGTGGAAGATGCCCCTGCTCATGGCAGGGGGGTTGGAACCAGATGATCTTTAAGGTCCCTTCCAACACAAACCATTCTATGATTCTGCGTTCCAGAGGATAATTTGTTGAATTTATTAATTTCCTTCCATTAGAAATAAGTGCACTTAACAAAATAAAGAGACAGCTAGCAAGCATTCAGGTGTTGCTGAACAAGGAACAATGTGACACTAGCCAGCTGGGGTGGTGCAAGTACTCCATATTTAATGTTCAGGTCTCTTGAATGTTGGTGACAGTGAATTTACTCCTGTTGTATGTTCCAGAGGTCTTCAGGTGAAATCAATTGGAAGTTAAGTACCTAAATAGGACCTAATATTTCTGCAGACTTTGATCTTTGTAGTTGACTGATTTATAGCTGGCTCTGACTTACAGCTGACTCCGACTTACAGCTGACTCCGACATACCTCTGTACTATTTTTGTTATAAACAGTTGTTCATTTTTAAAACCATGAGCAATTCTGCAGATAATGCACCTGTCACCTAGGCTCTGCGCTGTACCATTATGCTTCCTGCTTTGTGGACACAGTTATCTAATTTGCTTCCAGCTCTGCTGAGAAGAGATGCACCAAATGCTCTGCAGAAGCAGCGTTCATTTAGGTTGCACAGGGGTCAGCTGCCAGAATGTTGCAAAACAGGAGGAAAGAGATGCTTCTGCCTTTGAAATTAGCACTGGTCACGCTACAGATGAACCCTGTTTCCTTTCAGGATAAGTAGAAATGAAAGATCTAGAAAACAGTCCATTTATCACATTGAGAAGGTGTATCCTTTGTAGAAGTCTCAGCATTCATCTAAGATTTGCTGTGACACCAATGATGCGTGAATCAGTCCTAAAGACCTCTCCCTCCCTCATTCCCTGCAAGCCTTAGTTAAACAAACACATAGTCATAGCAGAAGGTGGAGAACCTGCTGCTTGAAACATTGGCAGACACAAGCAGGAGAAGAAGGAGAGATGCATTTTTTCATAGTTCATTTACGAAAGTTGGTCAAGGGAAAATATGAAGAATAAAGAAGAGAGCTAAATTAGTGATAGTGAGTTCAAGAATGATTTAGTAAAGAAGAAATACGTAACAACAGATGTGATATCTTAGCCTTTGGCCAGGATTACCTTTGGAATACCTCCTCCAGTTACATGCATTCAAACTTTACTGAGGTGGGAACATTAAACAGGGAAGAGAAAAACCCAAGACAGAATTTATTCTTCAGATAGCATGATAATATCTGAGAGAAAATCAACTGTTGCTTCTAAAAATGTACTTTTTTTGCCAAACACAATGTGTTATTTGAAAGGCTATTCATCTTCTTTCTGTGTCCCTATTATTTCCTTCCTTTTATATCCTTTGTTGTCAAAATTTCATGTAGGTCTAAAGCAAATACTCCATATAAACCAGCACAGTTCACCTCTGTCCTCAGCTTCCCCTGAAACCTGGAAACTAGGGACAGCCAGATGCAACATAACACTTGAAGTTGCATGACACACTTGTGGCATGGATTGACTTGGGAAGATGTGGCTGATTTTCAGACAATGACTCAGAACAGGAGTAGGAAAGGAGCACAGGAGTCATTGCTCCCCATTCTTGGCACAGAATAATGCTAACGAGGTTGGAAAAGCAGGCAGAAGCAGAGGCAGCAGATGAGGCAGGAAGGATTATAGTGAAAATTTCCTCTTAGTGACTGAAAACTTGCCTTCTCTTACAAACACCGAGTCTATTACGCCTGATAGCTTTGACTAATCTAGCCTACTGCGTAGGGGTGACTACTGGGCTCTATGGAAATACACAGGGTATTCTTCCCACCATGATTTTCTGAGTGTCCAGCTTCCTCAATAATTGTCTGCTCCTTCAGATGAAGATTATACAAAGAATAAGCCTATTTTTATTTTAATTTTATTTTTTGTTTGTTTAGGCATGACAGCCTCTTTCCCTCTGTTACAGTTTGATATCAACAGAATATTCAGTGGGGTACAAGTATGCTTTCCGAATTTCTCAGAAAACACAGGCACACCTGGTCACATGGGGGAAGCATCATTGATCAATTTGTTCACTTTCAGATTAGCACATAAGTAAAAGCAGTTTGAAGGCTGAAGCTTAATAGCAAATTTGCTGGAGATGCTACGAAGTGCAGGTACCTTCAGATATCAAGCGAGTACCTACAGGTACCTCCTTGCACTCTGAAGGAATAAACAGCTAGTCATATTCTGTGGGGAAAAACAAAACAAAACAAAACAAAAAACGAAACCCAAACCTTACCATTTTTGTGTGTTTAGTATGTGAATTAATATATAAACACTTTACTTGGGCCACCAGAATACAAGAATGCTAATGTAATTTCCTTCGGTAAATGTGGAGTTATAAACTGTTAATCTCTGGGCAAGATATAGAGGAAAATGCAGAATGCATTTTTCAAAGCTATATAACTGAGTAATGTTTTACCGTGTTTTATTTGTCTCTCCAAACAAGTGATGATAAGTAAGACTCAAACAGATTTGGATTTTTTCTAAACATATTGCTTGTTTCAATTACTCCAAGCCATACTTTCTTCTCTATTGCTTTTCAACAGTGACTACAGCAGCTAATTTTTAAAAAGGGAAAAAAGGAAGACCCAGGGAACTACAGGCCAGTCAGTCTCACCCAAGTGCCTGGCAATATCATGGAGCAGATCCTCCTCGAAACCATGCTAAGGCACATGGATAACAAGGACGTGACTGGGGACAGTGTCCTGGGTTTGGCCAGAACAGGGTTAATTTTCACCAGAATCCAGGAAGGGGCACAGCCGGGGGGTGGGGGCTGACCCCACCTGGCCAAACAGAGCCCGGTATTCCATACCATGTGCCGTCA
>Ga0065711_1011984_pt1 | contig 13409 bp, 8 predicted proteins | sample Hoacrofraction12_FD_59098 | JGI IMG/M metagenome (GOLD analysis project Ga0065711, IMG submission 59098) | Hoatzin crop microbial communities from Cojedes, Venezuela - Epithelial fraction 12 v2 (version 2) | ecosystem: Host-associated > Birds > Digestive system > Esophagus > Crop | place...
GAAGACTTTATGAAGCTAGGAGTAAGAAAGATTACTATTGCAATTCAAGTTAATTTATGTAATAACACTCCCAAACATTTCTTCCATATTCTAAAAAAAAAAAAACCAAACCAAAAAAACACCACAAAAAACAAAAAAAACCCAAACAAAAAACCAAAAAACAAAACCCCAAACACCATTACGGAGATTTCCAAACACTGAAATGTTCCAGTACACAGTTACGTTCAGAATTACCAACTTATTTTGTTTTTAAAGCAGTCACAGTTTGGACAGACAGTGCTCTTGCACGTATCTGTCATGCGATACAAATATTACAATTAGTTAGCCAGGTACACATTTAACCTCTCTTCTGCTTAGTGAGTTGCCCTGACCACAAACAAAACCCTAGCAGCATGTATGGTAACGGAGACGTTATATACCTGTAATTCTAAAAATCTCCTTGTATGCCAAGATCCATTTAGCATTGGTTTCCACCCCAGTACATACAATCGTTTTCAGACCAAGCACGAAAAATTCTGATCCCCACAGGAAAGTAAAATAAAATTAAAAAAAAAGAAGTTATACACAAACAGAAAAAAGTTTATCTCATTAATTTCAACCATTTCTAGCAACTCCCATATTGAGAAAAATACTAATGATCTACCTGCTCATCTTGCAGTGCTTGACTTCCACCACTAGGAAGGTGTCATCCCAGTGTGGACAGGGAACAGTGCTGCATCTGTATTTTGTTACATCTTTGGCCCTTCTAAACATCTAAAATGCTAAGTTTATCTGCACTAAGCCGATTCAGAATGTTAGAGGCTTTAAAAATTGTTAGAAATCAATGTAGCTAGCTGATAAAAAAAATCCCCAGCATTTAAGCTTGCAATTAAATTTCACTGGTTTTCATTTACACTGAAGTATCAGACAAACAGTAACTGACAGGCAGTAAAAATAGCCATTTACTCAGAATGAAAACACTTTTCTTTGTTAGACTAAAGCATTTAAAGACCAGCAGAGGACTATCAAGGTAAACCATATTAAAAATTATTCCTCTCAGCATTTTATTGGTAAAACTCTCTAATGCTAGAAGAAATGGCACTTGCCACAGGTAAACAACTACTGAACTATTTTCTATATTTTTAAAGCAGGAAAAAAAAATTACACTAAAGGCTTCAAGTCTTGAGTCTAATTTAGTACGAAAAGCAATGTAGACAATAGGTTTAACCCTCGCCACTCCTTCCAAAAAGACAGTACTAAAACCCACAAAATACAACTAGATTCACATTTAAAAAGCAAACCCTTAGCCTCCACCATGACCCTGATGCAGTGAAAACACAAAAGAGAATTTGTTTAATAATGTCCTTCCTTTCTTCCTATCACACTTCAACTGAAAATTGAACCTCAAGATCTAATTTCACGCACAAAATTACATCACTAATGGAGATCAGAGGAAGCAAGCTTACCCTGTGACATCTTTCAAAAGCTTGTTTAGTTTCTTGCAAAAGGTTAACCACCACTTCTTGTGACAGAAAAGTTTCTCCGTGCGTGTCAATACTTGGCCCCAAAGGTAAGTTTGTACGTTGCCTTATTCTCTCTTTGAGGTCTTGAATACTAGAACAAAGATAGATCAAGAGAAGAATTCACTGGATGGAAATTTTAATGCTCAAATTCAAAAATGATTTAGGGTATTTTAGTTGTTAACTTATAAAACAGAACCCAAGACAGAGTTTAGGATATGCAAGCATTAAGACAGTCTTGCAAGCTTCAAAAAATGCCAGTAAATGCAAAACTACCATCTCTGATCCCATGGTCAACTGTGTTCTACCATGGCACGTTCACACCACGGGAGCAGCTATTCCCCACTGTGGAATAAGAGTACTTTCATTTGAATCGTATGGCACTTCTGCTCTGTAGACAAAGCGTAGCCTCCAAACATTCTGTCACACACTGTACTTTCCAAACACTAATGAGAGCTTTCTATCTCATCCACGCCCACAAATCCTCTCATCCTCATCCACCACCTCAGCAGTCCTGATTTCGTGAAGCATGCTCCAACACATTTCCATGCACAAAACAACCCATAAAGTCAGTCGCTACAATCAATTTAATTTTCCCCAAGAAAATTAAATTTTCATTGTTGTTTTTTTTAATTCATTTAATTACTTTGCTGCTGCTGCTGTTTCCAAATCACTTGTCATTCCTGACACGCTGAACCCAGTAGCTCTTTGAAAGGTGCAGTCTTATCACCTCTGCTTCACTCAAGTTTTAATTCTTCCTTTCCCACTTCTCACTACTCCTTTATTAGAGTTTCTCTACCCTGAGGATAATGAAGTCTTGTTTTACCTTTCTCTAAGTCCATTGCATCTTCTGGGCTCACTAAGAGCTTTCTCACTGACATTGCTATGGTCTTTTCCCCTTCCTAGGTCTTGGGAGGGGACCACAAGACCTGGGCAGGTGAAAAAAAATGTACGCTTTTAGATACACACATATACATGCTTCAGGTACCTTAATTTTGCTTCAGTCCTTTTGTGGATCTGGATCCTAAGTTGAAACATAGGTTTAACTGGTATTTTTCATTTCCCATAAGCATATAAATACCATGCATCACCTTTCACATGTACTGAGAGCAATACACTTTTTAGCAGAAGTTAACATAAAGTGATAGCAACTTATAAAAAGCTGTAGGTCATTTTAGAAGCCTGCTCTTTTGCAGTTCATCACTGTACATACGACATGGCAAATACTGTGTTTCTCCCCTTACCACCTCCCTTCCATTTTAAAACTACAAAAATTCACAGAAGAAACTTACCCTCCGGTGCCAATGGACCTCTTCTGGTGGTTTTTGGAATCATAATAACGTTGCAAAATCATAGCACTTCTACTTTTCAAATAACCAATTTCCACCTCAATGTAATTCTCCAAGTAGGAAATGAAAATGGATTTGATAAGCTTAGACAAGAAAGTCTGCTTATCAGTACCCAAGTTAAATTCCATCAATTTGCTTGACAGATTAGTAGTTCTTTATGCAAAAGAAACAAAGAAGGGGAGAGGAGGAAAAGGTTGAATTTGTATGAATTACAGCACTACATGTTTGTAAAGTACATAGCACAACGGAATCCTGATTGTGATTAAGACTTCTAGCAGCTTTACATTTAAGTCAAGAATTTTGCATAATTCATGTTTAATTACATACAGTACAATTGCAATCAAATAAGTTGCCAGTGAGACGTAGAGGACTGGCTTTTTAAAATTACTCTCAAAGATCTCTATACTAAATACTTCCCATTAAAAGTAACAATGGTCATTTTAAATTTTCTTTAGGAAAGCAATCATTGTAAAGGTTAATGGCCATAAAAATGTCTCAATTTTTATGAGAAGTTCACATTTTTGGCTTCTCTTCCTACATTGTGATAATAAATCAACCCATTACAAGAGAATATCTACAACAAAAATTTCACCATTGATATATAAATACCTTGTATATAGATCATAGAGATTCTTAAGATATTGTTCTGCATCTGATTTCCTGTGTTCTTCTAGCTGGTCCTTCACATAACTCTGTAAAATTTGGGTACATCTGTTAGAGGATTAAATAGCAACCACAGGTCATACTCACTACTTGCTAGATTATATGTAGTTCATTGCAAAGTGTATAACTTACTTAAGGTAATTCATACATTCTTTGTTTTTAAATCTCTAATTTGCAGATCCCACATTATCTACAGATAGAGTTAAACGCATCTTTTAGAAGAAAATTATTTAATAATACAAAGCAGTAGTGTGTGAAGCAAATACAAAAGACAGACTGCTTTGAAAATATGCTTGATCAACAAACACAAAATCCCCTCTTTTTAAGAATTAAAAGCACCGGAGGCCTAGGGGCATTTCTGCAGTTGACAGTAAGCAAAGGAGATGCTTACGTATTTGCTTATCATAATACATACACAAAGCAGATACAAGCTTAGAGCCCTCTTGTCATTTAGTATTTGGACAAAAAGTATTATCTACCATAAAATACTAAGTCAAAACTGACACACAAATTTGGGGCTGAAACACAAGCTCAATCTCTAAACTCTGAGGAGAGTAACATCTACAGTGAAATTTCTTTTTGCAGCGAATAATCATGTTGTTGACTCTACACACTGAAGTGAGTGTACTCGCAGGATGGAAAACTTGGTATTTTCAACTTTTCCAGATGTTCATATAACTACTGCACTAGCTGCTAGACAGTATTCACAACAAGTTCTTTTTGCTTATTTTAATGTCACATATGAAACCCAATTCCAAGAATGAACATATTAAAGATACTTATTAAATGTGAAACTTCTTTTCCTGACATATTCTGTATGCCCCCTACCAAGAAGAGATTAAATGTGTGAGCATAATCTTGTAAACTAGATGATGAACACACCGATTCCCTTATAACGTTACATATTGCATTTGAGTATTTTCAGTTCCACTGCATTCAGAGTACAAGCAGGTTTATTTGATATAGGCTTGATTATCTCTCTGAACTGTTTAAGAACAATCAGCTGTGATTCTACAGCCTTACACAAGATTACAAATATTGTAAATTCTCATTAATGTTATTACTAGCTACAGTATTTTTGGATGAAAAGTTTCCTCAATGAACTTCAGCATGTTAGAATTTGAAGTACCTGGAGTTTAACTTCAAAAATATTTTGAATGAGTTTGGCTAGCACAGTCTCTGGATTGCTGAAGACTTCTCCAACTTGCTTATTCACTCGCTGGCAGAGAATGGCTGCATCTTCAAAGACATCATTCCTCAGGAATGCACCCTAGGGTTTTAGAAGCACATTTCACAATATATTTACAACCACCTATATGACTAGATAAATCAACACACAAAGAGATACATGTAAAACAAAATGCATTACCTCTTGACACTGTTTTATGTACACATCAACACAATGGGAATAGCCCTACGGAAGGAGCAAAACAACTCAATGTTAAAACGGGTTCTCCAGGCTTTCAATACAGAATGAAATCAAGAAAACACAACCCCTGTGACAAATTTATTGTGAAAACAGATTCATCAAAAGCACAGATTCTTTCAAACACATTTTTGTCACAAACCTAAGGTACCATCACTTATCACCACTCTACATGGATAAACACCATGTGTTTCAACACTCTCTCAAGCACGAAAGTCAGTTCACACGCACACATGAAAATACCATCTCAGAAAGGTCTCTACTCACACTGCCTCCAGACCCCCATCATCTGCCTCTTATTCCCCTGAACTTGTTTTGGGAGGAACATCTCAGTATTTTTCAAGTTATATGTATTACCTGATATTGTGGTTGCACCCATGCAAGTATATTCAGTTAAAAGAGGCACTTATTGTATCATGAGTTGTTTTATTTATGTATTTAAATTAAAACGCTCAGTTTTTACCTTAAAATGAAGCAAAACTGCTGCTACTTCTCTCATTCTGGAGATTTCACCTCTCCGCTGTGCACTGGTAAACTCTTGAATTAGCTGGCACTCTAAATCATGATACTTACCTGCAGAGGAATAGGGATAACAACAAAAACCCATCAGCCTATGTAATACAAGCACTGACAAAAACTGTGATACTGACAGTATTGCATACTTCTTTAATCATCTTTAACATTTCAAATATAGGAATATGGATTGAACTGGATAGATAACTTACTTGCTATCTTTGATTTTACTTCCGAAAACCTGTTAACAACCAAAATGCCATGATTAAATTCAAATCCACATCACCGAAGAAATCACAGACATCCTAGATCATGAGTAACAGGCACTCTACTTAAAAATGAAAACATGTAACACAAAGACGACAGAAAAGTTACACGCTTTATATCCATAAAAACCTACAAGCATCTAATTCAAATCTAGCATTAAGTCAGCACACCAAAATTATCCCATTAAAAGTCTGTTAAGCAGTTTAGGATGTGTATGTAAAGATGATCCTACAACATGAGTGTGTGAACACGAAAATTCAAGAATAGAGGAGTGAGAAGTAAGCACACAATCCATCTCAAAAGCTACATAAATCACTAAAGTAAAGCCACCAAAAAAGTAGACGCGGGAAGCATCAGAAAATTACAGCTACGTGAAGATTTTTTTTTTAAAAAAAGATGTTCAGATAGACTTTTACCTGTCAAAAGGCAGCTCCTGTGCAATCAAATGCAGTTTCTGAATAATATCAGCTGCCTCTTTAATCTGTTAAGAGTAAAACACGACAGAATTACTAAAGAGAGTCTGACTGTGGGCTATTCCTTTCCTCCCCCTCCACTGTCCAATGTTCATACATGTAGTTCCCATTTCTAAACCTGGCTGAGTTGACACACCCAAGGAAGAGATCAACACCTTAAACTTCCTGTATGTACTTTTATGATGCTTAAGGTTTTTTTTATTTTAATATAAAATTATATAGGTCAAAACCTGATAAAAAGTCTTTCATTCTATGTTCACATTGGGCTTGTCTGTGCAGGTGTCTACGTTACCTGGACAAATAGCTCCTCACTGCACTACACCAACAGAGCTGTACAGTTCACAGACCAAAGATTCCTCAGGGTTGAGTAGATCAGAACGGGGCTAGAGCAATCTTGTGAAAATTTGCACTCTTCCATTTGGGAATAAAATTTCTAACTGTTACACAGAGCTGGCTGAACTGCAACATCATACTTTACAAGGCATTAGGATAAAAGTCTTACTGACTCACACCCAAACAGAAGATACCTCTGTTGAACTTCAGAAGTGCAATGGCTAGCAACCCTTTCAGACAAGTCAGGAGAAGCACTGGGGAATTCTTTACAACCGATGAAACTAGCAGTATAGCTCTATCCAAGGAATCCATGACAATGCTCAGCATGGAGAAGGGAGGAGAGGGAAAAAGAGGATCAGCGCAGAGCATAGTTGGAGTACCTCGCATTCTCCCAAGGAAGGAGAAATGGAAGCTGTATTAGATATTATAAACTCTGAGGTACAAAGCGAAGATCAATACGAAAGTCAGTTAATTATGCATCTACAAAATATTAATAGTCACATGAATACAGAAGCTAACAAATAAAATTAACGCAGCATGCAAATTTCCACTCTGTCCTGGACAGCAAAACCTTTTCTCACTTATTCTCCCACAATCAATCAGCACGGGAGGTGCACCCAAGCAGCACTTAGCGACTGTTTCATAGGCCGACTAAAACTATAGAAAACGTCAATTTGCAAATGTGAGGAACACAGCTGGTTGCAGCTGCAGTTCAGTGGATTTAAGCACACCGTGCTGACGGGCCCAAACCAGACACAGCTCTGGGATGGTTTTACAGGCTTTATTATGCAGTCTTGGTGACTGGAAGTCACCTCGAACAGGGCGATGAAAGCTCCAACTACTACATCCAAGCAAAACCTTTATAAGTTGACACAACGGAAAACATGGAGAACATGGAGTTTATCTTGTTCTTCCTGTTCAGTCACGTTCCAGGGAACTGGAGTGAGAGGAAAGGAAGTAATGAAATCCTATTCTCCCATCACTTAGAGCAGGTTGGGATTAAAACTTTTGAAGAACAGAACAAGACACACGGTAAGAATACAGAGAACAGGCATTGCGCTAGGTTGGCTCTTCAGCAAAAACAGGGGCTCTCAAAGTATATCCATTCTGCTTATTAAGAGCAGCTTATGTTTTGAACTGTCAACTTACAATAGCCTCTTAAGTCGAAAGCAGCTACGCTCCTCAAATAAATCCAATGAAACAGTAGTTATTTCTGTTAGCTTACAGCAACCTTAATACCTAACTAACAATCATGATCAATACTGATGTCATTACAATAGTCTATATATTAGCAGTTATTCACTGATTGAAGGGGGGGAGAAAAAAACCAAAACCCAACTAATGCAACATTTTCTTTGTCTCCTCTTCACACAATAGCTGTTAACTAACTTAGATTTTACTGAATTCAGGGCCTTTTCTTCTGCACAACAGAAGCCATGACAAATCAATTCTCCATGGTTTCTCCTTAAATCTGGACATATTTCATTTTTAATTGAATCAAGTTTCTGTAAACTATTAAATTAAAATAAATATAGACTGTAAAATATAACTTAAAGGCTACAAGATATCTGCAAAAAATCAGCTAAATCATGGACAAATAATGGCAATTTTAACAAAATATTTTTATAAACAAGTTAAAAGGCATAATGGAATTATGTTGAGCACAGAACAGAACTGGAGAAAAGCATGTAAGAATAATAGTAAACACATTAAACACAGGACAAAGCAATTGGATGCTAAGCGAGCTGCTAGATCATTTTGAGCTTAATTGTTTCAACTCGAGTGATTTGCTCACTTCAAGACTCTTCAGTACAGAAGAGCGACTGGTTAGCCAGCAGCGCAAGGGAAAATATAAAGAGTCAGAGGATGAAGACACAAAACACATAGCATGGAATGAGACAGCGAGAAAAAACCTTCAGAGACGGTAAGTTAGAAATTGCTCAGTACGGCTAGGAGAAAGCAATGTGGAAAGCAACAACCTGAGTGTAGGGGCAAAAAAAAAAACCACAACACTACTGAGAAAAATATGAACTCCCCAGGCAATAAGTGCATTATAACTCCTTCCTTGCCTCTGCTTTCACAGTATCCCCTGCCCTCAATGTCTCAAAGAAGAACCCACACTTGTGAGGCTTTCTGACATAGCACAAAAAAAATCATAACATTCTCCAAACCACTATCTAAAACCCACATCAGCTTGCAGATCAGAAGACACTGACAAAGCATTAAGGTTTTGCATTTAAGAGTATTTGTTACTATCTCATACTCCAGCACTATTTTTAGTTCAAAGATGCATTAAGATGTGATAGCACATGTCTAGGCACGGTTTTTTTATAAACACTACTTCTACTCACTGTTTAAACTAGAAGGCAAAAAGTTACAGAACAGTACCAACCCACCTTGACTGAAATTCATCTCCGTAAGAGAACCTGTATTCAGAAAATCTTGGTTATGTTCCCACACACTTCCTCTTCAGACTGGGACAAGACTTCCACCCTTTACTACACTTGTCTTCCTCCAGATTTGCTCAGTATCTTATTATTCTTTAGGGTATATAAAGATTAATTTGTCTACCAATTTCCAGGTTTAACCTAACAATCTACCATTTTTTTCCAGATCCCCCAACAGAAAGTATCACAAAACTTGGAGGTAAAATGAAAGTTGAATTCTATATGAGACTCTTCAGCAGACAACACATAATTTTCTTTAACTTACATTTTGTTATTGCTTGTTGCCATCAAGTATTTTTAAAATGCACGTTTTATTTCTACTAAGGAACACCACCAAAAAAAAAATCAAATCCCCAACAACTTATGCACATCTGGAAAAGGCTGTCCACAGAAGAACTTCTGTTACGTTGAAACCTCGCTGTTTTCCTTGGAAGTCAGAGAAATTTTTACGTGCTCCCTCTTTGATTAGGACAAACTATCAACTGACAACCACCATATATCCACAGACCATGAATCAAAGGTTCCTGTGCAACTGACTTCTTGGAAATACAACTATATGAAATGATTAGTTTCTCATTTCCCTGAGAGATACATTCAGCTCAGTAGAGAGGGGATGACTACTAACCTATTCTCAGGTCCTTTATGAGCTGCATTTCAAGCACATATTTTATGCTGAATGCGGAAACCAAGTTTTGCTGTTCCCACATATTGTAATTTTTTTCCTGACTACAATCCTAGCACTGCACGGAATTTAAGGAGAGTGGGAAGATTCTTCAGGACACACCTCGAAAAAAACCCCAAGCTAACAACTTTACTTATCTCTCAAACTCCATAGTGAAATCTAATACATGCCCTTTTGCTGACAGCTGGACACTTTTCCTTCAGTTTATTTCTATTAGCCACACCATTCAGATTCTATTTGCTTCATGAACATACTCTTGACGCCTAAGAAAAACAAAATGCTTTAACATTTCTTTGAAGTTTTCCTGCCTGGTTCCTCTAAATTCAGAGGGTGGAGACATAACCGCAGGACTATAGAAAGCCCAAAGGCATGCTGTGACAAAAAGGTATCCAAGGCCAGTGGACTGACCCAACAGAGTAAAGTTTCACAAAGAGGTTGTATTCAGAAACGTTCTGCATTACAGGGTGGATCTGAGGCAAGGGGTTCAAAGGAAAAAGGCAGATATTGTACGCACTCTAAAGTTGCCCTCCCAGCATTTCTCAAATCTCTGATAATTTCATAAAGTGAAAAATGCCAACACTGCCACATTAAGCATCACTGAATAAAAGTGCTTTATCAGCAATCTGCAGCCTAGTGTTGTTCATTTACATTTCAGAACAATGAAACTTTAACAAGTCAGTCACTCACTGGTTTGAAGTCTGACCATGGTAAGTCATGGTAGCAGCTTGTAATTAGGGCAGTACTGCTTATTGCTTTGAACTGCTTTCATCCCGCTGACAGCTCTTACCTTTTCAGAGTTTGTAAAAACATCAGACTTCAGCTCTCCATCCAGAAACTCATTAAAGTATTTCATCAGCTTCTGAGCCTCCACAGCCCGTTGCCGTGGCGTGTTTACCCCCTCCAGTTGGTCGCCAAGGTGACAGACCTTAGTTGCTACATAGCTGATGTGCTCATCTAGTTCTTGGAAATGTTGGAAGGCAACCTGGCAGAACATAGACACGGACACACAACTCATGATTGCCATTTACTGTACTTTAGGAAACACTGGATTTACTGCAATAAGCAGCACAGTGAATGTAGGCATCAGCCTTCCAGGTGCTGGATCTCAGAGCCGCTAATTAAGTACACACAACTGCTTAAAGTTCAGCGTCTTCCTTTAAACTATTGTGAAGACTCAATACTTTCAGAATAGCTCATTAACGGAACATGCAGATAAGCCCCTTTTGACAGGGGAAACTGTTTTCCATCAAACCCTCTTTATTTTTATCTCAAACAGTAGCACGCTGTACCAAAGAACATTAACAGAGCATGTGATGCTTTTAAAACTTGCACAGCTTAGCGCTGACTATACTCTTCAGATTTTACCTGGTTGCTTTTCTGCAGCTCTTGTACTTTCTTGGCAAATTCTTTTGCTTCCTTCTGGCACTGCTGTTCTAGTTTCTCCACCTTTCTCTGAATCCTTTCGTCCATTACCTGTAATTCTTGGATATGATTTACAAATTCTTCCAATAATCTGATTTAAAATAAAATATAGTAAAGCAGACTTTAGTTTAAAAGACATTGTTTTCTGCAGAGAGCTTAAAAAAAACTCAAAAAAAGAACCTGCCCATGAGGCTGATATAATCACGTCTAACTTACAAATGCTATTTTGTTTTAAACTATACCACCCTGGTTGTGTAGAACTCTGTGCCGACGTAAAGGCTACGTGATCATGTAAATGGTAGGCTGGGGGAGAGTGGAATACCTAAACACCAGTGGCTCAAGAACGTGGTTCTGCCACGGCTACAAAAATCCTCACATCCTCATCTTCCCTAAAGAAGTCTCATCAGGGCAAAGAGAGCTTCGGCCACTGCACCCCTACAAAGTAAGGGCTGTAACAGGAAAATATTTTCTACTGTACTGTAGATGTTACTGTTAACCTGTAAATCAGCATCCTATTAATAGGCAATGAATACAATCTTGTAGTCTCATAATGTTATTTTGGTTATAATCATGTTGCTTCCTGACTTCACTTCTTTTCTTTCTATAACATAAGCCATTTTAAGGGGTTTTTTCTGCCCTTTCCCATCATTTTGATTTTTCTTTCAGACTCGCATTTTACTCTTCCAAAACACAGCACATCCGAATGCATTCTTGAATTTCCTCTCTTCTTTTTCATTCCATTCTCAATGTCTCTTTTTCTCATTCCAGTTTTTGTCCATTCTGTCCCATTCCTGGCATGTTTTCAGCTTATAATTTTCTAAACACCCCAGTCACTGATGCTCAGGGAAAGGATTGTTCTCAGACCCCCCACAGCCATAAAACTCATGCTAGTAACTGAAAACATATGAAAGATTTGATAACTCTGCTGCCCAGGTTTAATGACAAAGCAGAAGAGGAAAGCAAGCAACAATCCCTTCCAGGGAGCTATTTCTAGACTACTCAGGAATCTGCATTTTCACATATACTCTGTTCAGCAGGTGTACTGTGAATGTGAAGCCCTTCCAACCTGCAGTGCTGCTGAACAGGCAGAATAAGCACGCTGTTCCTCTTCCAGCTCCCCATGCACAGGCTAGAGACTCTCAGCGACCAGAAGGAGAACTAGAACGCATTATTCTACCCTCACACAACTCCTTCCCAGTAATGACCACAGCACTTCTCTCAGCCAACATCAACTGCTTTCTCCGAGCAACACCCAGACGACATTAATGTGATTTCCTTCAGTTGTATGGAGGGTCCCTGCATTTTCAGTTTTAGCTTCTGCTGCTAAAATGACTGGCTTTTACCTTGCTGCTTGGAGCACGTGAACTGCCTTTTTGCTCATTGTATTGGTCTAAAACCTATTTCAAGTGACATCTTTATGGCAGTAAGTGACTTACAGGCACAACTTATTACAGAAAACTGGATTGGGACAGATGCTTACGACTTCTTTCCTCCAGGTTCTGCTTGTCAGAAGCCCAAGAGTAAGCATGTTGCATTAGATTCCACAGAAAACCACAAGGAACAGACTTCAGTTTATAGAAGTATTTTTAAAATAAAATTTAAACTATAGTAAGTGACACAAAGCATACTTTCAAACAAAAGCCTAGAGAAGTGCAGTTTCTATTCATTTTAACAAGCTGATTCCATTCAGTTTGGGGGTTGTTTTTTAAACAGGTACTGTGCCAACTCAGCATTTATTCAGCAAAAGTATTCCATATAGTGAGAGAGGAAAGAATGCTAGCTGCTGGTCAGGTTTCCCAGAACAGAAACAAAGAATTCAACAATCTTTCTACCAAACAAAAGCATCATCCTCTAAAAACAGAAAAGAAAAAACATACACTAAAAGGTCTGTTTCTTTTTGATATTAATTTTGGCTCCCTGCCCAATACTATTAGATCCTGCAAGGAAAACACCTGTTGTTGCAGGATTCTCCCACTCGTCCTGAAAAACATGAAAGCGCTTCACATAAGTTAACACAAGCAAACTAGCAGAAATATAGAAGACGGGTTAAACTGAGTTGGTAATGGTACAAATCATTAACTACCCTAAAGTATATACTACTTACAACTGTGAGGAAAGAGCTACTGGAATTAGTGTCGTGTATTTCCAGGCATATTCCTTCTCAATTCATATGTAAAGCTCTGCATCAGATACACGCCACAGATTAAACGTCAAGGGTTCAAGCATCTTTCTAGAACTCCCAACAATATCCTTCCTCTGCTCATAGCCTCCAACAAGACAGACTGATCCGAAGGGATGTCCTTTGATCACGCTAATGAAGGTTTTTGTATCTGCT
>Ga0065711_1045549_pt1 | contig 13409 bp, 8 predicted proteins | sample Hoacrofraction12_FD_59098 | JGI IMG/M metagenome (GOLD analysis project Ga0065711, IMG submission 59098) | Hoatzin crop microbial communities from Cojedes, Venezuela - Epithelial fraction 12 v2 (version 2) | ecosystem: Host-associated > Birds > Digestive system > Esophagus > Crop | place...
ATTCCAATACAGTGCATCTATTCCAACACAGCGCATCTTCATTGTTTCTGCAGTTGACTATGAGTATCAGGGTTTGATGAGTAGCAAAAGTACTCGTGAGATGTCTGTTCTTCAAGATCTCTAAACTGAGCTTGCTGTACACTGTGAGATGCCTTATGTCCATTAGCGGTACGGATGGCCCTCTACTTCCTAAAGCCACATCGCAGCCTGCCTGACAATTCTGTTTCCTTCTGTCATTCTTCCACCTTTTCTCCTCTGACAGTTCTAGATTTGTGGTGCACCTTTTTTCTTGATTTTCCGAGATGTATGAAAATTGGTTCAATTTAAATCCTGTTCCACTAACTATTTCAATAGGTGTACATTAATAGCCCAAGCTAGGAGAAAAATCTTACCTGCTTAAATTTTTCATGCAAATACCCATAAATATTTATCATGATTAACTGAGCAGCTTCTTTAACACAATTTGTAGGCTATTTTTTTTTAATTCTAGAAAGAAAATTTGTCCTGCACAGTACTGATTGTATTGTTCTATAACAGCTTGCAGCTAAAATGCCGCATGCCACTTATATGGAGAAAGGACTATTAGACGAAGCTCAAAATACATGAATAAATGGACTTTGCTCTAAAAGTGGTCACAGGCTTGAAAGTCCTGCATATCTTCATTGCGTATGAGATCAAAAAAATTATCTGAAAGAGACTCTACACAAAATCTTCCAGAAGAAGGATCTTCCTGGAGGGAAGGAACGGGGCAGTTGAAGCATCCCAACTCCTCAGCTCTTCATGTCTGCCTCTGAAGATAATGATCTTCCCCCTCACTCACTGTAACTATCCTATATGGCTGTAGTGCAAGAACCAGAACGGATTTTAAAAGGAAAGTCAAGAATGTACTGCTGCTTCTTTACTTTTTTGAAGCCTTCAATAGATACCAGTTTCCAAATCACTTGGGCACTCAGTGAGAATCGCTTCCTATTTTAGATCAAAAGCCATCTTGAAAATACAATCTGGAAAAATGTTTCAATGCATATCAGAAGAGTTTCCATTGCTTAATGACAGCAGGAAATAATGGAAAGATTTTGTTAGAATACAGAGTTTTAAGAACCAGTTTTATGGGTCTGTGGAAAGATACTGTGGAAGGGTGATCTTGAAGAGAGCTGGACGTACTGAAAAAGCCTGCGTTGACTGTACTCTACAGAAAGTACAGTCCACCACTGTTTTCGGTCGCTTCTTTCTTAACACCCCCCCACACCTCCCAGACCTTTGAGATTTAGAGAGGATGTTGTGAGTCACCTTTTTTGGCCATAAGTTCAAAGGGAATCCTGTGCTTTTTTCAACAGATAGGGAAACAGGGTCCTGATTTTCATCTTCTAACATTAACACTAGAGAACTACATGCCACCAGACAGCTTCCTAGTAGGTACCCATTTCCAGTTCTCAGTTTGAAGATCCAGAGGTGCCCCAGATCATGTCCCAGGTGTATTTTTAAAAACAATTTCCCCTTCTTTCCGGTCTCCACTAGTGCATTCTGCCTAGCTGCATTCTTGATTTGCTTCCCTTTTACACCATGGCTAAGAGTTCCCTATCTGCAGTCTTGTCTTTAGAGCCATATGTCTGCACAGATGACTTGCAGGGATCCCATTCCATCTCTGGTGTTTTCTGTCCATCAAGAATAGGCCCTTTCACTCTTTCCTCCAATCTCTCTCTTGATAACCCATTAACCTATCACCTAAAATAAAATTCACACTAGTTAAAAAACCTAAACCAAACAAAACCAAAACCAACTCAAAGCCCTGCTCTTGTTTAAAAGGAGCAACTAGTGTCTTTTCCATCGTAAGTCAACACAGAGTTGTGTTTGTCAATTCCTCTCCTCAGTTCCAGAAACATCACTGCTAAATTAGGTGATCTTAACCAAAAAAAGGGATATGGTCTTCTACTGCTGCATTCATAAAAGATCTGAACCTATCAGTGGAAACATACATGATGTTATTATGTAAGTACAGAACACCTACCTTGCATTTATTTTTATTAAATGTGTAGCTTACCTTTCTGCCCATGACGACTGCTGAATTTATCTCCAATTTCTGGGCGTCTAGTTTGCCTCAACAACATTTTGATCAAGAAGGCATCCTCTGCATTTGATGAAATCATTACTTTTTCAATATAAGAATCTGTCGCACCTTTGTAGCTAGTACAAGAAGACAAAACATGAGTTTTACATCTATGAACCAAACACAAGTTACAAACCAGTATCTGTGTATGGGTAAGTTTCTGGCTAAACTGTAGTCTTCATGGAACTTTCATATGGGAGGCCAATGGAGCAAAGATTATGTATCTATAAAGTTTCAGAGTATAGTATGTTTCTGGAAACGAAAAGGCTTAAGAGATACAATAGAAACAAAGGGAGAATTAAGCTGAACTTGTAAAGAACAATGTGTCTTTTTCTGTCACATGGGCTCTTCTTGATGGAAAAAAAGCTTACTAGTATATTGCAAATTTTTGGATCTTCAGCTAAACAAACCAAAGCCAAACAGAGAGTTACAGTTGAAGAAGGGAATATACCAAGAGAATTTAAGAACAAAATTAAGGCATAATATCCTGACTGAAACTACGCATCAGGTGCAGGTGTGGAAATGAACCAAGGGCAGACCATAGTATGAGGTACATAAAGAGTAGTACTCAAGGATCCGAGATTTGGAGATGGGGGGGTAGAAGAAAAAAGGTAGGCATGACAGCAGGAAGTAAAGGGAAATTATTCTGGTATTGTCTTTTTTCTATATATTGCAGAATGAAGGTAGTGTAGATTTTAATACCTTATTTATTTTGTCTTGTTCGCATAGCTGAGATGGTCAAATTATGACACCTAAACTGAGAGCCCTGGATCCATGACTTTACCTGGCAGGATTACTTCTTTCCTCTTGATAATTACCCTGTTACCTCACTTCTTTACTAATATCTTGTAGGATTAAACCTAGAGCTTTCTATTGCTTATGAAACACACAAGTGTAGCAAAGCTAATTCTGCCTTTCTGATTTGAGCATGAATTGCTTGCCTTGCTCTCTGCTAATTTACCAAACTGTCAAGGCTATTTCTGACTAAACAGTGAAAACCCCTTCATTGTTTATTTATTTATACATTTAATGCAAAATTTTCATCTCAGATCTCAGAAGCCATCTCCTGCCCTTTCAGGACAGGATGGCAAAAACTCTTACTGACTGTCCTTTCCCATTCACTGGTGCCTTGGTAAAGGACATCTAATCGGAGCGGCCAGAACGAGCTGACTGTCAGCCTCTGAGACAGGAAGGCCTCCATCGCGTGGCCTCCTGCCTGGCAAAGTGAAGGCTGACACCAGTCAGCATCGGCCATTTTCTGTGGGAGCCGCTATGGAGGAGATGTGCCCCCCTCACTAAGTACACACATGCCCTCTGCCCTCCCCACTCATCCTGCTTTTCTCCTGTGTCTCCACCACTTCATCCATAAGCGACCCCTCTCCCCCCTACCACTGTCTTAGCTCTCTCCTCAGTTTCTCCTGGGAACCTACTCACTAATTCCTCTCTACACATAAATCTTCAGGTGGGTTCCTCTTTCTCTGTGCAATTCCAGCCTTTCAGGTGTCAGAATCTAACTATTAGTGATTAAGTGCCTAGACACTTCTGAAAATAACCTAGCCTCTGAAAACTCGTGGGAAAAATCTAGATATAGCGAACTAGGTCTGATTTGCAGAGGGAAGTTTATTCCTTTGACTTTTCTAGAATTGAGTATTTCTCAGGTATCTTTCTTCCGTGTACCTTCCCCAGCTATAAAGTTATGATGCAACATACGTTACTGGCACATCTTTGTACTGTGGCTGCTGAGGCACACTACTTCCTTCCAGAGGTGTCTGGGTCACAGTTGGCATAGATTTGTTCACAAGTACTTGCTTATTTTCTACTTTTTCACCTACAAAGAGCAAGAAAAAAAAGCATTGTGAAAACATATCTGGCTACCTACGTTAGAAACACATTTTAAGCTTTAAAAAAAGCTAAGCTGGAAGACAAACTGGGAGGAACACGTCCAGGAAGTATGCCATGTTATTTTATTAAATATTGCATGGTACGGGAATCATTAAATCGGCCTTGTTTTTTTTTTAAACCAAACCAGAACAGCTTGCATGCTGGGTGCACTATGAGAATAGCTAGTCAACATAACCTGAGTCTAACGAATACACAAAAGCATCTGAAGTCATCTGCTGTAAGTATGGAGAAAATTAACAAGCAACACCGTAACAGACAAATTTTAGAAATTCACACTGAAATTTGGGCCATCACATCATTTCCACAACGAGTTGTGCAAAACTTCCAGTCTCTCCTTGCAATTACCTCTTCCTATTGCTTCTGGTCTCATATGTCAGCTGTTTTCCCCTGCATTCCCTTATACTGCTCTTCACATAGAAAACCAGATTGGTAGCATGCCCAATGATACTAATGCACATCAAGTACCTGGCCTCCCATCTCCTCCACAAAATTACACTGGGCTTCAGCCTATGTTACTTTTCTGTCCAAATGAACTGTTTCAAAGAGGTTTTTACCTACATGCTGAGAACAGTCTCAGTTTGGAGTCCGCCCCAGTCCCATCTATCCTAATACTTCAGAAGATTCTTGCTGTTTTTTTTTAAATTAACTTTGAAAGCTCTATTGTGATGTGTTAAAAAGCAAAAGTGACTCAATTGAGTTGCTATAATGGAATTAAGTTTAGGGTCTTTTACTACACCTACCGTATTAGATCTCAGCAGAGAGCCGTTTTCTAATTGAAGGGTGACAGTATGGGAGGATTCTTTCTCAAATTTATTTCCACTGGAAAGTTATACACCTATCCTCATAACTAAACGTAGTTGTATTTATTTTCTTATCTCCCCAAACATATTTCTAAAGTGTTAAAACCACAAGGTTTTACTTCCTCAAACAACTGCATTAACTGACAGCATGTTATGAGGTTTTGACCTAAGAAATCAAAATAATAAGGAATCTATCCTAAAAAAACAACAACAGAACATGTAAGAGACAAACAATTAAAAACTACAGTACTAAATGCTTGACAGTTTGGGGATTTAAGATGAATACGAGTTCTAATGCTTCAATAGATTCACACTGTTAAAGACTCACTTTTCTACTTAAATAGAAAGCTCCCTCTCCTCATGTACAAAAAAACCCCCAATGACTGGTACCACACTGCTTTCAGAAACAAACATTTTTAAGTTTTCCATTACAATACTGTTACCTTCAAGAAAAAAAAAATACTACATAAAGTATAAAACAAGGTGCACAAGAAATACTAACAGAACATCAATTTCTACCTCAGATTATGTACATGCCATGACTGAACATGCAGTTTGACATACCTGGAGAGCAGATACCATCAGCATCTAAAATTTCATGGCGCCAGATTGGTTTACGGGTAGCTGCATCCAACATCGGACCCATAACTTTATCAAACGTCTGGTTTGTGTAACGCTTCAGTGTACACTTGGCATTCTTATATACAAGACACCTTCCAAAACCTAAAATGTAACACAAACTCATCTGCCTAGGAGTTCAAAGATTCTTTATAACATTATCAGAATAAAATAAGAATGCTGATCCACCTGCTGAGCTACAGAATACAAAATATCTTTTTATTAGTTAGACCATTCAGTGTGTTGAATATGCCTAACATTGCACATGGATACCTGGTAGCTCACAATTTAAAAATCCTATCATGCATGCTACTTTTTTTAGACACTGATTACAGTGTCTAAAAACCAGTTCTAAGGTTGGGCTAGTCCGCCTCTATACCTCTGCATACACACGCACGCATCATTTCTCTTACCTTTGGTGGTCCACAGGGAGACAAAACACAGGAGAAGAGACTGTAACAGGACGAGAACAGCACCTCTTCCTTTCGGGAGTTCTAAGAAACCTGAACTTTTGCTCATGTTTGTGGTTGACACAAGCTAGCCTAGCAGGAAAGTACTGATTGAGCGTTTCATAAAACCTTCCCATTGCTCACTTTTTTCCCCAGCTGAAAAAATTCTGTATTACATATATTGTTATAAAACAGGTTTGTTTGGGGTTTTAGATAAGAAAAGTAGCATCTCTGGAATTTCTCAGCAAGTACAGCAACAAGCCACAATGCCAAACATTTGTATCACATTTAGACTTACAGACAGCCAAGGGCAAGGCTTTCTAATAATCCTACATTATTTTGGTTCATTTGAGAGATAGCTGCGGCCAGCTACCGTACATCTATATCTTTAGATTATGTCAAGTAACTCCTGACAAGCACAACAGCTCTCCCTGCAAATGTTACCAGTCTACCAGAAAAGAAAACATTCAGTTTTAAATCATCCCTGTTGTTGTTTTAGAAAAGGAGGCATAAATTAAATGCGGCAGACATTAATGCCAAAGATACATGTCTAGGAATACTATTATTGCTGCCTAGCAACTAGCAGGAAGGGAGTGGGAGGGGGAATAAAGTCACGGAAGAATCTGATTTTGGCCACCCGAAACTAAAATCAATTTGATCACACTGCACTATGTCTCCTCTCAAGGGAATTTATTTAGAAAAAAGAGAGAAGAGAGACTAAGTTTTCAGGCAACTCTCCTCCAACCCGCAGCAGCGTTAACATGAAGCGCTGAAGAACTGTGGAGAGAAAGAGACAGGCCAGACCAGCACAAACAGAAGTTTCACTTAGTTACCTTCCATTTGGTGCTTACGTACTTTTACTTAAAATACACTGCACTGCATAGATTATTTTTTTTTAAGGAAGCAGGTCACTATTTTATCTCTGAATAAACACTAGATTATTTTGCTTTAGACAATACTATTTCCTCAGAAAATAGGCAATATTGCCATTGCTCCCTCAGAGCACCAAGTTCACAACAACACAAACTGCCACCCATTCCACTCCTTTCCTAAACACATTCTGAAGTTTACTTTCATCTATTGTGCTTCTTACTGGTGAAAATAATGACACCCCTCTGTACGTAATGAACAAAGGTTCAGGTAACCACCTCAGAAGCAAGCCCAGCAGAGGAGATTATCTAATACCTTACATTTCTGGTAAACTAAATACTTTCAAAATGTGACCGTTTACAGTTTTTTAGTGGAGGTAAAAAGTTAGCCATTTTTTCTTATAATATCCATACTCAGAAGTTTATTCACTTGATGGAAACTTCACCACACTATCGCAAGCATGGAATTACAATCGCTATTCATGCAGAAAACAAAAGTATTCAAAGCAGTTTTGGAATTCAGCTTCTTAATTGGAGATGTACTGTTCATAACTGCAATGAACGTTATTACAGGATAACACAATGAGACAACAAGTTTATTAAAACATGTATTAGAACACACACTAGAGAAGTGGGAAAGAATTGATGGTCCTTACCTCTGTCCAAAGAGGCCTTGTTTAAGACAAGAGCATCTTCAATATCGTAACCACTGTAGCTCATCACAGCGACTGTGGCATTCTGGCCAGCAGGCAGTTTTTCAAAATCAATCAGTTCAATTGTTTTTGTTTTTACCATTGGCTTTTGCGGATAGGCTAGAAGATACATAAGAGTATCTATCCTGTTTCTTTGATTATATCCAATAGTACCTGTACGTAAAAGGACAACAAAAGTGTGTGAACATTAGTGAGCTTCCTAGAAATGTTTTGGCTAAAAAATTACCAAAATGCAAATGAACTAAAACCACAAACTGAGCAATTTCATCCAATAATAGAAATTCTTCAGGAAAAGAAGGGGAAAAAAAATCATAAAAGAGACCACACTAAAACAACATTACATTATTATATTTAAATAAAGATGTACGAGGCTTCTTAATTCATGCTTCCAGAAAGAATTATTTCTTTTTTCTTAAACAGGGAAAACCTAAGCATCAAGACAAAAAGAACAACAACAGAGATCAAAGTCAGGTCCCATATGAATGAATGCAAATAAGATTTCATTTTTAATCATGACACTGAATAACAGCGCAAGTATGAAGTTTGCTTTTATTGTTCTAATTGCCACGGGATTTTTTAGAGAGCTGAACTTGTGTTCAATAGACTCGATCCAAAATTTCACGAGAATCAACAGAGACTCCCATTGAGTTCAAGAGGAACTCTGGATCAATCTCTGCATCTTCCACATCATATTTCCTTCCTTTTTCTGGGCAATAATTAGTTCAACAGCAGCCTGTGTTAGAACGTCACAAAGCATGAACAAAGCATACAGTTAACAGCAGCCAAGACTGATTTATTTCTGAAATTAGAGGTGTCGTCGTTAGAAAAACTACAGTAAAAGTTCACTCACAATATATTTGTCTTTTTACATGAAATTAATTTTAAATTTACGGTTCAGAATTCAGTCCTTTGTATAGACCTCCCAGCTTGAGACTGAAATTTTTGGCCCTGTCCCATCAGACTGCCAAAGTGTCCTCTGAAATCTGAGGAAAAAATAATTAACACCCAGCAGGGAAACACAAACTGTTGTGTAGCAGAACAAAAGTTAAGGCAATCATACGTTATTAGAGTTTGCTGTACCAGGACTATGCTATGTCTCTAAGCAATTAAGAAATTACAGTCTGAAAAGTTAAAGTTTTAAAGTTTTAAGTAGCAAATATTCTGCAGTACTTGTGCTTAGGAGGTAAGTCTTTCAAAACCTTTCCATTTTCTCCTGCAATTTCAGAGCCTGGCGGCTTTCAAGGAAAGGTCAGAGCAGCCAGTGTATAATGAAGACTTCACATAGCCAGAATACAGTACAGCTGAACACGGATCTGCCCTTAGGGGAGGCCAGCTTCATGTTTTATATGCGTCTACCTGCAATTTCCAAATGCCTTCATTTAAATAAAATGTCTAGAAAATCAAATATCTAAAACCAGGCAGCATCACGAGCAGTTCTAAAGTTCTGCCCTGCCCTTGGCACTGAGCTCTCTCTCCTAACCCACCACAGGTCTACCCTTCCCAAGGACAAGAACGGGGAGATAGCTCAATAGAAACTGTCAGAAAACAAACTGTTACAACTGTCTCTTGCACGCCTGGACTTCCCTTGGTTCTAGAAAACGGATTTGAAGCCACGGGCACAGTGGCAAGAAAGATTTGGTAGAGTTGACAGGCTTTGCTTGTCAATTGCCTTTGAGCAGTTGCTTTTCTGTCTTTTTCTTGGAGAAGGAAATTAATCCTCCCTTTTCTGTCCCAGTAAGAAATAAGCTGGTAGAGCTTGGATCCATCAATACTGAAGACCCTCCCAGTCACGCCCTGCAAGGCCCACCATCTGCAGGCCCTACTACTTCTGATATTCCCTTAGGCGAGGTATTAGACATTGTTTCCATTGTACTTTGATAAACAAACTGGTTTCCCCATTACACAGCTAGGAAAATCTACATCCAAACTAAAAACTTGAGACTTAGACCATTTTTTTCTCTCTGCACCTAGAATTAATAATCTGTGTGCTTTCAGGATAGGCTGTCTGCTGTAGAGCTCATCTTAAAAGTCTCATGGATAGGTACATTTTCCTGTTGTTGAGAGAACTCTCCTCCTGAATATGCCACACCAACTTTCACTTTTGAAATGCTTGCATTTTTCTTCTCCTCCAAGATGCTTATATGCTGTGCCTGCTACAGTGCACTGGTTAGGGATGCTAAGACGGGATGATGTCTGGAGCACCTGACCACAGCTATGCTTGTCCTTTATACCCCAGTACCAATCTGTGGAAGTCGCCGATACATCAAGGATTACAGATGGCACTTCTACATATTTCAGATAACGCAAATTATTTCTCTTTCAGATGCTTCACGTATTTCAAAGCTTATATTTTTATCAGAGGCTCAGATCAGCCTAACAGAACTGCCACTGTCTGTATCAGACCAGGAGCCGTGAGCGACTGACATTACTGAGATTTTGAGCTTTGATAATAAACTGTATTCGGGCAATTCTTCAGGAGCTGAACGTTGTATCGTATCAAATGGAATACGTATACATATATATAAATGATGGATATCCTAGCAGGAAATAAACTGTCTAGAGAATGATTCAAGAGCACAACTGAAATAAATTAGCCAAAAAAAGCAAGCCATACATCAGCAACGTTTGTAATTGCTATGATTTAAAGCTTATACTAATAATGCCTTCTCTAGACTGGTCTAACTAACCACAGCCTTAAACCACAATCTGCTTATTTAAAATTAAGAAGCAGCTTTTTTCTTCCGAGAAGTGGTATGTTGGGATGAGACCTCTGTGTGGCCGTTGAAATGAAGTCACTAGCATTACTTCTGTTTTCTCTCTGAAAGAGCAAAGCCCTTGTTTGCTTCAGCCAAACAGCCAAGCAAAAGTAAAGTATAATTAAACTTCACCATAACAAACCCTGCTCACAACAACCCACCTTTATAATTATCCCAACAGCAAGAACCAATTTTTTTCATTGGTAATTAGCCTTGTCTAAACCAAAACACACAAGCTTGACCTGGACAAACCAAAGATCATTTTCTTGCTTTTCTTAGTGCTTGGTATATTGTGAATGCACATGTGCATTCTTCCCTTTTTTTCCATTTCCTGACAAGTTATTTTTTTTTTCTTTTACAGTATCATTTGATCATTCTTCAGTGTGAAGTAATCACTATAAATATGCTATCTAATGATATTTAGAATAAATGGCATATTGTTATTCTGATGCAGAAAGTTTTGAGAACTCGCCAGAACAAACAGCCAGCTAAAATAAGCTTTTATCCAATTCTCTGGTGTATTACTTGCAGTAACATTAAACTGTACAATCAAAATAAACCAGTATACAGAAATTAGTCTACTTAAGATATGAGCCAAAAGGGCTATTATTGCACATGCCAAGAAAAGAATTGCTGTACTTCTATATTTCATCTGATTTCATCATGGATTTTCTACTATTCTGTCCTTTTATGTGGATACAAACCAACAGAGACAGAAGTACAGTTTTTAAACGCTGCACTGAACCTTGTGGAGGGGCACTTGTATTAAGTGCATGAACTGGCTGTTCAGCATTGAAATATTCTTTTCACCATATAAAGATTAAGAAGTCAGTTAAAAAGATTATGGGTAAACTGGGGGAAGTAGTCTGGCCCATTTCTGTCTCAGCATTTCTGTGCTGCTAGCAGGAAGAGCAGAGCTGGCAAAAAGAGGCCGTGCCACAGAGCGCAAGTGCTGCTCCTCACAGAGCAGCAGCAGAACTGAGCCCTGGCCACAAAGCACCCAGGTCCAGCTGTGATGGCCAGCAACAGCTGGCTTCGCTTTGACGTTTCTTTCGATTCTCTGCCAACAGGCTAGCTGTACAAAATTTGGGAGCACTTTAGCTCTCAGCCCACCGACAAGCCTTTCACAACTGTCAAAACCCAACAGCCCCCAGCTCTCGGTTCCTTGAAGAACATTTGTCTTCTCAACTCAATTTATAATACATTCAGCTGGTTACAGCACAAGGCAAAGTAGTAGATAAAGGGCTTTGCTGTTTCACAGAAGCAAAGCAGAATGTCCATGATACATTAAGAGGATTTTTTTTTTGTAGTATCAAATAAGTTGCTTCAGCATAAACCTCTGCAACAAAGGTCTCGCCCACCTAGCACCCTCCCCTCAAATACTTTCTGCTCTTTCACAATTTAAAGTAATAACTAATACTCAAACCTTCCTCTCCTTACTCAAGACTTGCGTTGTGACATTTGGGTTGAAAGTGCAGCGCACAGTTGGGCTGTGAGAGCGTGCAGCTTGCTTTGTGTACCCACACTGCCGCGTTCACAGATGCGCACGTGCATGTGCAATATGGTGGATTACTGGCAGGAAAATGTGTATGTTTTCATTTCTTACATTAGGCTTTCATACAATGCTTCACAGTGACAGGGGCACAGTGTGTAAAACTGACTGACTTTCGATGTCTTAATGCAATTGAAAAGCTCCATTTAAAATTATTTCTCTAATTGCAGGAGCCTTTGATCCTCTTAAACATTATCGTAGCGACACACAGAGTGCAAACAGTGCGGACTCCTGTATTTTAATCTTCAGTACTTCTCAGATTTTAAGCTACAACTACTACCTTTGCACTGAAATGTCAATGTTCAACTGAGGTCCTTGCAGCTGCTGTTGTACTTGCCACCTAATCACAACTTCCCCTCAGTCTTAGAGTTCAGCCTGCAACATATGGTAAGTTATCTATGCCAAGCCAGAGGAATTTCATCTCCATTTCAGTTCACTGAAATCCAGTTTGCTCACTCAGCGCAGCCCTAGCCCTCCAACAAGACGACTCATTCTGCCCATGAAAGGAAGGTATTTTTCAGGATACTTAATGTCATCCTGCAGAAACATTAATATTTTAATACCTAACACTTGTCAGGCAGACTGGATTACAGACCTCGTTGCAAGCTCCAATGTCCACCCTTCATTTATTTGTGGTTTCACACCTTTCCCTAGCTTGATGTTGCCTAAAAAAGAGCAAAGACTGTCCAAAGCTGCTGGCACAGCCCCGTGATGTGATCAGAGGGGGTCGGCATTGAGTAGCACAAGGCTTTCCTTTCCCAGTCTGAGCCCCGGGGCTCCCTCCATGCGCCCAGTTTTGATGGCAGAGGGAGTGACACAGTCGACTTGAACATGAGACTTCCCACACAGCAATGCTGGACCAGGAGCTGCTCTGCAATTTCAGGATGGGGAAAGAAAGCAAAACGCTGGATGGTTACTTAAAAGTGGGGTTTGAAGCACTACGTCACATCTCTTCATAAATATAAACAGAAAAAAGTATGTGTAATGTTTCAGGAATATCCTCTAGGTACAATTTGATCAATAAGTGTAGAGAAAAATCTCTTATGCCCCTACATATTGCCACTTACGATGGCTTTTTTTAAGCAGTTATTACAAACAGCTTCAGGTGTTTGCAGATACTTCAGGCAGAGCAAAATATAGCTCAGGTCATGTGCCAACTTTTAAAATGTACTTTTATCTAGCTGCTTATTCTTTGAGTCAGGTGTTTTGTCATAACAAACCGAAACAAAGGCTTTTTTTATTGCTCAAGATATTCAATGGCTTTTGTGTTCCTAGCGTCAGCAGGAACGTCAGAGGATTGTATCCAAGGAGCTAAATGTGCAAGACCTAGGGTCAAAGCAGCTGAATACACCAACCTCAGAAAACACAGACAATGAATTGCAAATGACACTCAAAACAAAACGGGAAAAAAACCTTCACACAGAAAACTACAAAAGAACTCCACAGATACTGAATTGGCTTTCTGTACACACTGATCCTGCTTAACTGTGTGTGGTAACTAACCAAACCTTCTGAGACTAATAGTCATAAAATAGAGACTCAGGGGTGGGGGAAAGATAATGGGATGGGGGAGAACTGTAAGGAAAAAGATTGCATCTTCTTTTTTTTTTTTTTTTAATTTAAAGGGAGGACATGCCTCTCTTGCT
>Ga0065711_1045550_pt1 | contig 13409 bp, 8 predicted proteins | sample Hoacrofraction12_FD_59098 | JGI IMG/M metagenome (GOLD analysis project Ga0065711, IMG submission 59098) | Hoatzin crop microbial communities from Cojedes, Venezuela - Epithelial fraction 12 v2 (version 2) | ecosystem: Host-associated > Birds > Digestive system > Esophagus > Crop | place...
AAACATTAAAGAGCTTGCAGCTGTCTCCAGCACAGGCAGGGGCTGTGTCCTGCTCCATGACCTCCTCGCCACCACTTTGCTGTGGGTTTGCTCCTCCCTCCTTCCACTGCCTCAGAGGGGGATGCACATCACGAGATGATATTAATGAAACACTTATGTAGTACTGTTATCATGCAATTTGAAAGCCTCTTACAGCTTAACCACTTAAGGAGAGGAGGCCTTTATTACTTTACTGGAAAAAATTCCTTTGAGATTAAGGTGGAGCTCCCAATTGATGGTTAATATATTTTGTTCCAAAAAGCAAATCCCAAAGGTAATGTCTGTTTCTAATTTGGACCTGTTTTAAGTCACAGCCTTGTATAAATATGAATTAGTTGTTTTGGGGAGTATAAGGCAAGAAAGAAAGAGCATAAGTACATCTACATGCACTTCAGGGAACAAGTCTCTGACTGTCTTCGCCTTTCTGCCGCTGGAAGGCTCAAGGGGCCAGACCCAGTTTAATTTATTCAGAGAAGCTTTGAGTGACTCCAGAGGGATTTTGTCTGCATGAAGACAAGGGCTCTGTAGAAGTGAGTGGAGGAGGAGCCAGGGTCTGTGAGCCGGCTCTGACCGCCCGCTTTCACTGCTTGATGGGACGAGGGGAAAGGCCACCGGTGGCCAGATTTCCCTGGTGGGCGAAGGTTCCTTTGAGGGATTGCTTGTCACCTGGTTCCCTCTACTCCTGAGCTCCTCTGGCAGCACGGACCTTGCAGACTCTCTTACCATGCTGCAATACCACTGGGATGAAGTTAAGCTGAATGCATCTGGTTGCAGGCTCAACAGCTTCTAGAAAGCACCACAATGGATGCAGGAGGGGTGTTGGTAAGAGGTAGAGTATCTGGATATCTTCTTGCTGAAATGTTACACCTGTTCTTTTCCATGCCATCATGCTCAGTTCCCAGGGCAGGCTCATTACACAGCATAGAAGGAAAGAAAAAAAAATTGAAAAGTCTCCTGGTTGTGTTACCTTATGCTGTTTCCCATCCGTGCAAGGGAGACAATTACAGTGGGCTCCTATTCCTGTTTGCGCTCCCCCTTCTTGGAGTCTTTGGAAAATGGACACTCCTGTCAAGCAAAAACTCCTTTTTCAGCATAAGCAATGCCACCGTGATACCACGTGGGAGTGTGGCTTTCAGGGCCTTCAGGCTCCTGTCATATCCTGGTGGCTGAGGTCTCTGGCCAAGATGTTTTTCTCATGAGGAACTGCAGGCTGCTATGCTGGCTGCTGTGCCGAGTGCATCCCCCATGGAACACATCCACTGGGCTTTGTGGGACGTGGAACCTGACTGGGAAGACTGGTCTGGCTGAGAAAAAAACAGCCGTTTGGCACCTGGATGCACCTCTTAGGCAACTCGTGCACATGGAAGGGCTTCCAGCAGAATGCGTTTTCTTTGGTGCAAAATCATTCCTTTTGGAAGAAAGCAGCTGCTTTTGGCAAATAGTGAGCATTTGGTCGAAACACGAGCATTCTGCTGAAAACCAGGTTTTTGGATAGGCTTTTGTCTTCCTTCAGCAGCTTTAATTGGCACTTCATGCTTTAAACGAAGAGACACGCACGTACACTCACTCCCCTCCATGGCGGGGCTCCAAAAGGCAGATGTTGAGGGATGTAACCTAAAAATGATTTCCATGGCCCCTTCCACCTTGATCCAGTGGCTCCCCTAGTTGCACTAAATTCCCTTGAGGAAACTGCGATTCCAGATGTTTGTCTTGCTTCTTGCCTGAGGCCAGCTTTTCTCCCTCACAGAAGCCGGTGCTGGAACCACCTTACATCAAGTCTTACCACCGTGTTTGCACCTACAACGAGACCAAGATGACGACAGTGAAGCTGCCCAAGTGTGACCCGGACGTGGATCCCTTCTACACCTACCCGGTGGCTATCCGCTGCGACTGCGACATCTGCTCCACCGCGACGACCGAATGCGAGACTGCCTGAGCTCTGCTTTCCCAGGTCAGGCCAGGAGAGGCCAAATTCTTCCCTGGCTTCATACCCCTGGTACCTCCATCTTTTCAGAGGGTGTAAGTCAGTCCAGAATTTGATCTCATCCTGTAAATCTCCTAATCATTGACTTTTCTGGGCAGATGAGGCTTAAGCTCCTCTCCTCATACTGTTCAAAGCATTATTGCTGTAGAAATGTAGCACACAGCCTTACAATAGCAAATCCTGTGGAAGAAAAAAAAAAGAAAATATGCAGTTTCCCTTCCTTGCAGGCTTTTCACACTGTGTGACCTTTCAAGCACAAAGTGCACATGGGCTAAGCAGGCGCTGGGGGGTGGAAACAGGCCACAAAGGCATTGCATCCTCTGCAGGAGCCTCTTTATTCATGTCGGGTTTTAGCTCCTTCCCAGTAATGTAAATGCAATTACCAACATTTCCGTCACCTCGCCCCTGCCATTAGTTGTTCTTGCCCTGAGGTCTATCAGGAATAACAGTCAAAGAAGAGGCCTTAAGGCCAATGAAATGGAAATAGGTATCTAAATTGCTGCCCTGAAATTAGGGTGAACGCATACAGAGCCCTGACTCAGCAAAGTACTTAAGCTTGTGATTAAGTGTTTTGCTTAATATCCGTGGACTTTTAGTTAAGCACATATTTCAGCGATGATTGCTTAATGGGAGTTATTCTGAAGAAAAAATCTTCCCTTACAAGAGACAATTCCTTGAAAAAAGAGAAACACATTAAATCTGTCAAACCAGAAGTGTGTATTTTCCCATTTGCTTTTGTCCAGGCATAGAAGGGGAACTGACTTCATATAAAATCAGCGAGACTCTGCAGAGCCCAGGGAGTCCCTCCTGACAATTTCCAGAGTTAGAGGGACCAAGCCAAAACACGACAATCGTGGCTTGGTTTCAGTGAGCCCTGGCAGAGGTGGTGGGAAAGAGGAGGCTATGAAGGGTGTTCTCACACTTCCCCTCACTGCTCAGCTCCACAGAGACCTGCTCCTCAGACGATGCACACGGAGCTGGGGGGCAGCCAGGTGTGCTCACAGGAAAGCTCTGGAGTGGCCAGCAACGTGGCCGAGGAGGGTGAGATGAGCCCAGGGCAGGAAAGAGAGCAGACGTGCCAAAGGATGGTTCACACCTCCTCAGAGCCACTATTTACAAGCTGGGACACGATGTTCATCTCTCATTTGTCCCTTGAACCAAATGGGAAATTATGTGAAAGCAGGAAGATTTGCCTAGTGAGAGAGGCTCGCAGGAGCTTACAAAACAAAGACATCTTTTCAGATAGCTGTTAGGAGAAAATTGCTGCTGAGTAACATCTGCACCTGCCTTCCCTCCAGTGAAGTCTCTTGTCTTCTGGGTGCAGTCGCCTTCATTTCCAGGGATGCATGCTTGAAACTTCCCCAGGTGTCCTGTCCTCACCGAGACAGATTTAATTTAAACTGTAGTTTATTAGTTGCTGTCTTTTTCTTTTTTTTTTTGTCTGCAGAATTGTAAAAAGTGCACTCTGGTTGAGTAGGAAGGAGGTGATTTTGTCTCTCTGCCTCCTGCAATTCTGAATAGAGACTGCGGTGTCAAAGAGCAGCAGGAGCAGCTTGCTGCTGCTGCTGAGGTTAACTGCCTTTAAAAAAGTCCTTGTGTTTTGTTTCAAATTGCATCTCGCAATCCATCTGATTTTGTTGTTGTAACTGGCCTCACAACTATTATGGGAAACCTGCAAATTATTTTGTGTCCTTAATAAACCTCAAAATTGTAGTAAGAAAGCAGTTTAAAGCAATGTGTCCCTCTTTATTTATGCGTAGAGGTTTCTCATGAGGAATATGTGTGAGCTCCTACGAACTCTTTGCCAGAGCTGTGAACACCTGCAAAACATCTCCTCGATGCTGATGTGAAGTCATTTCCCTCGCTGGATTTCTCTCACGGAGTCTGGCTGGGCTATCATCTCGGGATTAGAGGCAGGGTTAGAAAGTGGCAAACTTCCTTCCTTGGCAGCCAAGAGGAAATATGGGCTGTACCCGGATATGGTGAGACAGTAGGAACCTCAGCAAGGGTTCACAAGGAAACTCTGCTGGGCGTGAAGGAGGGTTTTGACTGATGCAGTGGCAGCCAGACTGGGAGGCGGGAGAGGAAGAGTGGGAAGGATGTATTGACTGAAACCAAGCTAACACTTCTAGATGGTCTTTTAAGGAGGAGAGCAAAAGTGGAGATGCCGTGGATTTGCTGTGGGTGACGAAAGTAAAGCCAACACCAGAGCCCACCAAATCATTTGACTGGTGCATTACCCCTCTTTGCCCAGATCTGGTGGGTTCCCAAGGCGAGGCACACCACAGTGAGTTTCAAGGACCCAGCTTCATTCATGCTGCTGGTAATTGCAAATCTGGGCCTTTTTTCCTGAAGTTCTTATGCTACTAGTCTTTATTCTGTTGAATTCCCACCAATTTTGATACTAGTGACCGGGTCTTTCGGCTTTCACATCCTTTGTGCTGCAGCTGGGATGGTATGTCCTGCTCACAATCTGCAGGCAGTCAAAATAGCCCACACATTTCAGAGCATAAGCAGCCCCTTCCCAGGCCACCTTCATCTCATTGGGAGCATTTTAATGCTTCTTAAAGCCACATATTTAAATCTCACCGTCCCACCTGCCCAAAGCAATTAAAGAGCCCTTCTGTCTTTGGTGCACAAGTTTGCAAGGAGTGTTTGTCACAGAGGCTGTCACTTGTCACATATTATCCCTCCAGTGAAAAACCCTACTGCTTTTTTGTAGCACACTGGTTGCCCTCTTTACCTGGACACCGACCAACAGCATCAGATAAAAATCCTCACAGACTGCAATGTGGACCTCTTAAAACTGTCATTTGCCACTGTACATTTAATCTGGCACGATGTTCACTACCTAAAAGCAAGGGAAAGAAATTTTGCTGTACGTGTATGTATGAGGGGAACTTGACTTCCCTGGGAGAATTGTACTTGCAAAGCAGGGAGCAAAGCATGGCCAGAGAGAAGCTCCTTCGCAAAGCCTCAGTGTTGAACCATTCACAGCTCTGCAGCCCCAGCTGGAAACACCTGCTGCAGTAGAAGGCTTTCCGTAAGAAAGGAGATGGTTGCATCTACCTGCTCAGAAAGAAGGTGCAGATATGGAGAAGGAATGATTATGCGATTTGGAAACTGTACTTGGCTCTTGGCTCTGCCATATACATGTCAGGTAAGCAGGGGCAAATCAGTGGATTTCTTTATGCCTCAGTTTCCCTTCTGGACAATGGAAGTTATGATACAGCTGATTTTTTTTCTTTGTAGTGTGTTTTGGAGTGTATAGGCTGTAAGGTCCCTTGTGATGAGTCATATCTGTATCCTGCACAGCACTCATTTGCTGGGGTTTGTTGTTGCTATTTTAACCCGACCAGCAATTGTCACATTCCTGCAGTGCTTTGATTTTTGACAATACTTTCCTGATATATGATGGCTGCGAAAGTCCACTGGGTCTTGAAGTTCAGCTTCCCCCGCTCCTGTGCTGTAGTTTGTGTGCCCAGCCAGACCGATCATGTCAGCAATCAGTATATTTTACTCCGTCTTCAAATCTGAGTTACAGAGAGAAGGAGGGCAGGAAGCCTCCCCGGACGCGTGTTTCCTGCACTGAGCAGGTTTCTCTTTGGGGTACAGGACAGGCAGCTCTCTCCTGCTCTCATTGTACTCACATGAAAACGTAGGAACCGCTGCCCCGGGTCAGAGCAAAGGGCTGTCTCGCCCAATATCCTGCTGTCGACAGCAGCCAGCAGTGGATGTTCAGGGAAATGCGAAAGCGTCAGGGCTGTACAGGGGTATCCTTCCCCGGCTACATCCACCCAGCTTTAGCAGGCAGCAGCTTAGGAAGTTTCTGCTCTGAAAGGTGCATTCAGCACCTCGTTTTTAACCCCAGACGCATGGGTCCTCCACGCTGCTTCTTCCCGAGCAAAGTCTGGCTGTGGAAATCCTGGTGACCAATATCAGCTTCCTCCAGGGGCAGGTAAATCAGACATATTCCAGGACACGTACTGTGCCCTCTCGAATTGTCCTGGCTCCTCTGGGGACATACCCATTTATAGCAGCCAGGGATTTGGGCTGCAGTGTCTTTTTATTAGGAGTGGACCTTGTCACCTTTTGTCATTGATCTGTAAGCGAGTGCCCTGAGCAGGGGCTGCTTAAGCCTGCTGAGGTTCACAAGATGTGGCAGCATGAAAAGAGCCTTTCCCTAGTGCAACTTGCTTTAGCTCGATCAGTATCAGGGACATTGCTCAGGAATGATGGAATTTATGGTCTTAATTTGAAGACCAGATTAGCTGGTCAATAGGATTGCTTCTGCTCTTGCAGTCAATGGAATTGAAAAGCTGGGTAACAAAGGCACTATGTTTTTTTTTTAATTATTTTTTTTTTTTTTTTAAAACAAGATCCATGTCTCTCCACTGAATCCCTGGAAGACTGGAGCCGGTCATATTCTTGATTCTAGTCCAGCATTTAAGGATTGTCTTTCCTCATGTAACTTCTGGCATGTATCAGGAAACAGTGTGGCCAGCAGCAGTAGGGAGGTGGTCATACCACTCTACTCGGCACTGGTGCCACTATACTTCGCACTGGTGAGGCCACACCTCAAATACAAAATTGAACAAATGTTCAATTTTGGGCCCCTCACTACAAGAAAGACTTTGAGGTGCTGGAGCATGTCCAGAGAAGGGCAACGAGGCTGGTGAGGGGTCTGGAGAACAAGTCTTATGAGGAGCGACTGAGGGAACTGGGGCTGTTCAGTCTGGAGAAGAGGAGGCTGAGGGGGGACCTTATTCCTCTCTACAACTACCTGAAAGGAGGTTGTAGTGAGGCAGGTGTTGGTCTCTTCTCCCAGGTAACTAGTGATAGGATGAGAGGCAACGGCCTGAAGTTGCGTCAGGGGAGGTTTAGATTAGGTATTAGGAAATAATTCTTTCCTGAAAGAGTGGTTAGGCATTGCAATAGGCTGCCCAGGGTGATGGAGTCGCTGTCCCTGGAGGTATTTAAAAAATGTAGATGTGGCACTTCAGGATATGATTTAGTAGGAATGGTGGTGTTGGGCGGATGGTTGGACTTGATGATCTTGGAGGTCTTTTGCACCCTGTGACTCTGTGATTCTTCAGCCCTTCAAGCATTTCACTTCCTCTCCTGCCTCTCCCTGCCCTATCTGCTGGGCCGAAGGTGAGACAGCTCATCATCTTCCTTGCCATCAACAAGGGTTTGTTGGAGGGTTTTGTTATCTGTGTGTTAGGTTTGTCAGGAAGTAACAAACTCCCCCCAAAACTCGTAACACAGGCTAACGCTCTTCCTAGCTGTTTTACCAAGAGAGCTCCAGTGCCTGCTAGGCTGCTGCATGCTGGCTTCTCTCCAAAACACGTTAAATATTCACTCAAGGGAGAAAAAAAATCCTTTTATGGTGCTGTGATAGCACAGTGGAGACCACAGACAGGAATGTCAAGAACCCTATAGTAAAATAAAAAAAAGAAGTTCTATCTGAAAGAGCAACCAACTAGCCACCTTAATATTGGTGGAAGACAGGAGACTAAACATCTCCAGGCCAGCCACTGAGGGATACTCTGGGACCAGAGGGAGCTGGAGGCTGAGTACTAACAGGGAGCCAGACCTGCAGATCCCACATCTCCACCTTCCTACGTTTCCAGGCTGCACAGAATTTGGTTAAGCAGCAGTTTCCCAAGAGGAACATGCCTGAGATGAGCAAACCTTTACCATGTCACCTCCTGTTTGACTTTCTGCTGGGGACACGGGAAGGTGTGGGCCATTCCAGGACCATCCACCACAGTCCTATGTGTTAGTATGTGTTTTTCCTGCCTGAGATGTCCTGTGAAGTGTATGTGATTAGCAGCTGGGAAAATAAACAGAGCAACACACCTTCTCAAAATAATGCTGTCAAAATACTTAGTAATACATTTATTTTGTTAAAATAAACTATGTACAATAGATGATATTAATGTGCAGTTACAATATACAATAATTACATGTTTAAAAGAGGATAAGCAAATGAGTACAGAATCATGTGCTGTAAATAGGCAATTAATACTGTTTACATGAATTTTAAACTATGCAAAACATAATTGCTGGAAAACTGAATTTCCTTAGTTTGAAATTTTATTGCTTTGACATGAATTTTGAAGATTTGGTTAATCTTTGAAAAAAGACATGCAACTCAAAAGTCAGGCATAATGTTTTGGTACTCATCCTTTGGTTTTACCAGCCCCGTATTCCAGCGATATTGCACACAGCAACTTTTAAGAGTGAAAAATTCAATTGCTTACATGAAGTGAACTAAATGACTCTTTCTTAACCTGCTAAGAACTGACCGATGGTGTGTTAGGTCCTGGTTTCTGCAGAGGTCATTACATCTGCTTCACAAACTCAATTAGAATAACTTGTTGCACTGTTACTTTAAGTATTGGTGAAGTAGTATGTAAAAAGACATGAAAGAAATTTTCTTGTCTTTGTGTTCTCAGAGGAGCAGAGAATGTCTTTGCAGTGAAAACTTGTTGACAAGTGCATCAACATCATGACAGGTTAAGCTGGATTCAGTTATCCTTGCACTCGATGACAGTTTGGGTCCATCTCTCTGCAGCCTTCCTTGAAGCCTTCCCAGTCTCCAGGTGCTGCTGAGCCCCAGGTATCCTGGCGGGACTCCACGGAGGCATCTCCGAACCCTTTTGCCAGGCTCAGACATACATGGACATCATGCTGTGCCTTGCTCTGTAGCATTTCCCACCCAGGAACCTGGGCTGACCACCTTAGAGCACTTCTGCTCAGGAGTGAAGAAGACTTTGTCAGTGTCTTTCCCCTCTCACATAGCTTTATGTTATTGCTTATTAATGAATTAATATTTACAAATATGGGGAAAGTTTGGGCTCATTTACTCCATACCGACAAGGCAGTTCAGTGCCTGCCAGTTCTGTAATGCAGTTAGAGCAGCTGCCTATTTTGGGGAAAAGTGTCAGGAGAGATGATATGACAGTCACACTATGGATATGGCTTACACCCAAACTACTTTGACAGACATCAGACAAAAATTTCTACATGTTATCAGTACAAATAGCTGTTGTGTTGCAAGACCTGGAAACTGTAGACTGGCAACAATTATTTACTCTGCATTCATTAACCTCCGATCAAAGTCAAAATTCACTGGAGTTGATATCAGCAAGAGCTCAAAACGATCTTTGGCAATACCAAATGCAAAATTAAGTCTGGCATCCTAAATGCTACCTTTCCACTGGGGTAAGATGAAATTAAGTGACAACAATGAGTGCAGTGTCAAACTCAGCAAAGATACCCATTTGTATTGAAAATTACACTGTTAATGTAATCATTTTCATCTTCAGCCTCATTAGTGGTTGAAACCAGAAGTTACAAATCCAGTCTCCAAAGTCCAAGCTAAAGATCAGATCAGGAAACCTCCATATGCCGAAAGTCTTTCGGGAGTCCACAACCAGCAGCCAAAAGGTATAAAAGATTCTTGGACCTGGCTCAGTTCGTCTGCGTGCTCAAAGCTTGGTCAGCCACAACAAAGGGCAGGAAAGGAGGAAATGTAAAGACTCTCAAATGCTTTCCACATTAATCATGTGTGGACCCCACTGAAATTTTCCATTGTCTTCATGAGAATTGAAATGAAGCCAACATACAGCATCTTTGAAAATCCCACCCTAAAATTCTAGTTAGAAGAAGCAGCCAAACACTACACTATGGTCTGCACATTCTGGAAGGGGACAGGGATCATGCTCAAAGTTATTTCTGTTGATGCATTTTCAAAGTTAAAGAGATTTTTCACCATTGACAGCAATTCATATGGTTTTTGCTTGTTGCTCTGTAATATATGGTTTTGTGAGCTCATTTTCCTCTTACAATGAGTTTCTGACTCTTTTTGCTGTTCTGGTGGGGTTCCTGGAACCACCCAGGTAAAACAGATTCTTGTTCACATGTTCTGAAAGCTTCCACTGAAACAAATAAAAAAGAATTTGAAGATTTTTTTTCACTCTAGTTAGGGGTGTCCCCTTAATATCTTAAAAGGAAATTTAAGTTTTAGGATCAAACTAACCAGTTGCTCTGGGCCCTGATTTTGCTGCTCTCCCCCAAAGCAGAAGTGTAGATGCTATTCTGTTTCATTCATTACTTCTAATGGGTGTTATTGTCCCAACTTTTTGATGCAAAAATATTTCTATTCGTGTTTTGTTTTGATAAGTGAAGACAGCTGAGATCACAAGCCACTACCGAAATCAGCGGGACGCTTTTTCCTGCTTTCAGAGGGTCTTTATTCACAAAGAGGAAAATAAACATTTGTAGGAGAGATTTGTCTTCATTTTTACATGGAGCTCAGATGTGTCTAGAAGTTATCTGACATAGGTCATTCCATGCTCACCTCCTGTCACAGCGGATGCTCCTCTAGTCCTATAAATTTGTGAACCAAGAAAAGGTTCTGTTATTTCCAGATTTGTTTTTTTTTTATATAGGATAAAACACATTACAAATCCTCTTCAGGGAAAAGGAAATACAGGGAGGAAGGCATGTGCGGCCAGATTCCTGCATTCTACCTGTTTACTGAACAAATGGTCCCTGGGCCAACGTAAGCATGTGTTGATTGCTTCGTTAGAGAGGGCAAATGTGCTTTTAAACAAGCCTGGCTTCAGACGAATTGATGCCATTGCAATTTATTTTTGATCCAGTGCAAGCTTCAGCACGATGAATTGAGAAGTATTTGCTGTGTCACTGGGGGAAAAAAGCTACAGAAAAGTTCATGGAGTGTAAATAATCTACATAAGCAGATGGGCACCTTTCATGTCTGAATTAGAGGGACATTTTTGTAAGGATATGGCAGCTCACTTGGTGAAAATACATCTGCTAGACACATATCAATCATCAGTGTAATTGGCCTCTATCATTTGCTGTGTATGAGCTTGGGTGTGATGTGGGGAGGCAGCAATGGAAATTGTTTGCAAGAACTTCTGCAACCTTTTCCAAGCTCCTGTAAAGGGTTCTCAGACTGGGTCCCTGGACTGTTGAGACAGTAGCCTGGACAGGATCTTGACAGCTTCTTGTCAGTGGGGAGTGAAGCCCATGCATCCTTGCCAACAGACCGTCACCAATACTGAAATGTTTGTTCCCTGTTGCTCGCTGTTGGCTACGGTAATTCTCCCAGCCTCGGCATGGAATTTTAGCCACATGCCTAGAGTCGCATTGCAGTGATTGTTTCTAGGGGAGTTCTGCTTCGTTTGGGTAGTGGCACGCCTGAGGCTTATCTACTTTCCCAACTCATTTCTTGGTTCTTCTCTACCGCGGTTCCTTAGAGATGTCAGATACCATACAGAGTGTGGTGCTGAGCGTGACAGAACACCAGCAGACTTGTACAGCATGCGTGGAATGGGAAATCACTGCTTTTAGGGGACACAGGCCACCAACACTAGAGCAGCTAGAACAGATTTTGTTATACACAACTACAAGGGCAGATCACCAATGGCTATACTCATCCTCTCTTGTTTACATGAGAGGTATCATTGGGATGGAATGAGACATGAGGATACTGGAGACAATTCCTTGTGACATAAGATGCTCTTCGGTATGAGGAAGACTGCCAAAATCCAGCCCCTTAATAAAATGATTTGGAATAACTTTTTTTGCATATTAAGATGCAGTACTATATTTAATTCTGTGTTTATTTTGAACAGAAGGAGTGCTTTAAAAAAGAAAAAAGGTAAGGAATACCAATGACAACTGCAGAAATGATTGATTTGATTGTCATGCTGAACTGCGAGGGAATTCTGCAGTTCTCACCAGGAAAAAGATCTGCATCAGGACCAGCGAATGTGGAAGTTGAGGGAAAGAGTCACAACAACCTTAATTCAAGGCAATAAGAGGCAAGAGCTTGTAGCTGGTTATACTTTGTAAGCTACATACTGCTATAGTAGCAGATATTTACTGGGTGGAGAGAGAAGGTCTGAGAGCATTTGGCATGTAGGACAACCGGGGAAAGTGGATCTTGAGAGCTGCTCTCCACCACTTCTGGAGGATATAAGTACGTGGGACTCACACCCGGTTGAACAGATGCTCCTGGATGGACCTGCATAAGGTTAGAGCCTGGTTTCTGCATTCTCCCCAACTTTTCTGAGCTCTGGGAGGCACAGGACAAACTGTGGAAGGCTTTGTGGGACCTCCTTCAGGTCATGCTGGAAGTGGTGCTACAGCACAGGATTGCCCCAGTTCCACTGGCCTAGTGTTTTAGCAGTGCTCTGAAGGGCAGAGGCATCTGTAGGTTGTTTTAATGTGATAACAGCTCTTAATGTCTTGAGATCTCTCTGTAATACCTGATATCTCTAATATCTCATTGCAGGAGTTTGCATGAAAACCCTTTGGGAGTTCTGTTTGAAACTATGACTTCAGGTTAACAACTCCTGGTAGAATATGAAGGTTTCAGAAGAGGCCAAAGGAGATGGGTTTTACAGGATCTAGCAGACCTCTTGTAAGTTGTGAGTGCTTTTGAAATGATAGCAGACTATTACCAAAAGCAGCTCTGTCACGAAAGGTTTTGACATCAGTTGCATTAAGAGGACATTGTCAGATAGGTTCCAGGGATGGTTTATAGCCTTTACGACTCTCCTAACTGTGTTCCTTTGAAGGTGAAATCGGGGTCTGATTTCTAGCTCATCTTACAGTGAGAAAACCCATCTCCTTTCACCTGGAAATCCTTTATTGATTTTGTTTTCTTGTTTCTAATGGTGCTTGAAAATAACTCAAAGTTTATGTCTGTTGCTTTATGCCTGTGCTTGCACGGTGTCTGGTGTTTTGGTATTTCTGAAAATGAGCTTTGCTGCTTGTTCACACACCATCTGTTGGCTTTTAGAGAGTTATTAGGTATGACTGGCCAGAGAGTCAAGGAGTCTCCTTACATCTGCCTGCAAATCCCTTTCTAAAGCCTATTGGCCTGTGCTATTCCCGCCTCCTCAAAATAATGGTGTAAAACAGGGCAGATCCTTGAGTAAGTGCCACGTTGCATGGATAAGCACGTGTATATAACCTAACACAGGAATAATGTTTGTGGAGCCTGCATTAACCATGCCTATTTTAAAAACATTTATTTTTCTTGGAAGAGAAATTAAAAATAAATGGAGTGCAGAGGCCATTTCTCAGTGGATTGTGACCACCCTCCCTCCCTTGGAGCTCCCAGATGTCAAATTTTGGACAGAGTCAGCTTGAAAAACTTAAGAACTTCTTCACTCTGAGGGTGATGGAGCCCTGGAACAGGCTGCCCAGAGAGGTTGTGGAGTCTCCCTCTCTGGAGATATTCAAGACCTGCCTGAACAAGGTCCTGTGCAGCCTGCTGTAGGCGACCCTGCTTCGGCAGGGGGGTTGGACTAGATGACCCACAGAGGACCCTTCCAACCCC
>Ga0065711_1045551_pt1 | contig 13409 bp, 12 predicted proteins | sample Hoacrofraction12_FD_59098 | JGI IMG/M metagenome (GOLD analysis project Ga0065711, IMG submission 59098) | Hoatzin crop microbial communities from Cojedes, Venezuela - Epithelial fraction 12 v2 (version 2) | ecosystem: Host-associated > Birds > Digestive system > Esophagus > Crop | place...
CCCTCCTCATCCTCGCAGCCCTGCGCTGGACTCTCTCCAGTAGCTCCTCATCTTTCTTGAACTGGGGAGCCCAGAACTGGACACAGCACTGCAGATGGGGCCTCACCAGGGCTGGCCTGGCCGGTGTCCGCCGCCTGCCCGGGTCTGCCCACTCGAACCCCGAAACCCCTCGCCTGCTTCTTCCCCCCAGCCTGGAGTGGCCCCCGCTGAGGAGCAAACACCTTTCGGGGTCACCCGCCGTCGGCTCGGCCACAGTGTGAGGTGTCCGGGCGTGAGCAGCCGTGGCGGGCAGGGAGCGAAGGGGTCTGTGCTCTGTCCGAGGAGCGCTGGAAGGAGCGTGCCGGAGGGGACCCGTTGGGGTTTCCACAGCACACGGCAGCGGAGCAGGAAAGCATTTTTCCCGCTGGCTTCGCTCCTCAGCGACAGCTGCTTCTTGGGCGCGAAAGCCTGGGGAAAAGTGCTGCCACGGTGCTATTGCCAGGCCCTGCCTGTTGTCGCCGGCCAGCGGGTTCCTCTGTGCAGCCAGGGACCGACTGAGCGGGACACTGCACGCCTCCTGCGTGCCGAGACCCTCACCCCGCGAGGCGCGGGGCCGTGGCATGCCATGACACGAACAACCTTTGGCCAGAACTTGCCCCAGCCTTCCTGGCAGCCGCGGAGCCGCACCCCGGTGCACCAGGCTGCTCCGACGTGAGTGGCTTCACCCCGCTCCGACCGGGCTGCTGGAAACGCAGGCGTGTTTATGGGAAGGAGCACCGTGCCCTGCCGATAAGGCTCTCACCTTTGCACTCCCGAGCCAGAACAGAGCGCTTGCACCTTCTTCAGCTGATACCTGGAAACGGTACTGCTGGAAGCAGCGTTTTATTGCCGACGCTGCCGGCGTGCCGGGCGCTGTGCGGTGCCCAGACGCGCTGCGTGCCCCGAGGAGCCGCTCTGCTGTGAGCGGGCAAACCAGAGCGACAGGGAAGGAGGCAGCTCTTTGCGATTCCGCCCAAACAACCCAAGGGTGGTTTAAGGTTTATGGGTGGCCAGAACATGCGTCTGTGGCGCAGCGTCTGGCGCCCTGGCCCTTGCCGGGGCCGCAGCGGGTGCCGGGCTTGAGGATAAAGAAGGGGCAAGCGGGTGGTGACATTTCCCCGCCTCTGGTGACTCACGGCTCAGGCACTCCAGCGCCAACAATGTGCCTTTGTACCGGGAGATCTCAATGGATTTCTCTTTCGTGGTCTTGTCTGGTTGGCTTTTGAGCCCGTGTAAAGCCCATAAATCCCGAAATAATGAATCCCAGTTTAGCTGCACCTGGTGCGACGAGAACGCCCCTCTTTGTGGGGATTGAACCTGACATCTGCTCGTTTTGCTGCATGCCCGCCCGCCTTTAGAACAAAAAGCTAAATCCAGCCATTATTCATCTCCTCCCCTGCCAGTCAAGACTTGAGAGCCTGCTATCGTTTCTGTCAACTGTTTTTTTCCTAGGCTGAGTCAGTGAAACGGCAGTGAGGACTGGACAGTGAAACCTGCCTGGCAAGCCAGCGCTTTGGAGCTAATCCCTGTGTCGCGGTGTTCACGCATCCATGGTTTACCCCGGAGCAGTGCCCGAGCGCCGTTACTAAGAGGCTCCCGCGAATCCCGCTCAGCGCTCGTATTTTGGCACAAAAACGAATGCTTGATTACAAAACCCAGGTGTGAGGGCGTGATGGCAGAGTGCCAGCGCGGCTCAGGCACGGGTTCCCGGCGTCCCAGCAGTGCCGGGGCGCGGCTGACGTGGCCGTGGAGCCGGCCGCGGGATGCGGCATTTGCTCATTGCAGGGGTTTGGCCTGGCTGACCTTTAAGCGTCCCTTCCAACCCGAACCATCCCGTGGGTCTGTGCCATGCCAGGCCCAGACATGGCACGTGCCGCCTGCCAGGCAGGCAGGGCTGGGAACGGTGGGGTCTGCTGGGACAGCCCCAGGTACAGCCGGGTGGTGAGGGAACAGGGAAAGAGCAGGGCCCAGCAGGACTCAGAGACACGTGAACTCGCCTTAAACCCCCTGGAGACACCTCAGTTCCTCACATTTTACAGGGCAGAGCGAAACTCCACCCGCACAGCTCTCACTCGGGGTTCGTGCCCATCAAACCACCGTATGGGACCCAGCACGAAGGGAGAGGGAAGGAGGCAACTGGTAAAAATAATCCGTTCCAAGTGGGCTTCTGCAAAGAATCTGACTTTGTGCCCAGCAACACCGACTTAAGAACAGGAGAGTGCCGACATGGAATGGTTCCAGGATGAGGAATAAAGGCCGTCTTTCTGGCCACCGCGCACTCGGGGCACCGATGGCTCCGCGGAGGCCTCGGGGAGCGCAGCGGCCGGGTCTCTGCCCAGAAGCCGTCTGCGCAGCCGGTGGTCAGGGGTTAGAGGTGATTGCTGTCATCTGTCCCACTGCTGCGATGGGTGCTGCACGTGCCGTCCCGCTGTGGTGGCTATGGAGAAGAATGTCCCCAAACAGGGAGGATGCAGAAACGCAGATGAGAGATCCCAGCGCTGAAGAAAAATGCCTGAAAGGACAGCGTTGTCCAGCTTGCTTGGCTCTGGCTCGGTGCTCTGGGCTGCGGCTGCCACGTTTAAGGGCAAGTGAACACGCCGGTGACAGTCAGCATTGGAGATAAAGGGGAAAGTGGCAGCTGGGAGTTCCAGCCAAACCTGCTCACCCTGGAAATTCAAACAGACCTGCAACAGAGGAAGTGGCTTTATGGGAATTCGATGCCTTCTGCCCTCCTGGGGATGTCCTTTATTCTGGAGCTGGTGTGTTTTCCCCGGAGGGATTAGCAGGCCTTCAGCCACCCCTGAGCTTCTCCAGGGCTCTGTTTCTCAGCTTGTAGGATGGTGCCCAGAGGTTGGCCTTCCTCCCAGGAAAGGGCACAATGCTTAATGCTCCCTAAGGTCCTTAGCGATCCTGTCCCTGCTCGCTAAGCCGCAGACGGTGCTGGAGCTGTGAATGGCCCCATACTATGCCCACCACTGGATCTGCCTCCCTCTGAGGGTCCCTTGCTTAAAGCACCAGGAGTTTTTAACCTTTCTCCCCTTACAACTGCCCTGTGCCGTGCTGGTTCCCAGGGCACGGCGCTCACCCGGGCCTCTCGCACCTCTGGAGCTCTGCTCTTGAGTTTTCAGCATTTCCCTGGCTGCTGCCCTTCGGAGATGCCCAGCGCCTGCATCGCCCTTGCCTGCCGGTGCAGCAAAGCACAGCATCTGCCAAGCAGCCGTTCCCGGCTCCGTCAGCTCAGCCAGAGAACCAAAAAAAAACCCAAACAAGAGAGATAACCTGCTTTCCCAGAAATGTCTCTTTTTATTAAAGCACGTCTTAAAACCTCAAAACATTCATGTATCTGAAACCTGGTTATCATACACGAAGCAGCACAGTCTCAGAGAAACGTGTTAATGTGGCGGATGTCTCCTGCGCCGTGGCGAGGGCTGCCCCACACCAGCAGCCAAAAACCACCTGGGAAACTGGGGAGGGTGCTGGGCAGTGACCTTCCTCTGCCTTCTCCCAGGAGCCAGCCTGCTGGTCCAGGGCTCACCGAGCACTCAGAGCTCACAAGCTTTGCTTTCAAAACTCTGTTAACTTCAAGACAGTTTTGGCCCCCGACCAGCACGGCTCAGGCTGAGCTCTCTAACCCTGAGGCTCTCTTGGGGCCAACTTCTCAAGCTCCTTACGCAGCCGTTCTGCCTTCAGCTTCCCGCTGGGATGGGCTGAGCGGAAGAGGGACCCGAGAGCCCGGACACGCTGCGGGCAGGTGGGTGCAGACCCGGCTTCGCCCAAGCAGCGCGGGTGGACACAGCCCTGCTCCCCTGCGCTCGAGTTTGGTTGCGAAAGGAGCAGGATGCTGTCAGTGCCCTCTGAACTCGGCTGAGGGCAGACGCAGAATCAGAGCACAGAGTGCTTTATCTTCACAGGGTTTGTCAAATGGCTGATTACTGTTCATGCTTGGGTGGTTTAGGGGTTTTCCCCCTCATTATTTTGACAACTATGCTTCTCGCTTTCTTTTTCTCATTTGGATGCAAGTAACTTGCTCAAATATCGCAGAGTTTAGGAGCATCGCTGGATGTAACTTCTCCTTCCCCACATCACCAGACCCATTTTCAAAGCCTGCACCACTACCTTGTTACTCCGCGTCGGGCTTTCTTTTCAGAAAGCCAATATTGCTCCCCCTCACTAGTGGCTCTGCAGCAGCAAAGGGAGGACCTGCAGCTGAGTAAAGGAGCTGGAAGTCAAAACCGGTGCCTGAACTCCAAGGAGAAACAGTACAGACCCGAAAAGTGCGCTCACTCCCAGCCCTGCAAGACCTTGGGTTTCGCTGCGGCCGTTGCTCGGTATCACAGCTGCAGTCACCCCAGTTCCAGGAATAGTGATCCTGCAGAACAACAGGAAACCCACAGCGGAAACGCTCCGGCCCCTTCTTGCTCACTCGGGTACGACTCCAGCCTGGCTTCCTGGGATGGGGAACACCACACTCAGTCTCTTCAGTCACCCCTGGCCTGACACCTCACAAAATAACGTCTCATTTAGCACAGGGGTACAGCAAGCGCAGGGGAGCAGGGTCCATACTCAGAGGGCCTCGCTAGGCTGGACTTATTTGTGATGTTTTTAGGGAATTTCAAATATTAGGGCAAAGATACCTGTCCTTGAATTCCCAGCTCTGCACCAGCTCCGGGTTAACAGGACCTTGTAGAGGTGACTGTATCGCTAAAATTCAGTTTTAGCACTAAAAAAATAAATTAAAAATAAATCTATTAAACCCACGCTTTCTACAGAAGCTTTCTGAATACCACCGGTGCGTATCCGTGCTGATCCCGAGCCAGAGCGACCGTGGCAGTGACCGGTCCCTGGCCGAACGCCGCAGCCCCCTCGGTACCCCTGCAGTTCACTCTCCCCGGGTAAGCAATGTTCCCCGAGCACAGCTCGGCGCGGCCCCTGCACACCCTGGGGAGGGAAGCGCCGCTCAGACACGCAGAAAACCCACGGACGCCGTGGAGCCGGGCAGGGGCTGTACCTATGGGGTGAATCACCGGAGGGGCCACCCCACGGCACGGGACCAAGGCCTGGCTCCATCGGCTGCTCGAGGGTCACGGCGAACGCAGTCGCTGTGCTCAAGGCTTAGAAACGCAGGCGGAGAGGCTCCTCTTGCTGAAGGTTTACAGGGCCATTACTGCTGTAATTAATCACCAGTTCATTTGGATGCCGAGATAAGAAGAAAGGCTGGAGTGCCCAATTAACTGACTAACTACAGCCTGCCTCCCCACTATCCTCGTGTGAGACGGCCCTCAGCGGGTCTCATCTGCCCTTACACATGCCAATTTTAAGGATTCTTTAAAAGCAATACAGCGACGTGAAAAAATATTAGATTGTATAAGCTCTTTAAAATTTCCTAAGTATTTATGGAAAGATGCACTTCAGCTTCCCTTCAGATGGATTCTTTATATTTAATGTCCATAACTTTTATTCCTTCCAGTTTTCCAAGTTTTTCACACCAACTGGCAGTACGTCGGGCCGCATTTATTTCTGAATCAAAGCAGCTACCGGTTCCTATCGCTCTGCGACAGCTCACGCCCAAGAGATCGTGCCCTGGCATTTCAGGCAGAGACCGCAGACTCGGGGATCTCACCATTAATTGTGCCGATTACAGAGCAGGACTCCCTGGGAGTAACAACGATCACATCAGGTTTGTGGTCATCAAACCACCCATTTACTCGCTCAGCTCGAGTATGTGATATTATTCGCAGGCTGACCTGTCATCTGTAAGAGTTTCCAGTTGACTTTGGCTTGTGTTTCCACAACGGAGATTAAAAAACACTCCCACGGAAGATGCGGGAAGCCACGGATACTCTCTGCTCAGTGGGACAAAATACAGGATCACAAACAACTTTTTACAGACGGTGTGGAAAATGGCGTTGCCGCTCGATATCCCTCGGGAGGACATCTGCGTGGCATCCTTCAGGAAGGGCTGTCTGCACCATCAGCTCCAGGGAACGTCACGGCAAAGCCCAGAGCATGGAGCAATGCAGCTTAACGTGTACCTGCAAATCCGTCTCCCGACGCCAGCAGCGTGGCCCGATCGCCCGAGGAAGGGTGACACAACCCAGCCCATCCTCTGATGCATGGTTCCGGCAGCACGTGCCAATTGCCAAGGGCCCTGGAAGGATTTTTTTAATCACACAGTAACACACCTTATCTTGGACGAACACATTCATAATGTACAAGTGTGACTCTCAAACTGGGTTTTGACAGGCTGAATGTTTACGCTTGCACCAAGAGAGCAGAGCGCGCCTGTCGTTCCGCCTCCTGTCTGAGCCGGGATTAAGGACACGCTCCCATTTCCAGATCCTGCCAGGCTATTTAAAATTAGCATTTTCCATTCTTTCAACCAACCCCACTTATGTTGCCTGAAGGTGATGACGCAGCGTTCGCAGTCACTCTGCCAGCAGAGCCTTGGGAACAGGAACTCCCCGCCACAGGTCCCTAACGCAGTCCCGTCCCTGTTGCAGCTATTTGTGAAGCGGATGCGTGCCAGGAGCCGGAGCGACGCTACTGCAGCGTGGACCACACCGATCGTGCTGCCGGGGCAATCGCGGGGGATCTCTCCCCCAGATCACGGGGAAGAGCCCGCGTGCGAAGAGACGATGTGAACACACATACGCACGCTGAAGCCCCTGGAGCAGCAAACCCGTGCTGAGCTCCAGGCCGTGAGTCCAGGCTGAGAAACGAAGAATCATGTCCAGAGTCCCCTCCGCCGAGCAGCGTGGAGCCCAGCCGCGGGCCGCGGCGCGGGCGGCTCCAGAGGCACTCGGAGGCAGAAGCGGGTGGGATCCCACGGGTGCGCACACAGAGTCCTTGCATGGGGCGCGATGAGCTGGCTGGTCGCCTTTTGCAGTCAGATGTTTTGCTAGACGTTTTGGCTTGGTGTTTTTTTAAACGCAGGAAGGGATCATCTGCTAACTCATCCATTCCCCACCCCAGGCCTGGGGGTCAGCTGCAAAGGGAAGCTGGCGGCTGCAGCACAAGGAGAGGTGCAAAAAGCTTTATCTCAATTTTCTACCTATTTCTGTGTCCCTCAGGTAACTTGAATTTTCTTCTTTCCTTTCCTTCACAGCCAAACGATAGGAAAAGCAAAGCCTCTCTGGAAAACCCTGTGTAAGCCAAGTGCCACATCCAAGAGGTCAGCACTCCCCGAGCCCCTGCAGCTCGGTGAGTACTGTCTGCAGGCCCCAGAGGACGCGGCCAGGGCTGGACGTGCTGCCCACCCTTCCGCTCGCCCAGCCCCAGCCGTGCCACAGCCAGCAGCCTCCCCGCCGACGTTCGCCCGCCGCGGCGAGGGAGGAGGCCGTGTCCGGTCGCGCGTGGCAGGGGTGAACAGCCAGGGCTGGTGCCCAGTTCAGCTATCCCAGTTTAACCGGCTTCTCCCCCTTTCTCCCGCCGTCGCTCAAAGCAAACGCAGGCCGTGCAGGAGCTTCCCCGCGGTGGGGCCGAGCGTAGCGGTGCGACAGGGCTGCTGCTCCTCTGACAGAGCCGGCGGGACGGGAGCTCCGCCGCAGCGCACGCTGCTCGCGCCCATGACCCTCGTTAGAGGGGAGCTCCAGCAAGCCAGTTCAGACGATAATTACCGACCGTGCGTGAACGAACTGGTTCCCGGGCTTCAGCGCACCGCGGGAGCAGGCAGCGGACGGCTGGAGGGAGGAGGTGGAAGCGGAAGGACAAGCTGTGCCGTGCCCGCGGCAGCCCCCGCTCCCTGGCAGAGCCCCGCGGGCGAGCTGGGTCTGTGGCCTGTCCCCGGCATCCCTGGGGCGCGAGGAACGGGCGCTCGGCCTCTGCGGAGGGGACGTCCCGGCTGCGACCGTGCTGTGGCCAGCGGCCAGCGCACAGCCGGGGGTCATCCCCCACAGGCTGGACCAGCTGAGGAACTTACAGGCTCTATTCTTCACTCTAAAGTTTAAATAATTACAATTTTTTTTTTCTTTTTGCATCCTATCCTCTGCTGATCCTTCCTTTCCCAGCAGCCACTTGAAAAATTCACCCAGTTAAAAAGGGGAAGAAATTTGCTTTCCTCTTTCAGAAACTTCAATGACGCTACTCGCACAAAGGACTTCAAACATCAAAATTCTATTGTCTTTCCAGTCACAGCTTTTAGAGTATTCATCTCTTCAGCCAAATGAATGCTACAAAGGAAATAATACGCTCATGTCATAAACATCACAAACTATGAGGAATATAGATCTTTGGAAAAGAGAGAAATGCGTTCACCGTTTGTCATTACACGACACCACAGCCGAGCGCAGCAGGAAAGCCGCCCGTTAACGCTCGTTCCAACAAACCCCTTCCTACAGAAGTCACGCGACTGTACAAGCCACCTTTCGACTTCGCACCCCTAGTTCTACAAGTGGTCAATGAGGAGAGATACACAACAGTTCTACAGGGAGATCACTGAGGTGGATACACAAATGGGCCCTTCCGGAGTGAAGTCAGATTTTCAGCAGTTCCACAATGCTACATTCATGCTACCAAGTTCATTGAATCAGGATTTCACTTTAGAAAAGAGAAGGGAAGAACAGGTTGTCTGTCTCCAGTTCGGAGCACAGCCATAGGAGGTAAAAGGGTCAGACAGGGAGAGTTTTCTGTCAGCATTTTAGTCCTGCCACTACCATTCCCTTCTCCAAATAACGCACGACTTCGTGCTTTCACCGCACGCACCGCTCCCCCCTCTCACACGCACAGCTGGCGGAAGCTAAAGACATAATTGGCATCATTTTTTTTTCTTTTTTTTATATCTGGCATTTTCTTCCAAAAGCTACAGGTCAGTGTCCGTTATCCCCTTCACTACACGCCTGGGACACACAACCAAGTCAAGAGGGGAAGAGTCGAGCCAGGGATGACGCAGCTACCAAACCTCCCCGGGGTCAGGCCAGCACCGCTTCCAACAGCCCCAGACCGGAATGGGAGGCAACAGCCCACACCTATTCGGTTCCATATCTCGCTTTCAACGACTTCAAACCATCTCTCTCCACCTATTCCTCTCCTTACTCACTCTATGTACATTATTTCTTCAACAGTTTTGCTATAAAACGGCTATAAATGTACAGGGTTCAGCAGTTCTAGCCAGAGGCCTGCTCCCCAGGATTACAACCACAGATATGCCACAGGGGAGGGAGTACTCTACAGATCAGAACAACGAGTTCTTTTGGTAAGTATTGAAAAGAAGATTTGTACACATATTTCCCTTCACAATCAACTAATTTTAGATATCAGGAAATCAGGAAACCAGGGTAATCCTTCCTGGTTATTCTCCAGTATATTTTACTTATAAAAGAAATCACTTGTATCGCCTCCCAGAACTGCCAGAGTGACCTACACAGACTGTAAGTAGTATTTATCCTCTGAACAGGAGAGTAGAAGATGAAAAGAAAACCCTTCCCAAAACAAAAAGTAATCCCCCGACCTAACCAAACAAAAAGTAAATATATTCCAAAATATATCCTCAAATATCAAATACAAATCCGGGTTCTCAAACCACGGCTGCCCTGACAAAGCTCTGCCTTTACTCTGTCCTACACAGGAGGGGACACGAGCAGCTCAGGCCACTGAACAGGTCTTTTTAGCATTGGAAAAGAGGTGATTTATGCACAAACAACTGGCAATCACGTGAAGATCGGGAAGATTCCAACTCAGGCTCCAAACCCACACCGCGCTCCTCCAGAAGCATTTCTTCCCAGCGCCTCGGGAACAGTCTCCTCGGAGGATCTCCGCTGGCTGTGCGACCGCGCTGCTCCACACAGCAGACTGGAAAGAGAACTTGTCTCCCAACACACAGCAAAACACTGGCATGAACAAGTAATTACCATGGCTATTAATTTCTAATTCATTTTTATACCGTAGTAAGCCTGACACGAGGTTTCTCAGCCAGGTATCGCATTTCTAACCTAAAGTATTTCAGCAAAACTCAAGTCCCGTAGTTTTGCAAGCAGCAAAATAGAAAGTAACAGAGTTGTGTCTAACTGGAGGAGAGATACACATCCATGAGAGCACGTACAATTAGTGCAGCACAGCCACTCTGAAAGGAACGAACCAAACCGGGTTAATCAATACAGCAGACATGCAGGGTCTGCTAAGTTATGTTAAAACCATGTTTGCTGGTGATTAAATATGTCTACAGAAGATATATTACCATTCTGAATATATTTTCAAGCAGACCAAAAATACCTCATCTATTGGTTACTGGTGTGTTATTCTTAACTAATTAAATACTGGGAGGGATTTTACCCCTCTCGCTATAAAAATTGCACTTATTTTCTATCAAACAGAACAAAACCAAAAGTTAGATTTCAATTCTATATTCCAGTATATATTCACATTGAAACTGGATCGTCTTGATCTAAGCTTGCAGGAGTAGGTGTAGCGGTCCTTGCTCTCCAAGATCCTCAGCACAGAAGCTCCCATCAGTCCAAACCCCTCCTCCCTCTGTGCTCTGGTCACTTCTTCATTGTAGTGCATGGGTAATTGATTTTATTTTTTTGTAAGAAAACCTGAGCTTTGAAAGTCTTTAAAAGGACCTGGAATCAAATCTGGCCCATTCTGACCCAAAACAGCTCAGTTCTGCAAGGAACTCCATCCTGTCCTCGCTTCACACAGCTCCTCCTGAGACACCACGGCTCTGACCCGAGGCGAGCGAGGTGTCACACCCTTTCCCTCCAGTCTCTCTTGACCCAGGAGCCTTTCGTCCCGACGCGCTGCCGAGGGCTCCTTCTCCGCTCCCTTTTGCACTGCTGCCTCCCGTAGGGCTTTGAAGGGCTCCCCGTGCCAATAAAAAAGTCTCTCTGCAATAAGCATGACTTCTTGGACACCGGTGATCGACTTCCTCTTGCAAAGTCTTCTCCAGCTCATAAAATGTCATCGTAATCCAATAGCTTAGAGTGCTGGCGGGTCTTCCAGAGGCGGTAAAGGCGGAAGTCAAAGTAAGTCTCGATCATTTGCTTACCTAGGAGAAGCGAATCGAAGCAGAGGGGTTACACCCTGCAGCACGAGGGAGAGACGCGAGAGGCCGCGGCAGCAATGAAAACCCAACGCACCGGAGGGCAGGGGCACAGCAGAAGCCACCCGTGTGCCTCATCTGGAGAACATTGACATTCAGCACCCACCCCAGGCACGCCAAGGCGCCCCTGAGAAGCAAACTTCTTTTTGGATCGCCTCAGACCATGAAATAATCCCCTGGCAGGGTTTGTCCGTGGGGGTGGGAACGGAGCACAGAGTCTGTCTCCAGCCTTGGACCTCCCTGCCCTGACTGCAGAAGGGGGGGCCAGGGGCTGCAGAGTACCAGACAACAGCTCCAACCTGCGCAAGGCAACTTGGCACAGGGACGTCGGAGAACTACGAATGAAGAGTAAACTCATTGTAAAGATTTGTGGGAAATATTAAAAATCATTAATGTTGAAAATGCAAAAAAAAATTTATTTTTTTAAATGAATGTTACCAGGCTGTCCCTGTCCTGCAGAACTGTCTCTTCTCACAGCAGTGAGCTCAGCAGGACACACGAATACAGAATCCCAGAATGGCAGGGGTTGGAAGGGACCTCTGTGGGTCATCCAGTCCAACCCCCCTACCGAAGGAGGGTCACCCAGAGCTCTGCACCGCTGGCACCTCTGACTGAAGGCGGAGGGTCTCACAAAGCAGCCACAGACTGAAGGCCAGGCACAGGAGGCCGCGCGTGCGTTGGGAAACACGAGGGCAAACAACCCTGGATTCTGGGACAGGGCTTGAGGAGGGGATTTTGCTGAAGATTAGTTTCAGATGACTTTGTAAAGGATTAGAGAGGTTACACTATTAGCGCGTCCCAGACTGATGAAGGGGATAAATTCAGCCCAGCCTCCTGGAAGATTAACAGCTTAACACATGCGCACAGAGCCCGCTGCCTTGCCTGCCAGGCTGTGCACAGACCCAGGAATTTCCCTGCACGTTGCCTCCTGGCACACACACGTACGAGCACGTTCACTCTGAGATCTGTGCAAGCACTGCACAAAGCCGGGTCCAGACCTCAGCAGGATGCCCACAGAGAAGCCTGCGCAGCTCGAACGTGCTCAACTCCCGTACATTCCTAGGACGGTGAGTAGGAGTTAAGCATACTCCGTCAGTGCTGGTGCCAGCTGTGAGCACCAGAGGAAGCATCCACAGTGCTCACAGCCTCTTCCAAGAGAACAAAGTACCAAGGACTACAGCAAAGACAAAATAACAAGGGCGACTTCAGAATAACTCAACTATATGTCACTTATGAAACTGCACTCATAATTACTTGCACTGACCAGAGAACATGAAGAATTCAATAGCCCCTTGAAATATCTTGAGCTACAGGCAGAAAAAAGCAAGCAGACTGAGATGCAGAATGGCTATAATGGGCCACATCCCCGTTGCTTGGTGATGACACACCTCACTCGGTACCAGTACCCTGCACACTGGGTTACAGAAAACGTTCACATGCTCTAGCAGTATCACAAATCCCCTAAACCCAGCCCGTAACGCAGCCTTCGCCACTGCCAGTAGCCTAGGAGAGGGCTCTGCAGCTTCAGGCCCAAGAAACAAGATAGCTGAAATGCGAACAGGAAGGAATTGCAAGGGAAATCCCAGGTTCAGCAAGCGAACTACACAGGGTGGTTACAAGCAAAAGGATGACTGTGGCGGGGCTTCAGGGAGCTCAAAATTGCTTTTTCATGAAGATGCCCACTGAAGGAGGCAGGCTGATCAAGAAGACATGTATTTGTACAGAATAAATTACCTTGAGCTGATAGTTCAAGTGGAGACTCAAAGGCAACCCTATAAGGATTCATTAAGTTTTTCAGATTCTGAAATAGCTGAAAAGGAAACGTATCGAGAGTTAGCAGCTGAAAACAAAGATGAACTCCAGGGCACCCAGAATTGCCCATCCTTGTTCCATATCTCTAACAAACCTTCCACTACATGTCCTTTAAAACATCGAGTTCATCAGTAAATAAAGTGCTTTAATGACTGTTCCCCTCAAAGGCTTCAGTATCTGTGCCTCCCTGCATGCCACTTCTCGTTCCTGCCCTGCCCTCTGGGGAAGGCACAGTCCATGGGTGGTTGGCCCATTCACTCGTGGGACAGGAGGACGTGTTTCCACACAGCAGAAGAGGAAGGTTTAGACTGTGACTATTGACTCCCTGGGCTTGCTGCTACTCAGCAGACGCTCCCAGAGAGGTGACCCAGGAGGCTCTTACCTTCTCCCCATTGGGGTTTCCAAGAACATAGCAGCCCATGACGTGAATGATATTTGGTTCAGGATTGACTTTACTCATCAGCCGGCTCAACCTCTTCCAGAAGCTGGAAGAAACAAGAAAAAACAGAATACATAATTTAAAAAAAAAAAAAAAAAAAAAAAA
>Ga0065711_1045552_pt1 | contig 13407 bp, 8 predicted proteins | sample Hoacrofraction12_FD_59098 | JGI IMG/M metagenome (GOLD analysis project Ga0065711, IMG submission 59098) | Hoatzin crop microbial communities from Cojedes, Venezuela - Epithelial fraction 12 v2 (version 2) | ecosystem: Host-associated > Birds > Digestive system > Esophagus > Crop | place...
GATCAGGGGCGCAGGTGGTGTTTTCCTCAATCCCATCAGTGGCAGGGAACAGCACTGAAAGGGGCAGGAAAACTCACCTGGTTAACAGGTGGCTCAGGGACTGGTGCCATCAGTCGAATTCTGGTTTCTTTGATCATGGGGAGATTTACATGGCACTGGGCCTGCTGGCAAGGAGTCCAGCTGTCTCCAAGGGGAAAAAGGATGCTTGCCCACGAGCTGGCAGGTCTCATCAAGAGGGCTTTAAACTCGACGGGGAAGGGTTCAAAGCGGGAAGGGTGTATCACCAGGCCCATTAGAGCTGAGCCCAGGTGTGGCATGCCAGTGCTGAGGGTGAAATCGACAGGCCAGCTCAAGCGCATCTGCACCAAGGCACATAGCATGGGCAATAAATAGGAGGAGCTGGAAGCCATCGTGCAGCAGGACAGCCTTGACTTGGTCGCCATCACAGAAACATGGTGGGATGACTCTCATGACTGGAGTGCTGCGATGGATGGCTATAAGCTCTTCAGAAGGGACAGGCGAGGAAAGAGAGGTGGTGAGGTGGCTCCGTGTGTTAGCAACTGCTTCGATTGTATAGAGCTCAACGATTGTGATGACAAGGTCAAATGCTTATGGGTAAAGATGAGGGGGAAAGCCAACAAGGCAGACATCCTGCTGAGGGTCTGTTATAGACCACCCAACCACGATGAAGAGGTAGATGAACCATTATACAAGTGGCTGACAGAAGTCTCACAATCGCTAGCCCTTCTTGTGGGGGACTTTAACTTACCAGACATCTGGAAATAAAACACCACAGAGAAGAAACAGTCTAGGAGGTTCCTGGAGTGTGTGGGAGATAATTTCCTAATGCAGCTGGTAAGTGACCCTACCAGAGGAGATGCCTCGCTAGACCTGCTGTTGACTAACAGAGGACTGGTGGGAGATGTGGTGGTCAGAGGCTGACTTGGACTTAGTGACCATGAAATGACAGAGTTCTCAATTCTTGGTGAAGTAAAGAGGGGGGTCAGCAAAACCACCACCACTTTCAGCAGGCAGACTTTGGCCTGTTCAGGACTCTGAGAGAGTCCCTTGGGAGAGAGTCCTGAAGGTCAAAGGGGTCCAGGAAGGCTGAACATTCTTCATCGAGGAAGTCTGGAAAGCACGGGAGCAGGCTGTCCCCATGTGCCGCAAGACAAACTGGCAGGGAAGACAACCAGTCTGGCTGAACAGGGAGCTCTTGCTGGGGCTCAGGAAAAAAACCAGGGTTTACCACTATTGGAAGCAAGGGCAGGTGACTCAAGAGGAGTACAGGGGTCTCGTTAGGTCATGTAGACAGGAAATTAGAAAGGCAAAAGCCCAGCTGACTCAGGCTGGCCACTGTTGTAAAGGATAACAAAAAATGTTTTTACAAATACATTAACAACAAAAAGAGGCCCAAGGAGAATCTCCACCCCTTATTGGATGGGGGGGGCAATATTGCCACCAGGGATGAGAAAAAGGCTGAGGTACTAAATGCCTGCTTTGCCTCAGTCTTTAGCAGGCAGACCAGTTATTCCCAGTGTATTCAGCCCCTGACCTGGAAGATAGGGATGGGGAGCAGAATAAAACCCCCACAATCGAGGAGGAAGCAGTTAATGACCTGGACACTCACAAGTTTATGGTGTCGGGTGGGATCCACCCAAGAGTACTGAGGGAGCTGCTGGAGGAGCTGGCCAAGCCACTCTCCATTATTTATCAGCAGCCCTGGCTAACAGGGGAGGTCCCAGATGACTGGAGGATAGCCAGTGTGATGCCCATCTACAAGAAGGGCTGGAATGAGGATCTGGGGAACTACAGGCCTGTCAGCCTGACCTCAGTGCCGGGGAAGATTATGGAGCAATTCATCCTGAGTGCACTCACCAGGCATGTGAAGGACAACCAGGGGATCAGACCCAGCCACCACGGGTTCATGACAGGCAGCTCCTACTTGACCAACCTGATCTCCTTCTATGACCAGGTGACCCGCCTAGTGGATGAGGGAAAGGCTGTGGATGTTGTCTACCTGAACTTCCGTAAGGCCTTTGACACTGTTCCCCACAGCATCCTCCTGGAGAAAATAGCTCCTCATGGTTTGGATGGGTGTACAACTCACTGGGTGAAAAACTGGATGGATGGCTGGGCCCAAAGAGTGGTGGTGAATGGAGTAAATCCAGTTGGCGGCCAGTCATGAGTGGTGTTTCCCAGGGCTCAGTTTTGGGTCCAGTCTTGTTTAATACCTTTATCAATGATCTGGATGAAGGGACTGAGTGCTCCCTCAGTAAGTTTGCAGGTGACACCAAATTGGGCGGGAGTGTCGATCTGCCTGAGGGTAGGAAGGCTCTGCAGAGGGATCTGGACAGACTGCATCAACGGGCCAAGGCCAACTGTATGGGGTTCAACAAGGCCAAGTGCTGGGTCCTGCACTTTGGTCACAACAACCCCATGCAACGCTACGGGCTTGGTGAGGAGTGGCTGGAAAGCTGCCTGGCAGAAAAGGACCTGGAGGTGTTGCTCGACAGCCAGCTGAGCATGAGGCAGCAGTGTGCCCAGGTGGCCAAGAAGGCCAAGGGCATCCTGACTTGTGTCAGGAACAGTGTGGCCAGCAGGAGCAGGGAGGTGATCGTGCCCCTGTACTTGACACTGGTGAGGCCGCACCTGGAGTACTGTGTTCAGTTTTGGGCCCCTCACTACAACAAGGACATTGACGTGTTGGAGCGTGTCCAGAGAAGAGCAACGAGGCTGATGAGGGGTCTAGAGATCAAGTCTTATGAGGAGTGACTGAGGGAACTGGGGCTGTTTAGCCTGGAAAAGACGAGGCTGAGGGGGGATGTTATTGCTCTCTACAACTAGCTGAAAGGAGGCAGCTGTAGTGAGGCAGGTGTTGGCCTCTTCTCCCAACTAACTAGCGATAGGATGAGAGGCAATGGCCTCAAGTTGTGTCAGGGGAGGTTTAGATTGGATATTAGGAAAAATTTCTTTACTGAAAGAGTGGTCAGACATTGGAACAGGCTGTCCAGGGAAGTGGTGGAGTCCCCATCCCTGAAGGTGTTCAAAAAACGTGTAGATGTGGCACTTCAGGACACGGTTTAGTAGGCATAGTGTTGTTGGATGGATGGTTCGACTTGATGATCTTAGAGGTCTTTTCCAAACTATGATTCTATGATTCTATGATTCTAAAGGTGGGGTTAATGACTGCTGATATATATATTTTACCAATGATTTACTATGCATTTGTGCAGGCTGTTTTGCTGTGTGCCATTGGTACAACCCAGTGTTAAGAGAGATATAGGGGATTTTCATATCCTGAAGAAATTTTAGAGGGAAATCCCACAACGACTGAGAAAACGGGCTGGCAGAACAGCACTCAGCAGAACGTTACAACACTCTGCCAAAGACACTACAAACATAACACGGAACAGACACTACTGAGACCATTAACATTATCTCACTCTCAGAGAGCTCTTTGTACCTGCAGACCATGAATTGTTTTACAAATACTGTCAATACCATTTTGCAGATGGGGAAAATGAAACACAGTGAACAGATTTGCTTAGTGCTAGTGTTGAAGCTGCACCCACAGGCATCCCTGTCCCACAGCTTTCACATGGGACTAGGAAGCCTCTCATTATGAGAAATCATACCTATTACATAACTACCTTTTTTTCCTAAAACATTTTATGCTAAAATACATACTCAGGCAGGTCACAAGGCTCTACAATGAAGGCCCAAGTATAAAGGGATTTAGAAAAATGGAAAAAGACTGGTCAAGTACATAATTTTTTCTTCAAAACTAAGTGTCCTTTCCACTCCTCACCCATTTTAATTCCATTTTTGGCCAAGCCTACTTACTAACTTTATTATTTCAAACCAAAATGTATTCCAATATGTCAAAGTCTGCTAAAAAAATAGTAATGAAACAAGTTCCAGATTTTGAGAGGAAACTATCAGAACAACAATTACATCAGCTTTTAATTAGATATTCATACATTCACAGCAAGATCACCTGGAGGCTTGACTGACAGCATGCCACCAACTGAGACTTCAGCTAACATTGAAAAGTCTCCTGTTCTGTTTTAGAGAGGAGTGTTTATAAGGTAAACTCATAATTTTTTTTTTCATCTTTTCTTCTTTCACTGGAATTTTTAATCTATTTTCTTCTCCTAAAAATATACCTCCACAGATTCTTTTGCTTCCCGTGTCAAATCATGCTCTACTTTGCTAATTTTTTATACTTAATTTACTGCAGTAATTTCCTTTTACAGCACTGGTAATAGTGCAGTGTTATTTTAGGACACCCACTGCAGCTGACAGTTTTATTTGTTTTGGGTCAGGCAGCACAATTCCAGCACAGTAAGGGGACCAGAAGCATAATTCTTACCCTGACACGGACGAGATTTTCACCTGATCCAGGAAAATTACTAGCTAACCAATGTACATCAAAGAATAGCAATGACAAATAATAGATTTTAGACTGCTTTTGTCAGTTGATACAAAATTTGCCTTTTTTCTGGCCTACTGCTACCACTGCTAGCAAGAAACTTCACGGTTCCTCCCCTTTTTCCCACTACCTATCCTCTCCATTGCTCTTTGTTCACTTTTAATGGCCTTGTAATGTTCAAACCATCTACTTTGGCAATATGTTGGTTACATCATCCATAATCTTTGCCACCATAGGTTGCAACATGTAAGGAAACTGAACACAGCAAAAGTAAGATAAATAGAGAACAGACTATTTGTCTAATTACTTGTTACATCTGAAAAACCAGCACCTACACAACAGAAAATACATCTCTGGTCACTCATCCGGCCAACTTTATGACTAGTAACTCCCAGTGATAAACAATCCAGGCTGCTGGAGAAATCAAGCACTAGTTGTGGTATTATTTGGTCCAAGGGGAGACTCAAGGCTGTCTGTTCTTCAGCAATCTCCCAGAGCCAAGGATCCTGAGGAAAATTTGATTCACACAATCCTAACTCATCAGTATTCCATGTATTTTCATATATGAACAAAACCAGTTCAAACCAGATGTTGGCAGATCTCCCTCTCCCATGTAAGGATATGAATTATAATAACAAATTAAGATACTACCTTAAAGTTAATAATAAATGTTCAGTTGTTACTCTGTTCTCCAAACAGAAACCTGCAGGTCTTGTTTGAGGTACCTGACATCAAACGCCTGAATCATGTCCTAAGGCTCAGCCATGTCACCCTGCTTTGGTTAGTGCCTGTTTGAAGCTTTCTCAAGCAAAATGCCCAGTTCAGCAACTCTATCCCTTTCCTGTACTTGAAAAAATACATTTCCTATTTCTTCAAGGGTTGTCTCCATGTAAGGACGTAAGGTGGCAACCTCCTGCAACTGCAAGGCCACCGCCTGTAAAACCACTGCTGTGTGCAGCTGTTTCTTACTCCAAGTTACAGTGTCATTTCCATGAAGCAGCATTTACTTGCACCTAAATCACACCAACTGTTTTGTTCTGCCTTAGCGATTTACATATCTGCAAGGTGCCAGTGATTGCCATCAGATTCCAACAGATCAGGTATTCTTGTTTTCATTTTTCTGTTCAATAAACCACCAGTCAATAACTACCCATGCCTTTTCCAAACCATTCTCCAATTTAAAAGTACTAAATAGGATTATGAGATGAGCGATTCCACTGACTTTTCGAGTAATCTCTGTTATTCTGATGCTGGTGTTCCAACAGCTGCATAGCTACATTTCTAAACTGATACTTCACTGTAAATTTTCTGGACATTTGCCCACTAATTTGTGGTCCGCATCAGGTACATCAATCCTGCTTCTAGACACAGTACATGCACAATTTCCTGTTCAAAAGTTTTATCTTTCGGTACAGTCATCACTGGGAAGCAAGGATAATAAGGTTAAGACAGGACATACCTTTTTCATCCAAATTAAAGCAATTTAAGACTTGTTGTGCTCCCACTCTGCCTCTAACAATAATGATTTTTTCACTTGCTTTGAAATGTATTTTTGGCAAAAGCAACACACTTAACAGCTTCTGCAATGTTTTTATGAAGAAGTTTCCTAAATTTGAAGTCATACATCTGACCAATCCCTTAGGAATTCCATTCCCTGTACATCTTTTAACACTACTTCTGTAACACCTTAGGAAGTACACCTGATTGCAGAGAAAAAAAGGAGATTTCCTAATTGCTCTACTCTCACAGCAGTGAACAAAAAAATCCAACCTCTTGTAAGCATCTGTCTTTACAAACAGAAGACAGTTTTCATTTCGATATGAACTGTGATACAAGCTGGACTTTCTCAGCTCTATGCTGAAATCAAAGTTTGCTTTGGTTTGTTGGCTACATAAGTGCTGGTTTGACTCTTCATTCCTCATATTACTGGCTCTTTTATCTTCTGTGTTTTCACCTTCCTTTTAGCTATGAAAATTAAACCACTTAGACTTCTATTGTTTATACAGATAATGGTATTTTCATAATACTATTCCATTCTCAGCCTCCTCTGATATAGTACAGTTCTCTCACTGGCACATTTTAGTGAAGCAGCTTGCCTTTTTTATTCCTTCTGAGGGAATATCATCAGCCTTGTGCCTTGTACTTTGGCATGGAGTGCCTCTGTGAGTGTCCAGCACTTCCTTCCTCTGTCCTGTGCCATAGGCATCCACTTACTCCACCTACATCTGAGAACCTGTCCTGCCAGGCCATGAAACTTGCTATAATTCTGGAAAAGTTTTAAGTTCACTAAAACCCCCTTCTTTCTCATGGTCTTCTTTTTCAGTTAGGACAACTAAATGAGCAGACCTATTTCAAATTTTTTAGAAATATTTGTTCATTGCCATGCACAGTTCCAGAAACATCAAATAAGTTCATTTTGTACTCAACACCTGCCTACATTTTTTGTTTGTTTTTATTTTACTTCTCTGTTCTATTCCTGATACCATTTGCTGTTCCTTAGAAATCACTGCGTCAGACATGAGTAATCAAACAAACTTCAGACTGCTTTTTTAATTACCCAGTTATAATAATTCAACACTGGGAACAAAATCACACAAAATAACAGGAGAGAATTCCCCACAGCTGATGGCAGCTGCTTAGGATTTAGTCTGTGACTTGCCTGGATTCTGAAGCGTCTTATTCTCCCAAGCCTTGCCCATGAAGAAGAACAAGCACTTTATTCCCTTCCCACATTTCCAGCATCCAAGAGCACAGAATGGTGCTAACTCATGCCATTGAAAACTAAACATCCATTTTCATGACACATTTTCTACTTTTCAGTATGAAACTGAAAATCTGACTAATTTTTCCAATTTCTAGTCTGGAAAAAAATTGCTTTTAAAATATCAAATTTATTACAAAAATTCAATGGATGCCTCAGACTCCATAAAGGCTATTGAGACAAGGTTACATTAGCACAAACCGGTACTACCAGTGAAACAGATAACTCTACTTCCCAAACTAACCTCAGTAGCATATTCCAAACAGCTCCTATAAGGCATTCACTTCCCTCACACTTTTTTTCAGTTCAATTAGCTCCCTAATGTGCCTTATCAGCCAGCTGTACACACACCTATGTCACCATACCAGTGGTGGAGGGAACCAGCATCCAGGTTTAGAGAGGTCAAGAACGTCCCTTTCAGCATGTGTATTTTGGTAGGCTTCTTCCTCACTCCTTTATAGCTCTCCCTCCTTCCCTCTCTTCATTAGTACAAAAGCACTCTATGCTTGACTCTACATTGTTAATACACTTTGGAGACAGAAAATACAAACACAAAGCATTTTGCTGAACGTCAAGGGTAATCAGAAAGACTTCAGACTTAGTGGGGAGAAACCATGTGATCCAGCCTGGGAATCAGTACAATTACCCTCATCTTTTTTGTAGGCCTGCCGCAGACATGTTCTAAGTAAAGCCTGAAACGCCCAGATATGCGAATATGACTAGGGAATTACTTGTAGCCAATAACCAGACACTATCCACTTCAAATTGCCAGCTAACCATAGCCAAATGCAATCCTTCACTCTTAGGTACCAATCACTAAGGACACGAAGAACAATTTTGTAGCCGTTAGACGGTCATTTGACCTCTGTAGAACATAAAAGATGATACACTTAAACAATTCTAAATCAAAATTTTGAAGACTTATGTTTGGAAAGTAATCCTTCCACATGCAAAATGGTGATATTTTGCTTCTCCAACACTACCTAGAGAAAACAAAACAATGTCATAATTCTTGCAAATTGTTCTGAAACTGAAGGAAATTGCATATACTAAAATGTATTAAACTCCACCTTGATTTTTAGTAAAAATCATTGTTGTGACTGACACTGTTTCTGTGACATGACAGAAACATGGTGCTTACAACTACATTAAACATTTTTTTCTAGGTTGTATTTCCACAAAGCTCATAAACATGGACTTCTATGTGTAATCTCCCAGAAATTACAGATCACTGCTCAAGAATTCACTTCCAACTTCCAGCTGTAGCTAAATAGTCTAGAAATACGTTAAGCATGTTTCCACTCTTGAATCAAGAATGTCAAGTTTAGAACATTTATGAAAATTTCAGTCTCATTCAAAGAGGGAGATTAACAATGAAGTAAATGTTAAAATAGTAAAAAAAAGAAAACTTTCCATGTTGCTACGCATACTTTTCTACAGTTTTTATTTAGTCCTTAATATATGCAACATACTACATAACACAGTCTGATTTACTACAGTGCCAATGAAGAGTATGACTTTTTAAGAGCTTATCTTCACAAGTATCCAAATTTATGAACAGCTCTAGTCACCAATGCATCTGAACAATTGCAACTACCCTCTTTGAAAATTATTTGCATTTCAAGACGTATGTGTCTTAAGGACAGGCAGGCTTGAAACAACCAGTTTCAAAAAAGGTAAAATCTCTTTATCTGCAGAAAAAAAAAATAATGAGGAATTGTGCCAGTCTCCATGCCAGTGAGATCCATCGTGACATGGACTCCTGACACAGGTCCACAAATCAGATCACAATAGGTTCGGCAGAACTTAGTTCTAATAGTTTTTTTGCTGTTTCAGCAGAATCGGTAACATCAAATTATTTAACAGGAAACCAAAGTCTGGTTTATTGCTACATTAGAATCACCTCTTTGGATATTCTCCTAATCACTATCTACCTCAGGTGCTTCAGCTGCACATTACAGAATTGCAAGATGATTCATAACATATGAGGAACCATGCAGTTCAGTGATGTCTGTGACACAGTTGAACACTGCATCTATAAAGAAGCATTTAATTACAGAATATATGCTAGCATTAGCACTTCTACCAAACTGTACATTTATGTTTGCTGTATTCACCTTCATAGCTTTCATAAAGGCAAAAATATTTCCTGAATTCTTTAAAAATACATTGATATTTTAATCTAATAATAATGTATCATAATCAACCAGACAGGTACAAAATATTTTTAAAAGGTAAGACATTTAACTTGGTCAAATAAATATCAAGATATCATAATTTTTTTAAGGAAATCACTTCACATTTTCCAGTATTTCAGCTTTGGAAAATTAGCACAAGATTAACTCTTTCCAGAGCGTTTCCCCAAAACCACTCAATCATCCTTTAATAGTTTCTAAAAATATACTTTTTCTATAGCATTCTTGTGAAAATCATACACTCGGAGTAATTCAACCCTTCCCTTTTAGTTCCCAGAATTTCTCCTTTTCTGTATATCTGATACCTAGGGCTCAACCTGAAAAAATAAATGCATGTGCCTGACTGACTCATGTACGTATTCATGTATGCCAAGGTAAATAATGCATAGGTAGTTTACAGCATTAGGACCCAGTACTGAAGCGTTTCAGTGTCATGGAATGTCTTTCATTGCTGTCGTTCATGTCAAAGATACTTGTTTCATTCCTAATCCCACAATGAGGAAACATATTCCATTCCAGTCACTCATTAATACCAACAAAACCACTGAAGTGGCAATGAGTAGGGCAGAGAAAAGGTGGGAGGAATCTCCCATTACAGGTGAATTCGCAAGGCTGTCTGCTAGGAAAATTACCTCTCCAATTTTAACCCAAATGTGTTTCATCCTTTTCTTAAACAATAAAGAGATGGGATCCCAGGATATTTTAATGAATAAGGATTCTTAACAATGATCATGAGAAAGCATTTAATTTGAAACATGGTGGTAGCCATGTTGACTCAACACTGCTACATACCTAAGAGTTAGGCAAAACTGCTTAAACACCTTGATGGGCTGGCAAAAAATTTCTCTTTCCCAGTAATGAAAGATGTTTTATACACATTATTGCCTCTACAAAGTGGTTATTTTAGTGTCTAAAATAAGTTTTTATTTTAAATAATTTTATAATACTTAATATTAGTAAGAATACTTCAAACAAAAGTTAAAATTTTAACATTACCTTCTTAGTTTGAAACCCCAGTGCTGTATTGTGCTAGGAAACAACTGAAAAACTTTGAAACAGAACTACTCTTTGCTCATGACAAATACATTAGAAACATTATGGTCAACACTTTTTTTTTCTATTTTAATAATTACGTTATTGATCACTGTTAAAAGTTACCTCCCAATTTTAAGAACTGATATAGTTCTTGTAAGTATAACTTTTGGAGAGACAAAAAAGTGTGTATAAATATACATATATGTATATATATGTGCATACCGAGATGTACTCACACACATATTCTATTCCTCTATTTTGCCCCCGTTTTAATATTTCTGCATAAAGGCCCCAAAAAGCACATTATTACAAAAAACACGTTCTAAGGCTAAAGAAAACCTTCCTTCTTGATCATTAATGTATTTTCTAGTATGAAAAGCCCAAACAGGGAAATGCTGAAATTCCATGTGTTCAGTTCCTCTACTGAAAACAGAGGTGTGCCTAGCTGTGCTAACATCAGGTTGGCATCACATATCTCCGCTTGCCTAAATTCATCCCACAAAGCTTTGTATTAACCGATTTTTTTGTGTATTATAATACACCATTGTTTAAAACAAATAAAATGGAATTCTTTATAAAATAGTGCATAGGTTAAATATCAAAACATTGTATTAGTGTTAAATTAGAGGAAACATATTGGAAATGGCCACACAATGCTTGTACTTTGTTATTCGCTTCACTTTTCTGCAGGGTTAGAACCATAGAGTACAGACTCCTCTGGGAAAGGATTTGACATCTGCTTAAAAAAGCACCATATGCGCAACCTGGAACAATTTAAAGAATTCCCTTATGAGGATATAATGTAATAGCACTTCCCCATACATTATAAATGGGCTTTATTTTTAGAAAGGGAAGGAAAAATATGACGTACAATGAGCTTTACCACTTTATTTATGGGTTCATCACATACAGAACTTGATTTTTAAAAAGTAGCAAGAAAGATTCTAATGACTGTGAAATGAAAACTTCTTTTCTGACACAAATTAGTTTCTGGAATATCCTACAAAAGATTGAAAATAAACCAGCTTGAGACTATTCACTACCATCTGACTGACTGATCCATGTCAAGACATCTTTTCCTGCTTCATTACTGATTCATAAAATTCCATGTGTTTGTGTACAACTGCCATGAAATGTCTCTGAAGTAAGAATAATGCTTTGTCATGAAAGGGAAAAAGAGTCAAAACTAAAAGATGTTAGTGATTTAGATACTTAAAACAAACCTTTCAAATGCTCAAAACACACAGACAACACACAGAGAAGGCGTCCTATACCAGCTGAGTGTTGCAAGCATTAGTCTCAAAGACTTCAGTAAGTGGCAGGTAGACATAGACACATTGTATGATCACAGGCAATTGCCCTACATTTGCATGAAGTCAAAATTCAGGATTTTTATAACTAAAGACACTGTATTGAGTTAAATTTCCTAAACTCATACCAAAAATAACTCCCCGGGGAGTGAGGAAGGGAGAAGGAAGGGGAAGAGGTAATGAACATGACAGCGATATTCCTGGACTTGATGGTGCTCATGGTCTTGGAGTAGAATTACCTAACTACCAGATGTACAATTAAAAGGCCTCATTTTCCTCCCTAGCGTGGATGACAGTGACAACATGCTTAATTTCTGTTAGCATAACTGAACTGAAAGGTAAGCATGTATCTCTGCGAATGAAAAGCAAGGATTCATTTAGACCAAATTTCTTCCTCATCTTCCAACTCTGTTCCTGTATTTTAGGTAACACAAAGAACTAACAGCCATTAAAATCCAGCTTTGAACGTTACGGTAAACGATTACAGTTGTAGAAATCAAAGGTGGATTGTAGTTCCCCTCCCATTAAGAGCTTCTCTTGAAGATCTCTGTACAGCACTGTGTACTTCCACAAATGCTACGTAAAATGCCAATTCTTCTTGCAGTTTCAGTTTGCAGTTCTTTTGCTATCATCAATGTGCTTTACACAATAGATAAAAGAGGTTTTAAAAGTTGATTATGAGAGACTAAACAGGAAAAGATTGCATCTGTAAACTTATTACAAAATTGATAAAAGACCAGTTGTCCAGCGATTCTATTAAATATTATATATAGTGATCTTTTTGCTGTATGAACAGTTGTGTAAGCCAGGAAGGAAAAAGAACATGAAGTATTAAAGTGGAAACAACCTGTCATGAATACCTTACCTTCTCTTCCCCTAAGTGATAATTCCCTACTCCTTGCCCACACTTACTCCAATACACAGCCATTATTTACTCCCACTCAGAATGAGCAAACATCATCACTTTGACGGGCCTGAGGTCCGCAAGGCCATTGGGATTGAGCCCAGGGTTTGTCTGTTCTCCTACAGGACAGCAACAGGATCCAAACCAAGGATGAAATAAAAACAATGGAAGAGAACGCTCATCAGCTTCACAGTTCCTCAGCATTACACAATTCTACATTCTTGCACCTATGTTCAACACTAATGTGTGCAAAGCTTTCAGCTTATAGTTACATACCTGCCACTCTGGTCTGTAGTCCACGTGACCGATCTTCCTTCTGGTCTGGTTTTGTACCATATTCTTATTGCATGAGGAAAGTCTGTTGGAGTCCGAATTCCTGATTTCCTTATCTCCAGGCTCCAAGGGCCAGTAGTAAACAGAAGCTCTCCACAGCCAGGTGCCTGGCTGCAGCGAGTAAAATAGCATAGCTGTTCCTTCCAGCGATCTGCAGGTAAAGTCACAAGTTCATGCACAATCTGATTCCTGAGATTTTCCAGCCCCTTTGAAACATCAGTTAGCTTGGCAGACGTGAATTTTTCAATGCCTGACACAGCAGTAACATCTACCTCCTCAACCTTTAGCACGGATAAATCACAGCAGTCCAATACCAGCAGAAAATCCTTGTTCCCATTACTCTCTATGTCACAGCAGTCCTTTGAACTAGAAATCCCAGAAGCCTGTTCCTCGTTGCTATGGTTACCATTTTTATCAGAAGCATCTTCTTCACC